>Ga0335078_10005090_pt1 | contig 19436 bp, 18 predicted proteins | sample Lox_Sample_32_FD_206711 | JGI IMG/M metagenome (GOLD analysis project Ga0335078, IMG submission 206711) | Soil microbial communities from Loxahatchee National Wildlife Refuge, Florida, United States - Lox_Sample_3.2 | ecosystem: Environmental > Terrestrial > Soil > Wetlands | place: USA... | reverse complement strand
CCGGTACGGCGGGCCATGGGCCCGCCCAAGGCAGCGCATGGCGCTGCCCCACTCACACCCCTACCGGTTCCGGCTCGGGTACCGGCACGACCAGTAGCTGAATAAACGACTGCGCGGCGCGGCTGAACTTCTTGCGCTTGCGGTGCACCACACCTACCGGCCTGACCAAGCCGGGTGCGTGGAGCTTCACCGCTACCAGCCGTCCCTGGGCAATCTCCGCCTGCATGGTGCGTGCCGGCAGAATGCTGATGCCGGAGCCGAGCGCCACCGCTTCTTTGATCGTCTGGATATTGTCGAAGTGCATCGCCAGGTTTACTTCCACGCCTTGCGTGCGGAAGAAACGATCGAGCTCGCGGCGGATAGTGAGGTCCTCGTCAAACCCGATGAAGGTCTGGCCGCTCAGATCGGCGGGACGGACTTCGCGGCGGTGCGCAAATGGGTGGGAGGGCGCGACGGCGACTTGCATCTCCTCGTTGCGCCAGGGGATGGCGGCGATCTCACGCCGCGGCTGCGGATAGCTGACCAATCCCAGGTCGGCAGCGTCGTTGAGAACGGCTTCATACACCTTCTCAGGATGCATGTATTCCACCTGGAGCTGGACGGTGGGATAGAGCTTGGCGAACTCGTCTTGTACGCGGCTCATCTCCGAGAGGCCAATCGAATAGATGGATGCCACCCGCAGCGTGCCTTCTACCTGGCGTCTTAACGATTCCAGCTCAAGCGCCAGTTCCTCCTCGCGCCGCAGCACGTCGCGGCAGAAGTCGTTGTAGGCCTTGCCCGCAGTGGTGAGTTCCAGCGGCCGCCGGGTACGGTCGAGCAGCGTAATCCCCAGCCGGCGTTCCACTTCCTGCACATGCTGGCTGGCGGCCGATTGGCTCACGCCACAGTGTGCGGCCCCTTTACTCATGCTGCGCGTCGCCGCGATTTCACGGAAAAGCTTCAGTTCCCAGAATCCCACGGCTGTTAGCATATCATAAGCTGCCCTAATTTCGATATGCCATTAAATTTCTCTTGTCTAATACTGCTCATGTTGGTAAACTGATCTAATCCAGGAGGAGACCATGCGCGACCTCAGTGTACGCAACGGGTTGCCGGAAGCTCAGGGTCTGTATCACCCGAGTCTGGAGCATGATGCGTGCGGCATCGGTTTTGTGGCGAGCGTCAAGGGCCACAAGTCGCACGAGATCATTGTCAAGGGCACTCAGGTTCTGATCAACCTGACACACCGCGGCGCCTGCGGTTGCGATCCGGAGACCGGCGACGGCGCCGGTGTGCTCATCCAAATCCCGCACAAATTCTTTGCGCGCGAGTGCGCCAAACTGGGCTTCACGCTTCCCGCTCCCAGCGAGTACGGCGTGGGCATGACGTTTCTGCCGGTGGACCGCCAGCCGCGGCTGCAATGCGAAGGCATCATCGAACACATCGTGCGTGAGGAAGGTCTTAGCGTACTGGGCTGGCGCGATACGCCCATCGACGGGACCGCCATCGGACGCGTGGCGCGTGCTTCGCAGCCCTACATCCAGCAGATCTTTGTGGGACATGCTAAAGGCATGACGGAAGATGAGCTTGAGCGCAAGCTGTATGTCGTGCGCAAGCGCGTAGAGACGGAGATCGTCAATTCGGATGTGGAGGACAAAGAGTTTTTCTACATTCCGTCGCTGTCCGCACGCACCATCGTCTATAAGGGCCTGTTACTGGCGCCGCAGATTGCCAACTTCTACCCCGAACTGAGCGACCCGGACGTGATGAGCGCCTTGTGCCTGGTGCACCAGCGCTTTTCCACCAACACGTTTCCGACCTGGCAACTGGCACACCCGTTCCGCTACATCGGCCACAACGGGGAGATCAACACGGTCAAGGGCAATGTGAACTGGATGCACGCGCGCCAATCGGTGCTGGCTTCGCCGCTGTTGGGCAAGGACATCAAGAAGCTGTTTCCGATCATCCAACCGGATGGCAGTGACTCGGCGGCGTTCGACAACGCCCTCGAGCTGCTGCTGATGGCGGGCCGCCCGATCCAGCACGCCATGGCCATGCTGATTCCGGAGGCCTGGTCGAGCAACCCTCACATGAATCCGGAGAAGAAGGCGTTTTACGAATACCACGCCTCGCTCATGGAGCCTTGGGACGGGCCCGCGGCGATCGCCTTCACCGACGGCCGCGTGATTGGCGCCACGCTCGACCGCAACGGCCTGCGTCCGGCGCGCTACCTGGTAACCCACGACGACACCATCATCATGGCGTCGGAGACCGGCGTGCTGCCGGTGAAGCCCGAGGAAGTAAAACTCAAGGGGCGCTTGCAACCCGGGAAAATGCTGCTGGTCGATACCGTCGAAGGGCGCATCATTTCCGACAAAGAAGTGAAGAAGCAGCTCTACAGCCGCAAACCGTATGAGCTATGGCTGCAAGAAAACCAGATCACCCTCGATCAACTTCCCGACCCGCCGCGCGAGCACGGCACCGATCACGAAACCATCCTATCGCGTCAACGGGCCTTCGGCTACACAGATGAAGACATGCGCATGATCATCGGCCCCATGGCCGAAAAGGGCGAAGAGCCGATCGGCTCCATGGGCACCGACACGCCCCTGGCCTGTCTCTCGGACAAGCCGCAGCCGCTATTCAATTACTTCAAGCAGCTATTCGCGCAAGTCACCAATCCGCCCATCGACCCCATCCGCGAAGAGATGGTCATGTCGATGATCAGCTACATCGGCACCGAGCGCAACATTCTGGATGAGACGCCGCTGCACTGCCATACGTTGAAGCTGCCGCACCCCATCCTGACCAACCATCACCTGGAAAAGCTTCGCCGCGTTTCGCGGGGCGATATCCTGGCCAGCACGCTCCCCATGCTATTCGCGGTGGAGGAAGGATCCCGCGGCCTGGAGCGAGGGCTTGACCAGTTGTGCCGCAGGGCGTCGCTGGCCATCAAATCCGGGTACTCGCTGCTGATTCTTTCGGATCGCGGTGTCGATCAGGATTACGCGCCCATCCCCAGCATGCTGGCGCTGACGGCGGTGCACAATCACTTGGTCCGAGAAGAAACCCGGACGCAGGTCGCGCTGATTATCGAATCGGGCGAGCCGCGCGAGACCATGCACTTCGCGCTGCTGATCGGTTATGGCGCCAGCGCGATCAACCCTTACCTGGCCATCGAAACCCTGGAGGATATGTGCAAGCGCGGCCTGTTGCCGCCGCACATCACCTTCGAAAAAGCCCTGCTGAACTTCAAGAAGTCCATTAACAAAGGGCTGCTGAAGACCTTTTCGAAAATGGGTATTTCGACGCTGCAAAGTTACCGTGGCGCGCAGGTTTTCGAAGCCATCGGCCTCAACAAGGAGCTGGTTGACAAGTTCTTTACGGGCACGGTTTCGCGCGTGGAAGGCGTGGGTCTCGAGGTGTTGGCCAAGGAAGCTATTCTCAAGCACAGGCATGCGTTCTACCCGGTGACGGAGTACGATACCGAGCTGTCCGTCGGCGGAAATTATCATTACCGCACCCGCGGCGAGTATCACCTGTTCAACCCGCAAACCATCGCCAAGCTGCAGCACGCGGTGCAACAGGAGAGCCCGCAAACCTTCCGCGAGTACACCGACCTCATCGACCGCCAGAACCACCAGCTCTGTACGCTGCGCGGGCTGCTGGAGATCAAGAAGTCAGAAGAGCCTATCCCGATTGAGGAAGTCGAGCCGGCTAAGGAGATCGTGAAGCGCTTTGCCACCGGAGCAATGTCGTTCGGCTCCATTTCCAAGGAAGCGCACGAAACGCTGGCCATCGCCATGAACCGCATCGGCGGCCGGTCGAACACCGGCGAGGGCGGGGAAGACGAGGCGCGCTTCCAGCCCGATCCCAACGGTGACCTGCGCCGCAGTGCGGTGAAACAGGTGGCTTCGGCGCGCTTCGGCGTGACCGCCAACTATCTGGTGAATGCCGACGAGTTGCAGATCAAGATGGCGCAGGGCGCGAAGCCCGGCGAGGGCGGCCAGTTGCCCGGCCACAAGGTGGACAAGGAAATCGCGCGCGTGCGCCATTCGATTCCGGGAGTCGGCCTGATCTCCCCGCCGCCGCATCACGATATTTACTCCATCGAGGATCTGGCGCAGCTCATCTACGATCTCAAAAACGTCAACCCGCGCGCCCGCATTTCCGTGAAGCTGGTGGCTGAGGTGGGCGTGGGGACCGTGGCCGCGGGCGTTTCCAAGGCGCATGCCGATGTCGTGCTTATTTCCGGCGACAGCGGCGGCACAGGGGCTTCGCCGCTCAGCTCCATCAAGCACGCCGGCGTGCCGTGGGAACTCGGCCTGGCCGAAACTCACCAAGTTTTGGTGATGAACGACCTGCGCGGCCGCATCCGCGTACAGACCGACGGCAAGCTGCAGACCGGGCGCGATGTGACCATCGCCGCTCTGCTGGGAGCCGAGGAGTTCGGCTTCTCCACCGCGCCCCTGATTTCCATGGGCTGCATCATGATGCGCAAGTGCCACCTGAACACTTGCCCGGTGGGCATCGCAACGCAGGATCCCGAGCTGCGCAAGAAGTTCCACGGCAAGCCCGAAGACGTGATCAATTTCTTCTTCTTTATCGCCGAGCAGGTGCGCGGGTACATGGCGCAGATGGGCTTCCGCACTTTCGACGAGATGGTGGGCCGCGTGGACATGCTGGAGGCCCGCAAAGCTCTCGAACATTGGAAGGCAAAGGGGCTGGACCTTTCGACCATCCTGTACAACCCGCCGACTCCCAGCCGGATTGCGCGACGCTGCGTGCAGCCGCAAGATCACGGTTTGAGCCAGGCGCTCGACTACAAACTGATCGACTTCTCGCGCGATGCTCTGGACAACAAGACACCCATCGAGATCAAGCTGCCCATCCGCAATGTCCACCGCACGGTGGGCGCCATGTTGTCCGGGGAAGTGGCGCGCCGCTATGGATCGTGCGGCCTGCCGGACGATACCATCAAATTCCAGTTCAGCGGATCGGCCGGGCAGAGCTTCGGCGCGTTCCTCGCCAAAGGCGTGACCCTGGAACTCGAAGGCGACGCCAACGATTACGTCGGCAAGGGCCTGTCCGGCGGCAGGCTGATCGTTTATCCGCCGCGCAACTCCACCTTCCTGCCCGAGGAGAACATCCTGATCGGCAACGTGGTGCTCTACGGCGCCACCAGCGGTGAAGCGTACTTCAACGGCATGGCGGGCGAGCGCTTCGCCGTGCGCAACTCCGGCGCTACGGCGGTGGTGGAGGGCCTGGGCGACCATGGCTGCGAATACATGACCAACGGCCTGGTGGTCGTTCTGGGCAAGACCGGCCGGAATTTCGCTGCGGGCATGAGCGGCGGAATCGCATTCGTGCTGGATGAGAAAGGCGACTTCGCGGAGAAACGCTGCAACACGGCGGGCGTGGATATCGAACCGGTGGAAGGCGAAGATATCCAAATGCTCTACGAGCTCATTGCGAAGCATGTGGCGGCCACGGCCAGCCCTCGCGGCAAGTGGATTCTGGAGAAGTGGGATGAGATGCTCCCGCGCTTTTTGAAAGTGTTCCCGCATGAGTACAAGCGGGTGCTCGGCGTGCCGCGCTTGATGGCGACAGCGTCGGCGGCAGACTAGGTGGGGCAGGCTTTCCAGCCTGCCGCCGGGCTTCCGCCCGGCGCGCCGCGCGGAAGCGCGGCGGCAGCCCGGAAGGGCTGCCCCACTTTCAACGGAGTTCAATTATGGGAAAAGTAACCGGCTTTATGGAGCACACGCGGGAGACGCCCGAGCGCCGTCCGCCAGCGGAGCGCATCAAAGACTGGTTCGAGATCTACCTTCCCTTCCCGGAAGACAAGATCCGCACGCAGGGCGCGCGCTGCATGGATTGCGGCGTTCCGTTCTGCCATACCGGCTGCCCGTTGAATAACATCATTCCCGACTGGAACGACCTGGTGTACCGCGGACGCTGGAAGGAGGCCGTGCGCCAGTTGCACGCCACCAACAATTTCCCCGAATTCACGGGCCGCATTTGCCCGGCGCCCTGTGAAGCCGCCTGCGTGCTGGGCATCAATGAGCCGCCCGTCACCATCAAGCAGATCGAGAAGACCATCATCGACCGCGCTTTCGAAGAAGGATTCATTAAGCCCGAACTGCCCGAAATGCGCACCGGGAAGCGCGTAGCCGTGGTGGGGTCGGGGCCTGCCGGCATGGCCGCCTCGCAGCAATTGACGCGCGCCGGCCACGACGTAACGCTGTTTGAGAAAGCCGACCGCATTGGCGGCCTGCTGCGCTATGGCATCCCCAATTTCAAGATGGAGAAGCACCTAATCGACCGCCGCATGGAGCAGATGCGGGCCGAAGGCGTGCGCTTCCAAACCAATGCCCACGTGGGCGGCAATGTTGCCGTGGAAGAATTGCGCAAGCAGTTCGACGCAATCCTGCTGACCGGCGGCGCCGAGCAGCCGCGCAACTTGAACGTGCCCGGCCGGGAACTCAAGGGTATCCATTTTGCGATGGAGTTTCTGCCGCAACAGAACCGGCGTTGTGAGGGCGACATGGTCGCCTCCGAAGGCGCCATCCTGGCCACCGGCAAGCGTGTGGTGATCATCGGAGGTGGCGATACCGGCGCCGACTGCCTGGGCACCAGCCACCGGCAACGCGCTTCGCACATCACGCAGTTTGAGCTGCTGCCCAAGCCGCCAGACGAGCGGTCGCCCTCCACTCCCTGGCCGCTCTGGCCCATGCAACTCCGCTCGGAGAGCTCGCACGAAGAAGGCGGCATTCGCGATTGGTCCGTCAACACCGTGAAATTCACCGGCGACGAACAGGGCAACGTGAAGCAGTTGCATGCCGTTCGCGTAGGGCCGGCGCCGAAGTTCGAGGCGCTGCCAGGCACGGAATTCACCATGGATGTGGACTTGGTCCTGCTCGCCATGGGCTTCCTCGGCCCCGTGAAGAGCGGCATGATTGAACAACTGGGCGTCAACCTGGACCAGCGCGGCAACGTGGCCACCGATGAGAACTACATGTCGTCAGTACCCGGCGTCTTCGCTGCGGGCGACATGCGCCGTGGCCAATCGCTGGTGGTGTGGGCGATCGCCGAAGGCCGCAAAGCTGCGCGCGGCGTGGATCTGTACCTCATGGGCGAGAGCAAGCTGGCGTAGGTACACTGGTAGCATGGCGACTGCGCGTTATGTTTACTGGCGTGATGGCAACCATTGGCTCGGGTATTTCGAAGAATATCCGGATTATCAAACCCAGGGCGAGAGTCTCGAGGACCTGCAAGATCATCTGAAGGACCTGTTCCGCGATCTGACGAGCGGAGAGATTCCGGGAGTCCGCCGGGTAGCCGAGCTGACTCTCCTTTGAAACGCGGGACCTTGTCACCCGCTTGCAGGAAGCCGGATGCCAGCTCGTGCGGCACGGAGGAAAGCACGACTGGTTCCGCAATCCCCGCACCGGCATTTCGCAACCCGTTCCGCGGCACACTGAGATCAACGAGAACCTGGCGAAGCACATTCTGAAGAAGCTCAAGGACTGAGTGGGGAACCCAGGTCAGGCTCGGCCCATGGTCGAAACTGGTGAACTAAGACTTGACTGCCCCCGGACGGTGCACGTCGTGGGCGATCGCCGAAGCGCGCGCAAGCGAACAGCGGCGCCCAAAAACATCAAGCCTGCGATAAAACCTAAGGTAGACGGTTCGGGCACTGAGGCCACCGAGAGCGACACTTCGACTGGGCCGCTGCCAAGCGCCGTCTCCAGGGTGCTAATGTTCTTTTCTCACCAGTCGTGTAATTGTACTGGCTAGTGGTTTGATTCATAAATATCGCTATAAATAAGAGAGCTGACATGCTACCGTGGGAGCATGCCGCGTTCGCTTGATTTTCCGCGCCTTAAAGCCAAACAATTGCTTGAATTACAGCAAGTTCTGCGGGCTCGGAGCAGTCCCTCGGGCCTCCGGCAGCGCAGCGAATTGATCTGGCTGCTGGCTGGCGGCGCTTCGCTGTCGGACGCTAGCGACTGGGTCGGACTGCATTACACCAACGCGCACATCTGGGTGAAGCGCTTTCGCGAAGCCGGTGTAGTGGGACTTTTGGATCACGCAAAATCCGGTCGGCCTCGAAGGTATGGAGACGACGTCACAACCGAGGTGATCAAGGCAGCCGCGGCGCGACCCAAGGATCTTGGCCTGAAGTTCACGACGTGGTCACTGCCGAAGCTTCAGGAATACTTGCGACGACAAGCGGGCCTGCAGAACATCACGCGTTCCACGATACGCCGGCGTCTTCGACAAGAGGGCTTTGGCTTCCGCGATGGACAGACATGGTGCGAGAGCCAGGATCCAGAGTTCGAAGTAAAAAAAACAAAATCGTAAGGCTCTATCGGCGGCCGCCGCGAGACGGAGTCGTGGTTTGCGTAGACGAAATGGGACCACTGGCAACGATACCTCGCGGAGGACGCAGTTGGGGCAAGAGGCCACAGCGCCGCGCCGACCGCTATCACAAGTCCCAGACGATTCAGATGCTCGGCGCTTTCGCTCCGCATACTGGCGAAGGTATGGGACTGCCCCACCCATGCAAGACCGGCGAAGCGGTCCTTGCCTTTCTGCAAGACCGTGTGCTGCCGCACTACGGAACGCAAGGGAAAATCTACCTGATCTGGGACAACTTCAGCGCCCACAAGAAGGCTCTAAATCTGTGGCAGCCCAGACCAAGCAACGTCGAATTCGCATGGACGCCAACGAACGCCTCATGGCTAAATCTCATTGAGCCATGGTTTCTGGTTCTGGAGAAAACCGCCCTTCAAAATACAAACCTCAAGACCACCTCCGAGATTGCGGCACATCTCCTCGACGGGATCGACTACCTCAACGAACATCCTAAGCCATACCGCTGGAACAAGCGGATATGAATATAGCGATATTTATGAATCACACCACTAGCAAGAGGCCAAAGGCCGAGCCGAAAGATCGGGACGCTCTTTCCGCCATTATGGCGGCTCTTACAAGATGTTTCCGGCTTGGAATGTCACGTTGGATCTAGGCGGTGGATCAGCCAATATCCGCTACGCGATCGATTATGTAAAGCGTCACAACCCAGTTCCTGCTTGACCTTATAAGGCCAGTTCGGGCAATGCAGATCATGCTGTGGCAGGATGCTCCCTGAAGAGCAACGCGGGCCCGGAGACGCAAGGCCGGCCCCTACTTCCCAGAGACTCTCAGGTTTTGGTTTCCAAATCGGACTGGGATTGCACCGCGCCCCAATTGTTCGATGGGTGCGACTTGTACAATTAGTTTAAGGAGACTGAGCCATGTCCCAGCCATTGAACCGCTCAGCGCGGATCGAAGCTCGTGTGATCCGCCTGACGGTCGAGGAGCAGCGGCGCTTCGTCGAGGTGCTACTGGACCCTCCCGCTGTTACGCCGGCACTAAAGCGAGCGAAGAGGGCCCACGCCCGCTTGATCGCTCCAACGATTTCAAATAATGTCAGTGACTAGGGCAGTTAGCTGGCGCCGGCGATGACATGCCCAATCCGCCATTGAAACCGCTCCACCCGGATACCTCGCTCAGCCCTGCCAAGCTTGCTCAGATGGAACTGCTTCCCACTGAGGTTTTGAGACTTTCACTTGTTCCCGGGCAAAGAGATTGCCTGAAGACGAGGCCAGATGGCACCATACTCGACGGCCACCACCGCATCCACATTCTGCGCAAGCGGGGCGTCGATGTCGACGGATTACCGCGCGAGGTCGTTGTGAAGAAGGACTTCTAGACCATGGGAACGGAACTGTATTGGGTGGATGGCCCCTGGCCCGGGAAACTCGCATTGGCGGCGCGTCCGCGCGGGGGTGACTGGCTCGCGGATGAAATCGCGGATTGGCGGCGGGCCGGAATCGATACCGTGCTTTCTTTGTTGACGCCCGATGAAGAGGGAGATCTAGATCTCCAAAACGAAGGTACCGAAGTCCGAACACAAGGGCTGGAGTTTGTATCGCTGCCCATTCCGGATCGTCAGGTTCCCGCCTCGGAAGCCTCAATCACGTCGGCTCTCGAAAGGCTCGATACTACTCTGCGGTCGGGCAAGAATGCGGTGATTCATTGCCGGCAAGGCGTTGGCCGCACTGGATTGGTTGCAGCCTGTCTCCTCGTAACGAAAGGGCTGAATCCAGAAACCGCCGTTCGAAACTTAAGTGCCGCTCGCGGCGTCGCCATTCCGGAGACGCCGGAGCAGCGCCGCTGGATCGATCACTATGCCGCAATCCTCGCTAACACCAAAGTCGGCTGAGCCCGCCTGTGTTCCAGCCGACCTGTGTCCGATGAACCCACCGCGCGTGCATGAAGTATCCATCGTGTTCGCCGGCACCCCTAAACACCGGTTCCCTTTGGAAAGCTAACTCACTCCGTCCCAGGGAGTTTCGACCGGCCACCTGCCGCACGCCAGCCCCCGCACCGCGGCCCCCGGATTGCACCACAGACGCCATATGATTAAGGGGATATTTCGTTTAGTGTTCGGGTGCGCGCATGAGAGAACCACGTTCCCATTGACACCCACGTCCCGGAAGGCGACTCCGGGGCGGACCGCCTCAATTGCCGGCGCTTATGTGGTGTGCCTGGATTGCGGCAAAGAGTTCGGCTACGACTGGGCTCAGATGCGCGTGGGAGAGCCGGTGCGGCGGCGCGAACCCATCGCCACCGAGCAGCAAGTCCACACCTTCATCGGCTAACTCTCCCAACGCGGCGCGCCTCCCGCGCCCGTGATACGATATGCCGGTTGGTGGAGGGTGGCATGGCCCGCCGGTATCGACTCGCTTCCGTAACCTCGCTGCTACTTCTTGCTGGCGCCTTGGCGCAGGCCCAAACACCCGTGGGATTCAACCTCACCGGGATGTGGTCCGTGATGTACCACGAGGATGTCTTGGAGCGCACCGACCCCGGCTCCCCCGTGGGCGACTACCTGGGCATGCCGATCAACGACGAGGCGCGGCTCCGCGCCGATTCCTGGGACGCCGATCTCATCTCGGTCCTCGAACATCAATGCATACCGCACGCCGCGCCCTACGCCATGCGCGCGCCTTCCAACTTGAAAATCTCGACCATCGACGATCCCACCACGAGCCAGATCGTCGCCTTCATCATCGATGGAACGTACACCGGCCCGCGCACCATTTGGATGGACGGCCGCCCGCACCCTTCGCAATTTGCGCCGCACACCTGGTCCGGTTTCTCGACGGGAGTTTGGGAAGGCGACACGCTGCACATCGAGACCACGCACATCAAGGCCGGCTACCTGCGGCGCAACGGCATCGCGTTCTCCGACGAAGCCACACTCACCGAGTTCTTCGATTTGCATGACAAGTACCTGACCCTGACCAGCATCACTGAGGACCCGGTATATCTGACCGAACCCCTGGTGCGTTCGGAAAGCTGGGTGTGGAATCCGTATCAGGTTTTTCAGCCCATCGCCGGCTTCGGCGCCTGCCTGCCTCACCCCGAACTTCCGCAGCCCCACGGCTGGGTCCCGCATCATTTGCCGGGCACCAACACGCTGCTCACCGAGTTCTCCGAGCAGTACGGAATCCCTTTTGAAGCCACGCGCGGCGGCGCCGAGACCATGTACCCCGAATTCCAAAAGAAGCTCAAGCAGATGAAGATCCCCAGGCCCAAGGTGTTCGACGCTAAGTTCGCGCGGGAGCATCCGAATCAATCGCAGGAGAAACGACCGTGAAGGCCCTGGCCGCTCTCCTCATCCTGGCGGCTATGGCCTCCGCCCAGCAGAACGGATTTGCGTTTGAAGTACGGCACGTCCGCGGTAATGTCTACATGTTCGCCAGCACGCTCGGCAACGTCGCGGTGCAGGTGGGTAAAGATCCGGGCCACGACGGCGTGCTTCTGGTGGACACCGGCACGCCGCAACTGACCGAGCGAATTCTCGCCGAGGTCCGTAAGCTTTCTTCCGAACCGATCCGGTACATTCTCAACACGAGTGCCGATGCCGACCATACCGGCGGCAATGAAGCCATCGCCAAGCCCGACGCGCGTCCGTACTACGTGGCGCCGGCCGTATCGGTGTTCGCGCAGGACCACGTTCTGGCGAGGATGAGCAGCCCCGGATCGGGCGTGGCCTCTGGTAATTGGCCGACGCTGACCTTCGACGCCGGCACGGTTATCGACTTCAACGGTGAAGTCGCTCAGGTCTTTGCGGAGAAGGCAGCGCACAGCGATGGCGACAGCGTCGTCTTCTTTCGCGGGTCGAACGTGGTCGCCGCGGGGGATGTCTTTCTCACTACCGGCTATCCCGTGATCGACCTGAAACATGGAGGCAGCATCCAGGGTGAGATCGCGGCGCTGAATCACATCCTGGAACTGACCGTGCCGCACATCATGCAGGAGGGCGGCACGATGGTGATTCCAGGTCATGGCCGCTTGTGCGACCAGGCTGACGTCACTGAGGTTCGGGACATGATGACCATCATCCGCGACCGTGTGGCCGACCTGATCGCGAAGGGGAAGACGCTGGACGAAGTGAAGGCGGCGCGGCCCACTCGTGATTACGACCGCCGCTACAGCACCACTTCCTGGACCGGAGAGATGCTGACCGAGGCGGTCTACAAGAGTTTGAAAGCCGAGGGAGGGGCGAAGAAATGAACTGGCGACCCATTCTGGTGGCAGCGGCGCTGGCCTTTCGCGCGGGCGCGCAGTCTTCGCCGACGCCTAAAGCCGCAGCTCCCATCGACCTGACCGGCTACTGGGTTTCGCTCATCACCGAAGACTGGCGCACGCGCATGTTGACCGCGCCGAAAGGCGACTACTACAGCATCCCGTTGAATGCGGCGGGCAGAAAAGTTGCCGATACGTGGGATGCCGCGAAGGACATCGCCGCGGGTAAGCAATGCATGAGCTATGGAGCGGCGGGCATTATGCGGGTGCCGGGACGCCTCCACATCACCTGGCAGGACGATTACACTCTTAAAGTGGAAACGGATGCCGGGAAGCAGATCCGCCTTCTGCACATCTCACAGATAAGTTACTCCGGCCCGCCGCGGATCGCGCAAGGGATCTCCATGGCCCAGTGGCAAACACCGCAATCGACGCGCGATTATACCTCTAAATTATCCGGCCGCGATGCCAACACGCCAGGCTTTCCCGGAATCTTCAATGGCGAGGATGAGAAGCCACGCGACACCCGCAAGCTGGGCGGCACTCTGAAGGTGGTGACCACCCAGTTGCAGCCCGGTTACCTGCGCAATAACGGCGTGCCCTACAGCGAGAACACGGTATTGACGGAATACTACGACGTGCACCAGCGCAAAGGCGCCGACTACCTGGTGATTACACAGAGTGTGGACGACCCGACATATCTGGATGTGCCCTGGGTGACCAGCAACCATTTCCGGCGTGAGCCCGACGGCGCGAAGTGGGATCCGCGGCCGTGCGAGCTCATCCTGCCATCGCAGTAGCACAGGCATTCTTGCCTGTGTCTTGTTCTACAGTATGATCAGCACGGGAGCCACCATGGTCCATCTGGGAAATCATCTGAAAATGAACCTTCCGGCACATTTCCGGGTACGCTCCCGCGAGTTTTATGCCGGGCTGCTGGAGTGCAAAATCCTGGAAAGCCCGCGTCCTGATCTGGACCTGTACGAATTCGCCGGCGGCGAGGTTTTGGGATTATTCTTTGTGGATGCCGCCGAAGCCCCCTCCGAAATAGACTACCTGAAAGCGACGTGGCTGGAGATCAAAGTCGACGACCCCGCGCGCTGGAAGGCCCGCCTGCAAGCGTTTGGCGTGCAGGAAGTGGAGTTCCCCGATCCCACGCGTTTCTTCTTTCAAGCTCCCGGCGGCCCAGTCTTCCGGTTGGCGCCCATGGACGGCGGTCTGTAGACCACCACGGCTTCACACCAGACCATTTTCGAGCGCGATCCGCCCCAACGCGGCATACACTCGGGACAGCACCGCGGTGAAGAGCAACCAGTTCTCTCCATTCCGTTCCAGCCGCGAAATCTCCTGGAATTCGCTCAGAAGAGCGGTGCAGCGTTTGTCGAGATCAGCCAGGCGTTCGTGCATCTCGGGCGAGCGAGCGGCCTTCTTCGGCGGCAATGCACGCCGTAACTCCGCCACTGCCGCCGCGACTTTGCGGGAGTTCTCCGCGTTCAGCTCAATGGTCTCTCCATTGAAATGGAGCACTCCATCTTTCACGGAGGGCGCAATGGCGCGATACGTGTCGGCTGAGATGCGTGTGAGTTCCGACACCTCGAAGTAGCCGGCGCCGAACTCATCCCACAGCCGAATCATCCGGTCGGCCTCGGCGCGGCTCATCTTCAGATAGGTGGCGCAGAATTCATCCCAATGTTCGGTGCAGCGTTTATACAGTTTCTCTTCGCGCAGGCGCCGAAGTCCCGCCGCTTGTGCCGCCGAGCACCGCCCGGCGGTCACGGTAAACGCCTGATTCTGGCCCAGGGCAAGGCCCAGTTCGAGTAGCGCGGCATCCTCGGCGGGCAGCTCAGGAATCGACTTTCGCATGGAACCTCGCAGTTCGTCGCTCAACTCAAGCGGCAAGAAGAAGCGGAATTTATTGACAGGTAAGGAAGAACCGGAACCTTGCCGCTTGACTGTAGCGGCGGGGACTCGATCTACAATGACACACGATGCCAGGGAGACTGCCCTGGAACTGTTCGCCGTGGCGGCTAAGTAACAGGCATCTGCTGAGTTGGGAAAATCTTACGGAGGTGTGACCGGACTTGGCGAAGCGTGTGGTCTTGTTTGCCGCGGGCTATCCGGGCAAATCGCCAAACAGTTTTTCCAATACTTGATCGAGCGTCTCCAGAGGCTGAAACCTATTGCCGGGTACCAGGCGATGATTCTTGCGGGGAGGACGCTCACCTTGTCTATTGGCGGTCGCACGCATGGGGTTAGGAAAACCGAAAATTGGAGGCAGCTTTTCACCTGGCGTGCTACCGAACCAGAAGAAGGGGCCCATCTTAAGATCGGGCTCAAGCCGAATCCAGATCACACAACCGCTGGGCTTGCTCGCGAGTGACTGTGAAACGGAAACGTCTCCCGGCTTTCGCGCTGTGCCGGTTTTGAACTGTATGTGACGGACGATGTCACCGCGCGCCATGACGAGATCGTATCCATATGCATCAAACTCCGAGCGAAGCACCTCAACGTCGACAACGCCGCGCTTCCAAAGAGTGCTGAGAGCTTCTCCTACAAAAACATGCTCAACGATCCGCTCCCTGAGGCTCGAGTTCGTGAAGTTGATATCCGCGTCTCTCATGGCGATACTCCCTCCATTCTTATAGCGCCTTTCCACCGGACATGATAGATTCGACTCATGTTTCGGACCAGGCTTTTCACCGCCTTCCTCTTGTGTCTCTCGATCCGAGCCCAAGAACCGGATGCCACTCGCGCGGAGCAGTTGCGAACGCTGCTGAGCAATACGCCCCGTCTCGCGGTCGAAGAGGTGCCCCTGGCCGCGCGGATGACGAACGCCACGTCGCTCGGAATCGTTTCCTCGATAGCCGCCGATCGTAACGGCGTCATCTACATCCTGCAGCGCGGCGACAAGGCCGATCCCGTCATCGCCCTGGATCGCGAAGGCCGCGTTCTGCGCTCGTGGGGCAAGGGGATGTTCACGGTCCCTCACAGCATCCGCATCGATCCGGAGGGCAATGTCTGGACGGTGGATGCCGGCAGCTCGATGGTGTTGAAGTTCACTCCCGAAGGCAAGAAGCTGCAGGAGATCTCGGTTGGAGAGATTGCCGTCGGATCGGCCTGCGCGTTCCCGACTCTCTGCGGCACCACGGACATCGCGTTCGCACCCGGCGGGCGGCTCTTCCTCTCCGATGGTTACGGCAACGCGCGAATTTTGGAATACACGTCCGAGGGCAAGCGCGTCAAAGTCTGGGGCAGCGCGGGAAGCGGGCCGGGGCAGTTCCAGATTCCGCACGGAATCGCGACTGATGGCAAGGTGCTCTACGTCGCAGACCGCGGAAATACGCGCGTCCAGCGCTTTGATATGGACGGCCGCTACCTCGGCGAGTGGACGCACCTCGGCCGGCCCTTCGCGTTGAAGCTTACGGGCGGGGCTTTGTGGGTCGCGACCATGACTCTGGAACCGGGCGGCCGGGGCTCCGCCACGCGGCCTTCCCCGTGGATCCTGAAGGTGGATCCGCTGACGGGCAAGGTTCTGGGCCAGGCCGAATCGCCAGGGCCGCACGCCATCGACGTCAGCGCGGCGGAAGAGTTATTCGCCACCGGCTGCTGCGGCGGATCGAACCCAAACGGCTTCTCCTGGTTTCCGCGGGCAAGGTGAGGACTGAGCTATGCGTGTGCTGGTCCTCGGAGGGACGGGTTTCCTCGGTCCGCCGTTGGTCGAACGGCTGATCGCGTTAGGCCATGAGGTCACGGTCTTTCATCGCGGCGGCGCGAGCGCAGACACGTTGGCCGGTGTGCCGCGGATACTCGGCGACCGCAATCGACTTGACCAGCACGTAGATGAATTCCGGCGCCTACGGCCGGACATAGTGGTCGACGCCCTCGCGTTCACCCAGAAGCAGGCTCAGGGACTGGTTGATGCGTTTCGCGGCGTGGCCGGCCGTGTGGTGGTGCTCAGCAGCGGAGACGTTTACCGCGCCAACGACATTCTCTTTCATCGCGTCGAAGGGCCGATCGAGGCAACACCACTTCAGGAGTCTTCACCCCTACGAGAGCGTTTGTTCCCCTACCGCGGCATCCCGATTCCCCAGGCTTACGGTATCGAGTGGGACGATTACGACAAGATTCTCGTCGAACGAACGGTGTTGACCGATGGCCTTCTACCGGCGACTGTCCTACGGCTGCCGATGGTTTACGGCCCCGGCGACTTCCAGGGACGAAAGCGCCGATTCGCCGCCTACCTGAAGCGCATGGACGATGGCCGCGAGGCGATGCTGCTGGACCAGCGCACCGCGCAGTGGAAGGCCCCATGGGGGTACACCGAGAACATCGCCGAGGCCGTGAGGCTGGCGGTCGAGAGCGATCGCGCGGCGGGGCAAATCTACAACGTTTGCGAACTCGGCCGGCCCGACATGTTGAGCTGGGTGCACGGAGTGGCCGCCGCGGCCGGCTGGGCGGGGAGAATCGTTGTGGTCGACGAACTGTGTCCGCCGCCGAACCTGCCACGCCACATGAATCTTGACCAGCATCTGGACATGGACTCGTCCAAGATCCGGAACGAGCTGGGATACCGGGAGATCGTGCAGAGGAAGGAAGCCCTTGCACGGACCGTAGCCTGGGACCGCAGCCATCCGCCTGAAGAAACGGATCCGGCGCAGTTCGATTATGCTGCCGAGGATGAGGCATGGCGACTTGCCCGTCGCCGCGCTCCGTAACGCTGGCGGTCTTTGCCGCCGGTGACCCCCAGCGGCAGGGCATGGCCCTGCCCCACCAAGCTCGATTTGATAATATCTGTGCGATGCTGCGTGCGGCCGTCCTCATTTTCTTATTTGCGCTAGTGGTGATTCCAGCGGCCGGCCAGTCCGTGCACCCCGATCTAAACGGCGTCTGGCAGGCCCTGAACACGGCCGCGTGGGACATTCAAGATCACTCCGGGCAACTAGGCGTGCCGCCGGGGCAGGGTGTCGTCGAAGGCAACGAGATCCCCTACCAGCCGTGGGCTGCGGCGAAAAAGCAGGAGAACTTCGCCCACCGGCTGACCGCCGACCCGGCGGAGGCTAATTGCTTTCTACCCGGCGTGCCGCGCGCCACATACATGCCGTTCCCGTTTGAGATCATCGCGACGCCCCAAAGAATTGCCATTGCCTATGAGTTTGCCCACGCTCTGCGTACCATCCCTTTGGACGGAAGTGCGCATCCCGAGGGCTTGCCCGACACCTGGATGGGCGATTCGCGCGGCCGATGGGAAGGCAAGACGCTGGTAGTCGATGTGAAGAACTTCAACGACGACACCTGGTTCGACCGGGCGGGCAATTTCCATAGCGACGCGTTGCACGTGGTGGAGCGCTATACGCTGACCGATCCGGATCACATTGCGTATGAGGCCACGGTCGAAGACCCGAAGGTGTTCACGAGACCCTGGAAGATGAGCATGCCGCTCTACCGGCGCGTGGACAAGAATGTCAAGCTGTTGGAATATGAGTGTGTCTTTTACCTCCAGGAGGAGAGATTCAAGAATGCTCCGTTTACGCGGCGGTAGAAAAGACCAGACACAGGCAGGGATGCCCGTGCTACTTGTTCTGGCGCTGGCGTGGCTCGCGCCCGCGCAGACCGTGGCCGGCCAACCGGACATACAGGGCATGTACACGCGCAACGGAGTCGTCGGCCTCGAAGCCAATCCTCCGGAGAATCCGATTGACCCGAGCGACCGCAACCCGTTGTCGGTCTCGAATCGAGGCGACGGGCTGGGGCCTTACCCCAAGGTGTTCGGCGAGGGCGGCACCGTTTTGCGCGGCGGCCAGAGAAGGCAGCAACGCCGCACGGGGATCGTGGATCCGCCCGACAAGAAGCTGCCGTGGCGGCCGGAGGAGGACGCCAAACGGCGCGATTTCCTGTTGCACATGAACCCGCCGGCAGACCTGCGACATGTGGAACTGAACGCGCGCTGCGCCTTACCCGGCTTGTTTCAAGGTGAAGATGGAAACAACCCGTATCAGTTCCTGCAGCGACCCGGGGAAGTCGTGATCCTGTACGACTACAATCACACCAGCCGTATCATCCATCTCGACGGCCGCCCGCACCTTGGAAAGAACATTCGCCTCTTCATGGGCGATTCTCTCGGCCACTGGGAGGGCAACACGCTGGTGGTGGACACCACGAATTTCAACGGCAAGACGGCGTATTCCCGCGAGATTCCGTACCTGAGCGACGAGTTACACACAGTTGAGCGGTTTACGATCGCGGATGCCAACACCATCGACTACGAAGTCTCGATCGACGATCCGGTGCTGTTTACGCGGCCCTGGAAAGTGGCCGGCTATTTCAGCCGGGCGCCGAAGGGCACGGAGTCGCTGGAATTCGCTTGCGCCGAAGGCAGTCAGACCCTGGTGAACATTTTTGGTAAACCGCCAGAGAGGTGAGGATCATGCCGAGATCATTTTACTTTGGGGTCGCTGTTGGCAGTCTGTTGCTGGCTGCCGCCCCCGCGATCGCTCATCACGCGTTCGCGGCGGAGTTCGACGTCGATAAGCCAGTGAAGGTGCGTGGAACCATCACCAAGGTGGAATGGGTGAATCCGCACGCATGGCTCTACGTCGACGTTAAGGGCGTGGACGGCACGGTGGTCAACTGGCACTTCGAGCTCGGCCCGCCCAACGCTCTGATCCGGCTGGGCTGGAAGAAGGACTCGATTCCGGCAGGCTTGGAAGTCGAAATTTCAGGCTATCAGGCCAAGAGCGGAGAGCCTGTGGCCAACGGCCGATCGATTAAGTTGCCCGATGGCCGCGAATTGTTCTCGGGCGGATCGGGACCGGGAG
>Ga0335078_10005089_pt1 | contig 19437 bp, 14 predicted proteins | sample Lox_Sample_32_FD_206711 | JGI IMG/M metagenome (GOLD analysis project Ga0335078, IMG submission 206711) | Soil microbial communities from Loxahatchee National Wildlife Refuge, Florida, United States - Lox_Sample_3.2 | ecosystem: Environmental > Terrestrial > Soil > Wetlands | place: USA... | reverse complement strand
CGAGTTCCTCGGCCTTGCGCTGGAGGTCGAACTTCCCGACCTTGCCGCCGCCGGACCTCGGGTTCATGATCAGGTACGGGTGCGCGGCGGGTGGCCTGGCCGGCCGCTCGGGCATCCGCCAGTCCCCCAGGCCACTGGACAGGGCCAGCTGGGCCGTCGCGCCCGCGAGCAGCCAGGCGGCGGCCGAGCCGATCGCCACCCACAGCAGGCCGAAGAACGCGTACACGGCCAGCACGGCAATGGGCACGGCCACGAACACGCCGAACGACAGCCAGCGCCGCAGCCCCCGCTGGGACAGGAAGAGATACCCGGTCGCCACGCTCACCACCGCGCCGACGATGCCCACGAGGAGCATGGGGATGCTGCGCACTCCGGCGAACACCACCAGGACCAGCACCGCCACGGCGGCCAGCACGAAACTCAGCCGCGCCAGCCAGCGGCCCGACGCGGGGCTGTCGGCGCCCGGTCCGGCGGCCACGGCCGCCACCGGGCCGGGGACGCCCGGTCCGGCGGTCACCGCCACCGGCCCGGGGCGCCCGGTCCGGCCGTCACCGGCCCCGGGGCGCCCGGCGGCCGGGCCTGCCCGGGCCCGCGGACCATGCTTGCCTCCACGGGCGAATCGTCACATACCACCATCCCCGCCACGTCACCCAGCGTGGGTGACCTGCGGGTGTCCCGTTTTCAACCGGCGCATGACCCGCGCGCCAGCCTGCGGGCCGCGCTGTCACCCCGCCGCGGGTGATGACAGCGGAGCGGCGGCCAGGCACGCTGGCGGCATTGCCGGGCGCCCGGGGCGGACAGTCACGCACAGCACGAACCGATGCGGCAGGCGGGTCCGGGCGGGCGTCCGGGCGGGCGGAGATGATGCCGATGTTCAAGCTGGCGCAGGGACTGAGCCTGTCGCCGTTCCGCCGTGACTGGCTGGCCAAGGACCTCGTGGCGGGGGTGGTCCTCACCACCCTGCTGGTGCCGCAGGGCATGGCGTACGCGGAACTGGCGGGCCTGCCGCCCATCACCGGCTTGTACACGTCGGTCCTGTGCCTGCTCGGGTACGCGGTGTTCGGCCCGTCGCGGATCCTGGTCCTGGGCCCGGATTCCTCGCTCGGCCCGATGATCGCCGCGACGATCCTGCCGCTCATCGCGGCCAAGGGTGACGCCGAGCGGGCGGTCGCGCTGGCCTCGATGCTCGCGATCATGGTGGCCGCGATCATGATCCTGGCGTCCGTGGCGAAGCTCGGCTTCATCGCCGACCTGATCTCCAAGCCGACCATGATCGGTTACATGAACGGCCTGGCCCTGACCATCCTGGTCGGTCAGCTGCCGAAGCTGTTCGGGTTCAAGGTCGAGTCGGAGGGCTTCCTCGGTGATCTCACGGGCTTCATCAAGGGCCTGGCCCATGGCGACGCGGTACCCGCCGCGGCAGCGGTCGGGATAGCCGGGATCGCGCTGATCCTGGTGCTGCAGCGCTGGCTGCCGAAGGTGCCGGCCGTGCTGGTCATGGTGGTGCTCGCGATCGCTGCCACGACGGTCTTCAGCCTGGCCGGCCACGGCGTCAGCCTGGTCGGGGTGCTGCCCAAGGGGTTCCCGCCGCTGACCATCCCGCACATCCGCGTGTCCGACCTCGGCCCGCTGTTCGCCGGGGCGCTGGGGATCGCCGTGGTCTCGCTCGCGGACACGATCTCCACCGCGTCGGCGTTCGCCGCCCGCACCGGCCAGGAGATCAACGGCAACGCCGAGATGATCGGCATCGGCGCGGCGAACCTGGCGGCCGGGTTCTTCCAGGGCTTCCCGGTCAGCACCAGCGGGTCGCGGACGGCGGTCGCGGAGCGCTCCGGCGCGAAGACGCAGCTCACCGGGGTCACCGGCGCGGCCCTGATAATTCTCATGATCGTGCTGGTCCCCGGCCTGTTCCGGAACCTGCCGAACCCCGCGCTGGCCGCCGTGGTGATCACCGCCTCGCTGTCACTGGCCGACATCCCGGGCACCGTGCGGCTCTGGCGGCAGCGCAAGGCCGAGTTCCTGCTGTCGATCGCGGCGTTCCTCGGCGTGGCCCTGCTCGGCGTGCTGCCGGGAATCGCGATCGCGATCGCGCTGTCGATCCTCAACGTCTTCCGCCGGGCCTGGTGGCCCTACGACACGGTCCTCGGGCGGGTGGAGGGCCTGGAGGGCTACCACGACACCCACAGCTACCCGGGCGCCCAGCACCTGCCCGGCCTGGTGATCTACCGGTTCGACGCCCCGCTGTTCTTCGCCAACGCCAAGACGTTCCGCGACGAGATCCGGCGGCTGGCCAGGGCGGACCCGAAGCCCCGGTGGATCGTCATCGCGGCCGAGCCGGTGACCGACGTGGACACCACCGCCGCCGACGTGCTGGAGGAACTCGACGAGGCGCTCAACGCCCAGGGCGTCTCGCTGGTGTTCGCCGAGCTCAAAGACCCGGTGCGGCGCAAGATCGAGCGATACGGCCTCACCCGCACGATCGACCCGCGCCACTTCTTCCCGACGATCGAGGCCGCGGTGGCCGCGTTCCGCGGCGAAACCGGCGCGCAGTGGGCCGCCTCCGATGACGTGGCCCCGGGCCAGCGCCCGGCCACCGCCGGCTGACCCGGCCGCTGGTTGCCCGAGGACACGAGGAAAAGGCCGAATGCCCCTGCCGCGCCGCGATGCGAGAACGTGACGATCGGAATTGGAAAGGCGGTCCGTGCGCGTGCCTGGCCCGTGCTGGGTGGCAGGAGAAGGGCAGCGGCAGGCGCGACCGGACCTGTTGGCGCGGGCGCTGCGCGGATGCCGTCTTGGCCGGGCCGGGAACGGGGCACGGTCCCCGCCCCATGGAAAGGCGGGATGCCATGAGACGCCCATACCGCGCTGTCACCGTGCTCGCGGTGGCAGCCGCCACACTCACCGCCGGGGCGACCGCCGCGGCGGCGGCCCCGGCCACCGGGCAGGCGGGGAAGGTCCGGCTGTATTCCACCCGGGTCTTTGACGAGCCGGAGGCGATGGTGGCCGGCCCGGACGGGGCCCTGTGGTACGTGAACTTCACCGGCAACTCGATCGGGCGGATCACCACCACCGGCCATGTGAAGTCGGCCTTCCACGCGCCCGGCATCGACCGCCCGGCGGGGATCGCGGCCGGCCCGGACGGGGCGCTGTGGTTCACCAACGAGGCCGGCAACTCGATCGGCCGGATCACCACCGGCGGCAAGGTGACCAGCTACACCGGCACCGGCATCGCCAGCCCGACCGGCATCACCGCGGGACCGGACGGGGCGCTGTGGTTCACCAACTCCGACGGCAACTCGATCGGGCGGATCACCACCGCCGGGCAGGTGACCAGCTACACCGGCACCGGGATCGACCATCCGCAGCAGATCGCGGCCGGCCCGGACGGGGCGCTGTGGTTCACCAACCCCGACAACAACTCGATCGGGCGGGTCACCACCAGCGGGCAGGTGAGCAACTACACCGCCTCCGGGATCGACACCCCGTGGGGGATCACCGCCGGGCCGGACGGGGCGCTGTGGTTCACCAACTCCGTCGCCGTCGACCGGATGACCACCGCCGGGCAGGTGACCACCTACGCCGACCCCAGCATCGACCAGCCGGAGACGATCGTGGCCGGGCCGGACGGCGCGCTGTGGTTCACCAACCCCACCAGCGGCTCGATCGGTCGGGTCACCACCGCCGGGCAGGTGAGCAGCTACGCCGGCACCGGCATCTCCTCTCCCTGGGGGCTCGCGGCCGGCCCGGACGGCGCGCTGTGGTTCACCAACGCCGCGGGCAACTCGGCCGGGCGGATCACCACCGCCGGGGCGGTGACCAGGTACACCGACCCGACCGGGACGGGCGCCGTGTCGGGCGTCACCCGGGGCCCTGACGGGGCGCTGTGGTTCGTCAGCAGCAACGCGATCGGGCGGATCACCACCACCGGGAAGGTGACCTACTACACCGGTCCCCGGATCGCCGCGCCCCGGGAGATCACCGCCGGGCCGGACGGCGCGCTGTGGTTCGCCAACTACCACGGCAACTCGATCGGCCGGATCACCACCACCGGGACGGTGACCACCTACACCGACCCCGGCATGGCCGGGCCGAGTGGCATCACCACCGGGCCGGACGGGGCGCTGTGGTTCAGCAACTCCGCCGGCAACACGATCGGCCGGATCACTGCCACCGGGACGGTGACCGGCTACTACACCGATCCCAGCATCAGCGGCCCCGGCCCGATCATCACCGGCCCCGACGGGGCGCTGTGGTTCGACAACGATGTTTCCGGCGGCTCGGTAGGGCGGCTCACCACCGCCGGGCAGGTGACCAGCTACGGCGCTGGCATCGCCTGGCCGAACACGATCGCGGCCGGTCCCGGCGGGGCGCTGTGGACGATCAGCTACACCGGCAAGATCCTGCGAATCACCACCGCCGGCCAGGTGACCACCTTCACCGGCGTCGGTGACAACACCTACGGGATCGCGGCCGGGCCCGACGGGGCCATGTGGTTCTGCAACGCGGTGGACGCCGGCTCGATCGGGCGGATCACCACCGCCGGGCAGGTGACCACCTACTCCGCTCCTGGTGCCTACCGGCCGGGGTCGATCACCGAAGGCCCCGGCGGGGCCATGTGGTTCGGCTCGGGCAACGGCGTCATCGGGCGGATCACCGCGCGGTGACCGCCGCCTGAACACGGGGCTGGGGGCCGCGCGGCCCCCAGCCGCCGTGATCATGCGGTCGCGGTGCTGCGGGCCCTACTGGTGAACGTAGACGTCGCGCAGGTTGGTGTGCTGGTGTATCCGCAGGTGATACTTGATCATCACGCTGTGGATCCAGGCCCGCAGCTGGCGCATGGGGCCGTTGCCGGCGTCGCGCACCCGGTAGTAGCCGGTGGGCACCCAGGATGATCCCGGATACCAGCGCGTGAGCTGGACGTTCTCGCCCGGTTCCGGCGCCTGGAGCACCACGTGGCGCCAGTAGTAGAGGGTGACGTGGCCGTCGCCGAAGAACACCAGGTTGCCCGGGTGGGGGTGGCCGGTCTGCGGCCTGATTGCCCGGCTGTCGAGCATCCCGTACGTGGTGCGTGGCAGTGACATGCCGACGCTGGCGTAGGCCGAGACCACCAGCCCGGAACAGTCGTAGCCGTGGCTGCACGGGCCGGTGCCGCCGTAGGTGTAGGGGCAGCCGATCCGTCGCAAGGCCCAGGACATGGCGTCCTGGCGCCGGTTGGCGCTGGCCGGGGCTGCGAGCATGCCTACCGCCGTGACGACCGCTACCAGCGGCAACGCGGCTCGGGCGAGGAATCTTGCTTTGCGCGGCGCCGGTGCCGGCGCCTTGTCGGGGTTCCAGTGGGTGGGCAGGGTGGATCTTCCGGTGAGATGGGGGCGCACGAAGCGGTCCTTGTCACAGGCAATAGAGCGAGCACCGGTCGACACAAGGCGAGTTCAGGGCCAGGCGTCGCAGAAACCGGCACGTCGTGAGCACCTTAACCTATAGGTGACCTAAACACAGTCATTTCTTATGCTTTGCGCGTGGTGCGGACTGATATATGGCATGGCATGTCCGGCCGTGTCCGATCCCCTTCACGCGGCGTTACTGTAAAACTCCAATTGCGCAGGGTAACCGGCGGCCTGTTATTGCAGCCAGCCCGGCCAGCGGTGCCGGAGCCCGGCCCTTTCCGTGATCGTCCGGTGATAGGCGAACAGCGCTGACGGCCTTTGTGGCCGCGGGGTCGGTTGTGACTGCCGGGACGGCGATCCCTTCCTTTCCGCATTTCCCGGGCCCGGCGCGGCACCTGGCAGGGCCCGCAACCGGCGGACGGATTCACGGACGCGGAAGCCCCGTCCTGCGCAGGACAGGACGGGGCTTCCGTGGTCAGCCAGCCGTTACCCGGGGGCGCGGCCGGAATGGCGTCAGCCGGTGATGTCCGCGGCCGCCTGCTCGCGGGCTGCGGCGGCCGGGGCGCTGGCCTGCCGGGCCGTTGCCCGCCGCGGCAACAGCAAGGTCCACGCCGCTGCCGCCGCCACCAGGGCGGCGTTCACCGACATGGCCACCACCATGCCGGAGACGAAGTCTCCCCGCGACGGCACCGTTCCCAGCACGCCGTAGAAGACCGCGCCGATGATGGCGATGCCGCTCGCGGCGCCGAACTGCTGGGTCGTGGTGAGGATCCCGGCCGCTGCCCCGGCCCGCTCGGGCCGGACGTGGGTGAGCACGGCGCCGATCAGCAACGGCAGCGCGATGCCCTGGCCCAGCCCGATCAGCACGGTGGCGGGCGCGAGGTCCCAAGGGGTCAGGTGCGCCCCGTACCGGGCGCCGGTCAGTGCCAGGCCGATCGCGCCCAGCGTGGTGATGGTCGCCCCCAGCGTGATCGACCGCGCCCCGAACCGGGAGGCGAACCGCGGGCTGAGGATTGACATCGTGGTGAAGGCCGCGGCCAGGGGCAGCGCCTCGACTCCCGCGCGCAGCGGCGACTGGCCGAGCCCGGCCTGCAGCAGCAGGGTGAGCACGAACATGAAGCTGCCGAAGAAGAAGACCAGCCCGAAGTTCACCAGCAGGCCCGCCGAGAACGCCCGGTCGCGGAACAGCGGCAGGTCGAGCAGCGGCTCACCGCCCCGCCGCGCCAGCCTGCGCTCCCACATCACGGTGAGCACCAGCAGGGGCAGGGCCGCGGCGAGGCACGCCCAGGTCCACGGCGGCCAGCCCTCGTCCCGGCCGAGCGTCAGCGGCACCAGGGCCAGAGCGAGGCTGGCCGAGACGCCCACCGCGCCGAGCGGATCCAGCCGGGGACGGCGCTGGGCCCACGCATGCGGCACCACGACGGCCGCGGCTATCAGCGCCATGATCCCGACCGGCACGTTGACCAGGAAGATCGCCCGCCAGCCGAGCCCGGCGATGTTCGCCTCGATCAGCGCGCCGCCGAGGATCTGCCCGGACACGAAGCCGACGCCCATCGTCACGCCGAACCAGGCCAGGGCGCGGCTGCGCTCCCCGACCGGGAACGTCGCCGTGATCAGGGCCAGCACCTGCGGGACCATCGCGGCGCCGGTCAGCCCCTGCAGCAGCCGTGCCGCGACCAGTTCGCCGGATGACTGGGCGAGGCCGCACAGCAACGACGCCGCGGCGAAGCTGACCACGCCGATCATGAACATGCGGCGGTAGCCGAACAGGTCACCGAGCCGGCCCCCGGTCACCATGCCGCTGGCATACATGAACGCGTAGCCGCCGACGATCAGTTGCAGCGCGGCGTCGCTCACGTGCAGGTCACGCTGGAGGGACGGGGCCGCGACGTTCACCGCCCAGATGTCGAATCCCGCCATGAACATCGCTGTCAGCACGACGGGAAGCATCAGCCAGCGGCGGGGGTTCTCCCCGGCGGGTGCCATCGCTGACCGGGCCGCCGCCCGCCCGGCCACCGGCCGGGGCTGCGCGTTGAGCACGAGCGCTCCTTGGTGTCCGATATCCATCGAAGTTCGATAACTATCGAACTGTACAACGATTGTCGAACTAATCGCAACTCTCGGCTATGCTCGGGACCGTGCTAGATGACGGGGTCGAGCCCGCGGTCGAGGAGATCCGGCTGCCGCGGGTGCTCGCCGCGCTCGCCGATCCGCACCGGCTGGCGGCGGTGCGGTTCGTCGCGCACCACGGCGAGTCCTGGTGCGCCCAGGTCATCCAGGAGGCCGGGCTGCCTATGACCAAGCCGACGTTCTCCCATCACCTGCGCATCCTGCGCGAGGCCGGCATCGTCACCAAGCGGATCCAGGGCGCCCGCGGCTACATGTCCCTGCGCAAGGACGACCTGGACCTGCGATTTCCCGGCCTGATCGACTCCATCGTCAGCGCCGATACCGAGCCGGTGGCATAGCCGGTCCCCGGAGGGGGGATGGCCCGGGCCGGCTGGCTCAGTCGCCGAGCAGGTCGCGGCGGCGGAAGACGGCCAGCGCGGCGAGCGCGGCGGCCAGGCCGATCGCGGCCATGACGGCGGCCGCCCCGGCCCGGAACGGCTCCGCGGGCACGAGGCCCACGTGCGCGAAGGGCGTCACGCCGACCAGCCATCCCGGCGCGCCCAGCAGCGCGCCGACCGCCTGCCACAAGAAGGTGACGGTCAGGATCCCGTAGCTGACCGCGGCGCTGGCCCGGGGCACGACCGCGTAGGCCAGGGCCGCGATGCCGAGGAACAGCGCGGCCACGGGCAGGCAGTTCGCCCCGGCCTCGATCATCTGCCCCAGCGGGACGTGCGCCCCGCCGGACGCCGCGCCCGCCCAGGCGAGCAGCCCCGTCAGCAGCGAGATCACCACGGTGGCCCCGGCCGCGATCAGCAGGCGGCCCGCCAGCCAGCCCGCACGGCCCACGGGCTGGGCGAGCAGCGTTTCCAGTTGCTGGCCGGCTTCCTCGCGCCTGGCGGCTCCCACCTGGGCGCACGCGAACACGCTGATGGTCAGGATGACGAAGAGGAAGATCAGCGCGAGATAGCCGGCCGGCGTCACGATCGAGCCCGTGCCGAGCTTGGCGAACTGCTGGTCGAGGCGGTGCGGCACGTCGGCCGGGGTGACGCTGCCCGAGACCGCGCCGAGGATGAACGCCAGCACCGCGCCGCTGCCGGCCCACGCGGTGAGGCTGTCGCGCTGGCTGCGCAGCGCCTGGGCGGCCGGTGAGGACAGCAGGCGCAGCCGCGGGGCCGCGCTGCCGCGCAGCGCGATCAGCCCGCTGCCGATGTCCCTGGTGGCGCCGAGCCGCGCGGCGAGCCACAGCAGGGCCACGCTCGCCGCCGCCGGGAGCAGCAGCACGGCCGGCTGCGGGCCGGCGAGCGGGCGCAGTTCCTCCGCCCAGCCCAGCGGCGTCGCCCAGCGCAGCCAGCCGGCGCTGTCCACCGTGTCTGCCACCACGCGCAGCAGGAAGAGCAGTCCCACCGCGCCGCCACCGATTTCCAGTGCCATACGCCGCGTCGGGGCGATCTGGCTCACCACCGCTCCGGCGCCCGCGGTCACCGGGATGACCGAGACGGTCGCCAGGGCGAGGTAGGCCGCCCCGGCGGCCGGGAGCCGGGCGGCCAGGAACCCGGCGAACTCGGCGAGCCACAGGATGAGCGCGCCCCCGCCGGCCGCGGCCATCGCCGACCAGTAGGCCGTGCGGCGGCTGACGATCCCGGCGAGGGTCAGCTCGGTCCGCCCGGCGTCTTCCTCGCCGCGCAGCGCGCCCACCGCCACCAGCAGGCCGAATGCCGCCGCCGCGATCGCCAGCACCCCGCCGACCCGCCACGCCGTGTAGCCCGCGACCGTGGCCACGTCGTGCGGCAGCCCGTAGAGCAGCCGCAGGCCCTTGTTGCCCTCGAAGCTGGCCGCGAACGCGCGCCGGCTGGCCAGCGTGGCGTACCCGCGGCGGTAGGCGTAGGGCTGGATGAAGGAGTACACCACGAACAGGTAGGTGAACGCGATCGTCAGCACCCGGGAGTTCTTGGCCGCCCGCGCCGTCAGCGCGGCGGCGGGGCCGCGCGCGGGCCGGTCCTTGGCCCGCGGCGCCGTCTGCGCCTGCTGGCTAACCGTGCCCATGGCCAGCCGTCCCGTGGCCGTCGTAGTGGTGCAGGAAGATCTCCTCCAGCGAGGGCTCCCGGCTGGTCAGCGCCGTGACCGGGTGCCCGGCCAGGGCGTTGATCACCGGCCCGACGCTCCCGCCGACCTCGAACCGCAGGCCGCTGCGGCCCACGGGCTCCACCTGCACCCCGGGCAGCGGCGCGAGCTGCGGTGCCGGGCCGTCGAAGGTGACCTCGACCGTGTGGGTGCTCAGGTGGCGCAGGTCCGCCAGCGTGCCCTGATCGACCAGCTTCCCCTGCTTGAGGATGCCGACCCGGTCGCAGACCGCCTCCACCTCGGCGAGGATGTGCGAGGAGAGGAAGACCGTCTGACCGCGCTGCCTGGCCGCCGCCACGCACTCGCGGAACGTCATCTCCATCAGCGGGTCCAGCCCGCTCGTCGGCTCGTCCATGACCAGGAGGTCCGCCCGGGTGGCCAGCGCGGCGATGAGCTGGACCTTCTGCCGGTTGCCCTTGGACAGCGCGCGGATCTTCTTGCCTGTGTCGAGGTCGAAGCGCTGCACCAGTTCGTCGCGGTAGGCGCGGTCGGTGCCCCCGTGCAGGCGGGCGAGGAACTCCAGCGTCTCCGCGCCGGTCATGGCCGGCCACAGGTACGGCTCCCCGGCGACGTAGGCCACCCGGCGGTGCGCCGGCACCGGGTCGGCCCACGCGTCGACGCCGAACAGCTCGGCCCGCCCCGCGGTGGGACGGTGGATGCCGAGCAGCAGGCGGATCGTCGTGGTCTTGCCGGCCCCGTTCGGGCCCAGGTAGCCGTACACCTCGCCCGGCTCTATCGACAGGTCCAGGCCATCGAGCGCCAGCGTCTCGCCGTAGCGCTTGGTCAGGCCTTCGGCGTGGATCGCCGTCATCGTGCCGGCCCTCCGGTCCCGGGCTGCCCCGCCTGAAGCTGGTCGATCGCCGCCCTGGCCTGCGCGGCGAGCTCCGGCGCGAGCAGCGGATGTGAGTAGAAGTCGATCTTCGCCCTGGTCATCCTCAGGTGGCCTGCCGGGGAGAAGACGTCGGCCCCGAGTGCGCGCGAGAGCTGGCCGTGCATGGCGAGCAGGCCGGTTTCCATGGCCACGAACAGCGCCGCGTAGCCGCGGGGATCCGGCAGCTCGGCCGGGTGGTGGCGGGCCAGCCACGCCTCGGCGACGTCCACCATCTCGTCGAACATCGCCTCGGCCGCCGGTGAGCCGTCCACCAGCGAGCGGGCGAGGTAACGGTAGGTGAGCAGGATCGTCGGGTGTGCGGCCGACATGAACCCGATGTTGCCCATTTGGCCTTCCAGCACGGCCTGCTCCTTGATGCGCATGAGCTGGTCCAGCGCGTAGGAGTCACAGGCGGCGCGCAGGCCGTCCTTGGCGCCGAAGTGGTGCCGGACCAGCCCTGGCGACACGCCCGCCGCCTTGGCTATGTCCCGGATCGTCGCCCCGTCGAGGCCGCGCTCGGCGAACAGGACCAGTGCCGCGTCCCGGATCCGCGCCCGGGCGGTCAGGTCCCCGGCGGCCCGCTCACCTGCCGCGATCGCTGCCACGTCTCACCTGCCACATCCGCCGTTCCGTTCGCCGCGTCCCAGATGCGCTATACGGGCGTACGGCTGAATGACTTTAGCGTATAGCAAACTATACATCTGTATAGCAGGCGGGCGCAACGTCCCTCCGCCGGCGGCCCGGGGGGCGCGGACGGCCGCGGGCCCGCGCATGGCGGGGCCCGCGGCCGTCGCGTTGCCTAGCCGATGGGCTGGCGGCCCATGCCCCGCGGTTCCCGGCCGGCGAAGATCCAGCCGCCGATGGCCGCGACCAGCGGCATGCCCACCAGGATGATGAGCAGGTCCGTCCAGGGGACGCTGGTGGCCAGGGCCGACAGCCCGCCGTTGAGTGAGTTGGTGCGGAACCAGCCCGCGGTGCCGACGTAGCCGCCGACGATGCCGAGCAGCGCGCCGGTGAAGGCGAGCGCGCCGGCCGTGGCCGCGGTGATGTTGCGGCGGGTCGTGCGGCTCGCCCCGGTGGCGGTCAGGGTCTGCAGGTCGCTGGCCGTTTCGCTGCGGATCAGGCCGACGCTCATGGCCAGGATCGCCAGCGCGAGGGCGATGCCGAACGTGGTGGCCCAGTTGGTGATCGTCGCCGAGGTGGGCACGCTCGACCTGGTCTCCACGGACATGTTTGCCGCCGCCGCGGTCAGCCGGGCGTTGGTGATCTGCGCGGCGGTGAGCGGGTTCGCCGTCTGGATCAGCCAGCCCGACGTGGACGACTGGAGGTGCAGGGCGGCGATCGCGTGCTCGGTGATGACCGTGTTGGGCGCCGACGTGCCGGACGGCAGCGCGCCGACCTCCTGGATCGAGGGAGCGGCCAGGCAGCTGCTCTTCGGGCAGGGGAAGCTGCTCTGGTTGGGCGCGTTGGACAAGGTGCTGAAGTAGTTGCCGTAGACGAGCTGCATCTGCGAGATGCCGGACAGCCCGGGTCGCATGGTCAGGATGTCGGCCGTGGGGCTGACCTGCGAGGCCTTGATGCCGAAGGCGTGCAGCAGCTGCGGCGTGGCCACGTACACCGGCCCGGACCAGTTGCGCCCGCTGCCGCTGTGCTGCAGCGTCGCGCTGGTCGAGTCGAGTTGCACCACGTCGTGGCTGCCGAGCGCGGCGGCGATGCCGTGCGCCTTGACCGCCAGCGACGGCGGCGTTCGCTGCGCCGTGATGCCGCTGGCGGGGCCGCCGCCGCCGTACGGGCCGTTGGACGTATAGACGATGATCTGGTTCGACGCGAGATTCGGCCCGGCGTAGTCGAGCACGTTCGCAAACCGTGCCGCCGAGGCCAGCGAGATGATCACGGCGATGAGGATGCCGATGCTGATCGCGGCGAGCGCCGAGCCCGACCGGGCCCGGTAACGCGACAGGTCACGCAGGGCCAGGCGCATCGAGATCGGCGTCCGGCGGCCCAGCCTGGCCAGCACCGCCAGGCAGAACGGCGCCAGCAGGATCACCGCCACGATGAGCACCACCAGGCCGAGGGCCAGCTTCGGCAGGCCGCTGTTGCCGTTGCCACTGCTGCCCGACCAGCCGAACAGGATGAACGCGACCACCAGCAGGACCAGGCCGGGGATGGCCGAGCGGCGCACCTTCTTGGGTGGCGCGGGCCGTCCGGCCAGGGCGGTCACGACGGGGACCTTGGCGATGGCCCGGGCCGGCCGCCACGCCGCGAAGACGGCGGCCACCACGGCCAGCACCAGCGCCAGGGCGATCACCCCCCAGGGCAGGGCGAACATGCCGATCAGGTGGTGGGCGCTCTGCTCAAGCACGGGCCGGTAGGCCAGCCAGCCGGCCAGCCCGACCGCCGCCCCGAGGATGGCGCCCACGACGCCGACGACGGTGCCGTTGGCCAGCACCACCAGGCGGACGTGCCGGTCGGTGCCGCCCATCGAGGCGAGCATGCCGAGCGATCGCAGCCGGCGCTGCGCCAGCACGGTGAAGCCGCCGATCGCCACCAGGGCGATGAGCAGCATCCCGACCACCAGGCCCGCGACCGAGACCGTCTCCGGGTTGATCACGTTGGCCTGCGTGTGCGATCCGGCGACCGAGATGTACCTGGCCAGCTCGAGAGGGGTCCGGCCGTGCCCGTGGAAAAGCACGGTGACCTGGGTCGGGTTGGGCACCTGGCCGGGCGCCACGAGGGCGAACTCGTCCAGCAGGCTCTGCGGGTTCTGCACGATGCCGACCACGGTCCGCGCGGTGCCATCCTGGTGCCAGACGCTGCCGGTATGCAGGCCGAAGTCGGACGCGACCCCGCTGGTCACGGCCACCTGGCCGGGCCCGGCCGGGAAGTGCCCGGAGACCAGGGACAGCATCGGCTGGCCGTACGGGCCGTGCGGGTTCTGCGCCCGCACCTGATAGGTCTCGATCGAGCCGGGAATCGCGACGGTCTGGTTCTCGATGACGTCGACCCGGCCGTAATGCTGCTCGAGCGCGGCGATCTGGCTGGCCAGGTGCGGGTCGGGCGCCTGGAACGTGGCCATGGCGTTGGCGGTGCCGTAGCCCGCGTTGGCTGGCGGCGGGTTGTTGGTGGCCACGGCCGCGCCGATGACGGTGGCCGCCACCGCGATCGTGATCAGCCCCAGGACCAGCAGTTGCTGCCGCCACTCCCGGCGGAACAGCCGCCACGCCCAGCGGGTGACCGCGCGCCGGGCCGGCACGCCGCCGTTGCGGGGGCCGGAGGTGCTGGCCGGCCGCTCCTGCAGCGCCGTGCTCACTGTGACTGCCCTGGGGTGGTGAGCAGCGATTCGGGGCCGGGCACCGGGGCGGTCTGGTCCACGATGCGCCCGTCGCGCAGGAACACCACGCGATCGGCCCAGGAGGCCAGCTGCGCGTCGTGCGTCACCACGACGGCGGCCACGCCCCGCTTGCAGGCGTCATGGACCAGGCGCATCACGGCCTCGGCGTTCACCGAGTCCAGCGCGCCCGACGGCTCGTCGGCCAGCAGCAGGCGGCGCTCCCCGACCACCGCGCGGGCGATCGCCACCCGCTGGCGCTCCCCGCCGGACAGCTGATCGGGGAACCGGCCGGCCCGCTCGGCCAGGCCCAGGTCGTCCAGCGCCCGCAGCCCGGCGGCGCGCGCCCGCCGGGCGGGCATCCCGTCGAGTTCCAGCGGCAGCGCCACATTCTCGGCCGCGGTCAGCCCGGGAAGCAGGTTGAAGTCCTGGAACACGTACCCGATCGAGCGGCGGCGCAGCCGGGCCCTGGCGTTGCGTGACATGCGCGACAGCGGGGCGCCCTCGATCAGCACCTCCCCCTCCGTCGGCTCCTCCAGGCTGCCGGCGATCGTCAGCAGCGTGGACTTGCCCGAGCCGCTCGGCCCCATCACCGCGACCATCGCACCGGGCTGCACCGACAGGTCCACGCCGGACAGGGCGTTCACCACCGTGGCGTCCTGCCCGTAGACCTTCGACACACGCTGTAGTTCGAGAACGTTCATCTGCGGACTCCTTGTCGGCGGCGCAGGTTCGGCATGGGCGGGGGAACGGGCTGGCGGGCGGAGCCGCCGTCGGCGGCGGCACGCTTGAGGCGGCCGTCGGTGGCGTCCAGCCAGCGGATCACGGCATCCAGCCGGAACAGCTCGGCGTCCACCACCAGCGCCAGCCCGAGATCGAACTCGGCCTCGTCTTCCTTCAGCCGGGTCCACTGCTGCATGAGTTGCACCAGGTAGCGCCGGTGTACCTGGATCACCTCGCGCACCTCGACACCGGGCACCCGCAGCGCCACGAGCACCTTCATGACCAGCTCGTCCCGGGGCGGTGAGGTCTGGTCGGGCGGGGTGCGCAGCCACCCGGCTAGCTCCTCCTGACCGCCCGCGGTGATGCGGAACCCCTTCTGCGGGCCTTCCTCGCTGCCATCGGACTCGACCAGGCCGTCCCGTTCGAGGCGCTGCAGCGTGGTGTACACCTGGCCCACGTTCAGCGGCCAGACCTCGCCGGTTCTCGCCTCGAACTCCTCGCGAAGCTGGAGGCCGTACTTGGGGCCCTCGCTCAGCAGCGCCAGCAGTGCGTGCCGGACGCTCACGGCCGCAACCAACTCAGTATCATGCAAGGTATAATACTCGGTATATAGAAGATGGCAACCACGGCCCCCCTGCCGAGGCCGACCAAGCCCGCCGCCCCACCCACCCCGGGCCCGCAGCCCCACCCGCCCCGGGCCCGCAGCCCCACCCGCCCCGGGCCCGCAGCCCCACCCATGTGGATATCGATGATCCGTTCGGCTTTTGGCCCCTATAAGGGCCAGTAACCGAACGGATCATGAAGGCACCGGGGGCGCCGGGGTTGCTGGGCGGGCAGGTTCGCGGGGGCGGCGTGCGTAACCGCCCCGGCGGGGACCCGGGCGGCGCTACGGCGAGCGCGGTCCAGGCCCCGTCGGGGCGGTCAGCGGGTCCCTCAGCCGAGGCGGTCGAGGAGGCCCTGGTAGATGTCCCAGAACTCGGGCGGCAGCCGGTCGCCGAAGGTGCCGAAGTGGTCGCGGATGAGCTCGGCCTCCCGCTTCCAGGCGGCAGGGTCGGCGGACAGCAGGACCGCCACGTCGGCTTCGGGGATGTCCAGGCCGTCGGTGTCCAGCGCCTCCCGGGTCGGCAGGTTGCCGATCGGGCTCTCCGCGGCCTCGGCCTCGCCGGACAGCCGCTGCACGACCCACTTCAGCACGCGGCTGTTCTCGCCGAATCCCGGCCACAGGAACTTGCCGTTCTCGTCCTTGCGGAACCAGTTGACGTAGTAGATGCGTGGCAGCTTCGCCGGGTCGGTGGCCTGCCCGACCTCGAGCCAGTGGCGGAAGTAGTCGCCCATGTTGTAGCCGCAGAACGGCAGCATCGCGAACGGGTCATACCGGACCTCGCCGACCTTGCCCTCGGCCGCCGCCGTCTTCTCCGACGAGACGTTGGCGCCGAGGAAGACGCCGTGGGCCCAGTCGAAGGACTCGGTGACCAGCGGCACCGCCGTGGCGCGGCGGCCGCCGAACAGTATCGCCGAGATCGGCACGCCCTTCGGGTCGTCCCATTCCGGGGCGATGATCGGGCACTGCGAGGCGGGGGTGGTGAAGCGCGCGTTGGGGTGCGCGGCGGGCTCCGGGGAGTCCGGGGTCCAGTCCCGGCCCTTCCAGTCGGTCAGGTGCGCGGGCGGCTCCTTGGTCAGGCCCTCCCACCACACGTCGCCGTCGTCGGTGAGGGCCACGTTGGTGTAGATGCTGTTGCCCCACAGGGTCGCGATCGCGTTGTGGTTGGTGGCTTCCCCGGTGCCGGGGGCGACGCCGAAGAACCCGGCCTCCGGGTTGATCGCGTACAGCCGGCCGTCCTCGCCGAAGCGCATCCAGGCGATGTCGTCGCCGACGGTCTCGACCTTCCAGCCGGGGACGGTGGGCTGGAGCATGGCCAGGTTGGTCTTGCCGCACGCCGACGGGAACGCCGCGGCGATGTACTTGGCCTCGCCGTTTGGCGGGGTGATCTTCAGGATGAGCATGTGCTCGGCCAGCCAGCCCTCGTCCCGGGCCATCACCGAGGCGATGCGCAGTGCGTAGCACTTCTTGCCGAGCAGCGCGTTCCCGCCGTAACCCGAGCCGTAGGACCAGATCTCCCTGGTCTCCGGGAAGTGCGAGATGTACTTGGTCTTGTTGCACGGCCAGGGCACGTCGGTCTGCCCGGGCTCCAGCGGGGCGCCCACCGAGTGGACGGCCCGGACGAACGAGCCGCGCTTCTCGATCTCGCGCAGCGCGGGCGTCCCCATCCTGGTCATGATGCGCATCGACACGGCGACGTACGGGGAGTCGGTCAGTTCCACGCCGAGCTGGGAGATCTTGCCGCCGAGCGGGCCCATGGAGAACGGGACCACGTACATCACCCGGCCGCGCATGCAGCCGTCGAAGATCTCCGCGAATGTCTTGCGCATCTCGTCCGGAGCGATCCAGTGGTTGGTCGGGCCCGCGTCCTCTTCCCGCTCCGCGCAGATGAACGTGCGGCTCTCGACGCGCGCCACGTCGCTGGGGTCGGAGACGCAGTAGAAGCTGTTGGGCCGCTTCTCCGGGTTGAGCTGGGTGAACGTGCCGTTCTTGACCAGCAGGCTGGTCAGCTGGTCCCACTCACTGTCGGAGCCGTCACACCAGACGACGGCGTCGGGCTTGGTCAGCTCGGCGATCTGGCGCACCCAGTCGGCGAGCTCTTTGTTTGATGTGTGCACTCGTTCATCGACGAGATCTGCCCTGTTCATCGCTGTCTCCTGTACTCACTCGGCAGCACAGCGGCGATCCACGGCCATCGAACCTGACCGCCTGCCCGTTCGACCTCCCTGAAAGGCCCACGTTTTCCGTTTTACCTGATTCTCAGCGTCTGGCCAGGGCCGAAGGTCCGCCCGCCAGTGGGACCAGGGTCGTGGTGCTACCCATGACTGTGCAGCTTATCCCGCCCGTAACGAGCTTCCGACGGCGGGAGCGGGGGCACGGTGTCCCTGTCATTCCGGCGCTCCTGGGTGAGCCTGGTGCCCGGATCGGCACGCTATGCCGTATCGCATAACTGCGCGGTGTCGTGGCAACCGGTCAGCCGCCGCCCGGCGCGAGCCGGTGCGAGCATGGGCGCATGGCGGAATTCGAGGTCCGGCCGGCCCGGCCGGGTGACGCGCGGGCGATGGCCGAACTGTTCGCGGCGGTCGCGGCCGAGCGCACCGGGATCGCGTCCGAGCCGCCGGTCGACATCGGCGAGCGCGCCGCACGCTTCGCCGCCACCGCGGACCAGTCGTTCGTGGCGGTGGCCGGCGGCCGGGTCGTCGGGATGAGCCACGTCGAGGTCAGCCGGCACGGCTTCGGCGACCTGGCCATGCTGGTGGACCGGGACTGGCGCGGCCGCGGGGCGGGGGCGGCGCTGGTCCGGGCCGCGATCGGCTGGGCCCGCGGCCAGCGGCTGCACAAGCTCTGCCTGGAGGTGTTCGCGCACAACGCGGCGGCGATCGCGCTGTACCGCAAGTGCGGCTTCGTCGAGGAGGGGCGGCGGGCCAGGCAGTACCGCCGGGCCAGCGGCGAGTTGTGGGATTCCCTGGTCATGGGCCTGGCGCTGTGACCCGGCCGGGAACACCGGTTCCCGGCCGGGCCGTCGCGATGCGGGACTAGGTGCTGCGCTCCCAGGTGACGCTGAACCCGTTACCGCTGCCGTTGAGCGCGCCGGGCTGGGCCTTCACCAGGCCGGAGGAATCCACCATGGTGAGCTCGTCGTCGGGGAAGGTCGAGATGACCCCGGACGAGCCGGACTTCACGGTCGCGCCGGACAGCGTCCAGGAATGGAAATCCGACAGCGGGTACACGCCGCTGGAGCCGCTCGGCGCCTCCGCGATCCACTCGGCGCTGGAGTTCGCGCAACTGGAGCAGCTTTGCGTGGTGGTGAAGCTGTCCCCCGAGCGGCTGGAATCGGTGACCTTGAGGGTGTAGCTGGAGCCGCTCCTGACCACCGAGGCGCTGATGCTGTCCCCCGGCCGCACGCTCTCGCCGACCACCTGGATGCTGTTGGTGGGGTACATCTCCCACCAGGTGAAGTAGTAGGCGGTGCGGAGGTAGCACTCGGCCAGCGTCCCGTCCTGCTCGACCGAGCCGCTGGTGAAACCGTCGATGCCGACCCAGAACGCCGCCAGCGAGGTCTGCGAGGTGCAGCTGACAGAGGGCTCGGTCCAGCTGCCCGTGACGGTGCTGTAGGTGTTGCCCTTGGTGTTGTCGTCGGCGTACCCCGACCAGTTGGTGCTCTGCACCTGGGTCAGGCCCCGGACCCGCGCGTGATTACCGCGGACCGCGTGATCGGTGCCGTGCTCGCCGACCCGCAGGTGCCGCAGCGCGGCGCGGGCCGCCGCGAGGGCGCGGGCGTACTGGGACGGGGGGTGCGAGGTGGCAGCGCTGGCGCCCGCAGCCGGGGCAACGGCGATGACCAGCCCGAGCACGGGCACGCAGGCTGCCAGGCAGCAGGAAATTAACCAGGGAAGACGGCGGGGCATGGGGTCTCCTCTCGCAGCTGCGGCCATCAGTGGCCGCGCGCACACTGAATGTGACGGGAGCAACCTTGCCCGTCAAGAGCGGTCTAAACGCCGGGCCGGCCCCCGGATCCCACCCCCCACGGCCCGGCCGGCCGCCGTCCCCTGTGGAAACTCGTTACCCGTTAAGTTCCTGGCCCCTCTGGGGGCGAATATCCGAACGGAACTTCGATTTCCACAACCCCCGGGGGGCGGCGCGCCGGGGTTGGAGGTTTGGGGTGCCGGGCGGGGGTTTGGGGTGCCGGGCGGGGGTTCGAGGTGCCGGGCGGGTTCGGGGCGCCGGGGCGGGGTTCGGCGGGGCGGGTTCGGGGGGCCGGCCTGCGGGGCGGGGTCAGGGGGTGCTGGGCCAGGTGTGC
>Ga0335078_10005088_pt1 | contig 19437 bp, 21 predicted proteins | sample Lox_Sample_32_FD_206711 | JGI IMG/M metagenome (GOLD analysis project Ga0335078, IMG submission 206711) | Soil microbial communities from Loxahatchee National Wildlife Refuge, Florida, United States - Lox_Sample_3.2 | ecosystem: Environmental > Terrestrial > Soil > Wetlands | place: USA... | reverse complement strand
TCACGAAATGCCCAAGACCATCGTCCCAGAACGCCTCCAGCAACTGCTTCTTGACCAGCTCGGAGACCCGCCCCCATCTCGGCACGATGGGAGAAATTACGAGCTTGCCATGCAACGGAGCCCTAAGCTCTTCCAAGAGCCCCACATCATCAAGTCCTGGGATTGCAAGGATGGCTGCATCGCAGGAGCTGGTTACATCTTCATTTGTTCCGCCTCGGATGTCTCTCCCCAAATCCGCCTTGGCCTCCTCTGCCGCCCTCTGGCCCTTTTCTTCACTTCTGGATCCTATCAGAACCTGGTTCGCGACAGAGAATCTCGCCGCGAGTCCCTTCCCAAGGGTTCCAGTTCCACCTACTATTGCTAGCCGCACGCTCACTGCACCTCTAACCATGTCTGGAGGGAGGGAGCGGAAATGAAGTTTGGGGGATGCACAGCCCACGCCTGCCCAACTGTCTGTTGGGTCTGCATCATGAACTCCCCTTCCGTGTGGCCGACACAGAACGTCTCCGGTCTCCGTGGCATTGACTCTAGGGAAAGAGCAGAAACAAGATGATGGCATCCGCTGCGACGACCTACCGGTTCTGGGCACTTTTTCCGATTCCGAACTGAACGAAGTCCCTTGGCTGACCGGCGGTGAAGATAGTGAAAGCCCTGTCCGCCGAGATAGTGTCGCTGAGCATCCCGACCTTCTGAGCCTGATTGACCCCCCGCGAGTCGAATTCGCAATTTGCGTTCAGTTTCCCTCGGCCTGGAGCTGCCGGACAATCTGCGGAGACGGAGGGCCAGGTCCTCAAACTCGTTCTGGACTCGGACCACCTTTTCTGGCATCATGAGATTATGGTACACCCACAGAGTCAGACGAATTATATCTTTGAATTATTCTTCTAGTGGAATCTGTCTCAAAAAAACAACAACACACTCCAACTTCTTTGAAAACTGCCGAGTCCCTTGACGGGCGGATTATTTCGCAATGAAATGCTTGGGGCTTTGGGCTAGTTGGGCCTGGCGAGGGAACGCAAACGTAAAAGGTTCATGATAAGAACCTGCTTAGGATGCTGCCTCCACCATTGACGGGTGCTTCTGTTGTCAAGGACGCTTTGGTCGATGTGGCACAGGAGGCGGCGAAAAACTCATGAACATCGGCGTAATCATGTACCAAACCAGCGCAAGCAAGGGCCAGGAGCTAGTGGCGCAGCGTATGACCAAGGCGCTTGCTTCACAAGGAGACAGGGCGGTTTTGATCACGAGCAGGTTTCATGACTTCAGGTCCGTGATAAGCGAAGACGAGGTTGGAAGGAACCATGGGTACGTCGGACGTAAAGACAAAGGCCTTGGGCTCGAGGTCTACAGGGTGGACAGCAGGAAGGTTGACTGGCCTCCAAGGAGAATTGAATTCGCCAATTTCATATCGATTATCGATCGTATTGCAGGAGAGCTGGAACTCGACGTCCTGATAACTCACTCGACTCTCTGGAACGGGCCAGACCTAACCGCCCAGTTCGTCTCCTGGAAGAGAAGGATGCTCGCGAGAAGCGGAGGTAAGCAGCTCATTTTCTGCCATATGAGTCACTTTCAGCCACCGTCGAGGGAGAGGTACTCGCTCGAGGAGCGTGAGTGGAGGCGAACCTGGAATGACTACGTCCTGAAGAGAATAATTGGAGAGGCTGACTTCCTTCTCGTCACGACTCCGAAGGCCGAAAGACACATGGTAGAGCTTGGCGCCACCAGAGAGCAGTGCGTCCTCTTCCCGGGAGGAATTGAGGTCCCCCAGAAAATAGGCCCTGAGGAGCTCGACGAGTTCAGACGGATGCACGGCTTTTCACCTGAGGAGAACCTTGTCACCTTCCTGGGGACGGTCGAAGAAAGAAAGAACGTGGGTGCAATCGTCAAGGCGGCCAAGATGCTAGAGGACAGGCCTGACATTAGATTCGTCATTGCAGGAAGGATGGAAGGAGAGTATTCCAAGGAGATAAGGAAGAGGTCCCGTGAAATTCCGAACCTGTCAATTCTAGGCGAGATTAGCGAAGAGGAAAAGGCAGCCCTGATTAGATCCTCCTGCATCAACCTGACGATGAGCAGACTAGAGGCACTTGGCCTCGCTCAGCTTGAATTCATGAGCGCTGGTGTTCCTGTGGTGACTTCCGGGGTCGAGGGTCAAACCTGGGTAATCAAGAACAGACACACGGGAATCGTGTTGAGGGGCCCTCAAGACACGAGTGGGGCAATTCAGGCAATAACGACTCTGCTCGACGACCAAGAGCTCAGGACCAGGCTTGGGCGGAACGCGGAGAAGTTCGCTTCAGGATTCACCATGAAGGCACTGGTGAAGAAGCTGATGGTGGGGGTTCGAAAGAAACTCGAAGCCTAAGGGGTAGGCAAGCCGCGCATCAACAACTTCGGGATGCCGCGGACCTCGGTCTGAGCCCCGAACAACTGGCCTTTATGGCAGCTGTGTTCGAGCCGCTGGGTCCTGAAGAAAGAAGAAAGCTGCACGACCTGCTTGAAAAGGCATTGACGGTCGGCCGCGATCTGCCGATACCGGCCGGAAAGTCATCAGGCGGAGGGATGCGTTGACACTCACTCAACCGCTGATGGCTAACGTGGCGTCCGGAGAGAACGGAACACCTCTCGCAATCCAGGTGTCAGGGCTCACCAAGGTCTATTCGAAAGAGGCGAAGGCAGTTGACTCAGTCAGCTTCGAAGTTAAGGAAGGTGAGATCTTCGGCTTGTTGGGCCCCAACGGAGCGGGAAAGACGACGACCATTAAGATGATTACGACATTCACCAAAACTACAGCAGGTGCTATCAAGGCATTCGAGGTTGACCAGCGTGAAGATCACAGAGGAAGCCTTCCGAAAAGGTTCCGTCAGCTAATCAGTTGTTCTTCTTCATTCAACTGTGCTTCCAGCTGCGCAAAGGTCACGGGCTCTGTGAGAAAAGCCGCGGAATGGATGCTGGGGAACATCTCTTCAAACTCGAACTAGCGCGGGTCAGGTGCGCCTACCAACCCGTTGTGAAGCGAGGTTGGTTCGCCAGGTTGCGTGGTGGTTCGCCTATTCTCTCTCGTGGTGAAATATCCAATTAGGACAACTCATCTGCTCACAACCCTGCCTGCTGGAGCTTGGCTTAAATGCGGGTGCCGAAGGGGCTCGGCAAAATTGGAAGACGTTATCTCCGTAGACAAGCTCCAGGTAATCTACTCTGACGGGACCAAAGCCGTCGACGGCATAAACTTCGATGTCAAGGAGGGCGAGTTTTTCGGGTTCCTCGGCCCGAATGGTGCTGGTAAGAGCACTACCATAAAGGTGCTCACCACCCTTCTGAGGAAGACTGCAGGCAACGCGACGGTCTTCGGTCATGACATTTCCTCGCACGCGAAAGACATTCGACCCTTGATAGGGGTCCAAAGCCAAGATACCGTAGTCGACGGAGACCTCAGTGGGCGGGAGAACATGGTCCTTCAGGGGAACCTGCACGGCATGAGAGGAAAGGAACTGGATGCCAGGGTCGACGAGCTTCTCAAGCTTGTGGAACTCACTGACGTGGCAGACCGCAGGGCCGCATACTACTCGGGGGGGATGAAGAAGAGGCTGGACTTGGCATCGTCTCTGGTTCACAAACCGAAACTGCTCTTCCTCGACGAGCCAACTACAGGGCTCGACCCCCAGTCAAGGGCCGGCGTTTGGAAGTACATGAGGAGATTGAACAAGGAGGAGGGGATCACAATATTCCTCACCACCCAATATCTGGAAGAAGCCGACAGACTCTGCGACCGTCTTGCTATCATCGACCATGGGCAGATCGTAGCCAGCGGGACACCCTCAGAGCTGAAGGACGAGATAGGGGCGGACGCCATTACACTGGCTGCCGAGGGCAACAGTGGGGGTGCTTTAACGGTGAAGCAGGTTCTTCAGGGGATCCCTGGCATCGGCGAAATCGTCGAGGGAGAGGGAGGGATAACAATCTACGCCAAGAACGCGAGCACCATGGTTCCAGATATCGTCAGGGCGTTTGATTCAAGCGGGCTTAGGCTCGTATCCATCAACCTGTCTAGACCAAGCCTCGATGATGTCTTCCTCAAGCATACAGGTCACAGGATAAGGGCTGAGGAGCTTGTCAAACCCCCGTCCAGGATGATAGGCAGGTTCGGAAGGAGACGATAGACATGTCCTTTGCTTTCGAGACGTGGGTACTCTTCGTCAGGTCGATAAAGAAACTCATCAGGACTCCAATTCTCTTGTTCTTCGCGCTCTTCCAGCCGATAATCTTCCTTGTCCTTTTCACCCAACTCTTCGGTAGCTTCGGGAGCCTCCTCTCTCAGAAAGCGGGATACGTCGGGGTCTCCTATCTCAGTTTCGCGACGGCAGGGATCGTCCTTCAGAACGGGTTCAGCAGCGCGCTCCAATCCGGGACTTCGGTGGTCGACGACCTGACCTCTGGGTTCCTCGAAAAGGTGCTTGTCACACCTGTGAACAGAGCTGCTATCCTCCTTGGGAGATTGCTGAGTGACGCCTTCAGGGTAGTTGTACAGTCTGCAATCATCCTGGCACTGGCCTACCTCCTGGGCGCCGATATGGCCACAGGGGCCGTTGGAGTCTTGCTGATTTTCCTCATCATTGCCTTCTTCGGGCTGGCCTGGTCCGGGATATCCCTAGCCATAGGCCTCAAGACCAAGAGCTCAGAAACCGTGTTCGGACTCGGAGGGATCGTTACCTTCCCACTCCTTTTCATGAGTACCGCGCTGGTCCCAACCTCATTGATGCCGTCTTGGATGCAGACAGTATCCAACTTTAATCCCATTACCTATGCCGTGAACGCGGTCAGAGCTCTTACCATAACAGGCTTCGACTGGGGCACAGTCCTGGAGGCGTTCGGCGTAATAGGACTCATTGCCGTGGTCACCCTAGGGGCCACGCTGTACCTCTTCAGAAAAGTCGTGAGCTGAAGACTGTATGGAGGCCTCCGAGATCAACCGGGCCCTGGCTCCTTTTACCTAGCGGAGTTCATTCTGAGCTAATTCAATGCGGGCCTGGTGGGATTCGAACCCACGGCATGCTGGTCTCTCCGGAAGCGTGTTAAGAGCCAGCCGTTCTAGGATGTTACTCTCTAACCTGGCTTCTCGCTGAACTAGCTCTGAGCCACAGGCCCACGGAACGGCCGCGTTGTCGTGGTGGATTAAAGACTTGCTTCAGTGAGCTCTCGTGCCCGGGCCCAAGATTCTCGAAGAACTTCCAGTCCACGGCTCTGATTGGTGATCGGCAGGTTTACGCGCAACCGTGAACCTCCAGCCTATCGGTCGTGATTGCGAGCAAGAGCACTTCTCCGTTAACCTCGTGACCCCAGGTCAGGGTTTCGCTCGGGCAATTCGTCGTTCTACCTTGTCAGATCCCTTCATCTTTTGGTCTTGGGTTACGTCTACACGGACTACGCAGCGAGGACCCTTGCCGCTGTCGAGGCGGACATATCTGCCTACAAGAGATTGTATGCCGTCGACGGCATATTCCTGGACCAGATGTCTAACAAGCCAGGCCACGAGTCCTACTACTCGACCCTGACTAGTCTGTCACATTCCGATGGGCTCTCTTTGGTTGTGGGAAACCCAGGAACGGGAGTGCCGTCTACCTATTTCGGGACCACAGACGTCCTCCTGACCGACGAAAGTCCGGGCCTGCCGACGACCTCCAGGCTTTTTCAGCAGGTGACCATGGGTCGTCCCCCGGCGGGCTTTGCCGTGCTGTCATACGACGTTCCCGGTCTTTCCTTCTCCTCGGTGAACCTCCTATCGCAATACGCTTCCATGATATACGTGACCAGCGGAACGGCTCCCTTCCCCTACCTCAGTCTCCCTGGCTACCTCTCTACCCTTCTTGCCGACGTGCAGGCGGTATCCCTGACCACGTTCAGCATTTCTGTAGCTTCGGCAACATCGTCCGGAGGCACGCTGACAGGAATGAGAACCATGGTGTACTATCAAGGGGGTCCAAATGGCAAAGGGGTTCACTCCGCTCTCTTTCAGGGCCACCGCGGGAGAACATTACACGGTCTGCGTCGAGAACTTCAAGAACCAGATCCTCAGCCATTGGGACGACGGTCTAGCAAACCCCTGCAGGGCCTTTTCAGGCGATCCAGTCCAGACAGCTCGTGGTCACCTACAACAACTGAAGGGACCCCAGGTTCCTTCGTGGGCGGCGAGATTCCAAGAATCCATCCGACCCTGGAGCTTTGAACATGGTGGGCCATGGGCCAGGAGAGTAGGGCGAATCGATGGGCGTGGCCTCTTCCCGGCTGCTTCAATGCTGTCCCTGTAGCCCACACAAGCGGTACGTCAAGCCCTAGAACGCGTTGGCCGCGTGGGGCATGTCAGGCCGTATCACCTGAGTGACGTCCCAATACTCTTCGATTTCGTCGCCGCTCCCGAAACGGAAAATGTGGACCTGCCTCAACCCTCCCTTGCCCGGGTCGGCCTTTGAGAACATTATCTGTGTGTGCACCGCGACCATATCTCCCTGTTCCACCACGTGTTTCAGCGAGATGCTCGGTTCTGCGAACTCGCTTTGCTCTTTTTGCACTGCGGCCATCGAATCCAGCAGGACTTCCATTCCACCATGAACGTACGGGTTGTGCTGAACGCAGTTCGCCGAGAAGTACTTCAGCCCATCCCTCGGCCTTCCCTCGCCAATCAAGCGGAAGAAGTCGGCAACGATTTCCTTCCGGTTCGAGCTCATGCCAGACGCCACGTGCTCAGGCATATAATCGGTTACGTCTCCCCGAGAGTATCCTGTTCACGGCCGAGAATTCCGGCCGGGCCCCCACGAACTTGCGAAAGAATCTCTAAGACAGGTGAACACCAACCAACATCCCAAGTTCGGTTCGTTACGGCGTGTATATTGATGGGCGAGTGATTCGGGGTAACGGCTCTCTGCCCCTGGAATCAAGTCCCTTGGCGGATTCTCCTTAAATCTGCGTTCCGCACGGTCCCCTCGTTTGTCTGGCAAAGGATGCGGGGTCTGCGGGGGGCACGTGAGGCCCATGGACGACCAGAGCGTGTTTGGCTACTGCGAAGATTGCGGAATAGTGTACGCCCTCAAGGACAGACTGAAAGGTTCCCTGGGCGCCGGCTCGCTGGCGGGTCGCGAAGTGCGCGCCTCGGGCGAATCAATGGGAACGATGGGTGTCCGAGCTTCTGTGGCCGAATCTCCAACCCCGGCCCAACCGCCAGGCGCGCACTGGACATGTCCAGACTGCGGCATGGAAATCCAGTCGGACAGCGATTTCGATCTGGCGTTCAGCAAGAGAGAACACATTCGCGAATATCACCCTAACAGGTCGACCGGCTGAGGGGAGCAGGGGGCGCGGGGGCAGGACATGAAGCCTGGCTTTACCACGATGGGCCCGGAATGTAGGCGCTCGCACGCCTCCGTATGCCGGCCTAATAGCATAATCCCACTTTCCAAAACTGAGAATCGTCTCATTGGCTTAATAGCGTAGAAAAACGGCGCAAATTTCGCTGCACATGTCCCTAAAGACAGAGCGGACGTCACAGTTTCCATTCCCGAAGCTAGACGCCTCCCTGAGAGAAGGGAACTTCGAGGAGGTACAGATGCCGTACACCATGGAGCAGGCAATGGCCGAGGCGAGCAGGTGCGTCACCTGCGGCAACCCACTCTGCATAGACGTCTGCCCGCTACAGACGGATATACGAGGTATGTGCGAAGCCGTCGCCCGCGGGGACTTGGAAACCGCGTACCACAGGATCAGGGAGACCAACGCCCTCCTGGGTACCACCGCCCGGTGCTGCCCCCAGCTTGACAGCCTCTGTGAGGCCGCCTGCGTCATCGGGTCCCAGGGCCAGCCCGTGGCGTCTGGCATGATACAGAGATTCGTCGCCGATTGGGAGAGGACCGTCTCCCGGCAGCCTGACCCGCTGATGATGAAGCCGACGGGAAAGAAGGTGGCAGTAGTGGGAGGCGGACCCGCGGGGCTTGCCGCAGCAGAATTGCTCCGACGCTATGGTCACGAGGTCGCCATCTACGAGGAGCTCGGAGTCCTTGGCGGGACCGCCTGGTACGGGATCCCTGACTACCATCTGCCAAAGGACGTGTTGCAGTATGAGGCGACACGCATCGTAGGAATGGGAGTCGACGTCAAGTCGAAGGTCAAAGTCGGGGAGGAAGTCACGCTCGACGGGCTCAGATCAGATTATGATGCGGTCATCATTGCCACGGGCGCCAAGGACGTGTCCAAGTTTGACACCCCTGGATCGGATCTGAACGGAGTCTACGACGGTTACAAGTTCCTCGAGGGCGTCTTCGTCGACGGCGTCGAGAACTACCTGCGACACCCAACCTACAACCTCGGTAAGAAGGTGCTCGTCATAGGGGGAGGGGACAGCGCCCTGGACTGCGCCAGGACCGCTCTGAGGCTTACCGGTGGGGACGTCACCATAGTCTACCGCAGGACTGAAGTCGAGATGCCTGTCGACGAGATACTCATTGAAGAAGGGAAGGAGGAGGGGCTGAAGCTCAAGATGCTGATGGCACCCAAGGAGTACGTGGGGACACAGGGTCACGTGACGAAGACGGTAATGACAGTGATGAAGCTGGGTGAGGTCGACTCGAGTGGCAGGAGGAGCCCTGTCCCGACAGGCGACACTGTCGACATGGAGTGCGACTCGGTCATCATCGCAATCGGTCGAGGCCCCAACTCGTATCTGCAGAAGCTCGCCGGCCTGAAGCTCGGCTGGAAGAACGCCATCGCTATCGACGACCGCTCAATGAGCTCGCTGCCGGGCGTCTTCGCAGCAGGGGACGTCGTGACAGGCGAGAGCCTCGTGGTTAAGGCCATGGGATCAGGGAGGGAGGCAGCCCAGCACGCCCACGAGTACATGATGATGCCTGACTCGCAGCACAGGTCGCTGTATGACTATTACTTCACGAGGCGTACGTCCGGGCCATTCTACCGCGACATGCTGGATGGAAAGGAAGAGCATTACCCTCCCACCTAGGAGAAGACATTCTCTTCGCCTCGAGCGCTCCGTTCCGTTTATAGCCAGAACACTCGGGCCTGACCCGGCAATGTACACGAGCACGGTAGTAGACGACGAAGCCCATGCCATGGGAATCATGAAAGCAATGGAAGACGCCTTCCAGAGAAAGGACGAGTCCTACTTTGTGAAGGTCCTACAGACAGAGCCCAGCCTCGTCCTGCGTGTCCACGCAGTGTGCATACTGGCGGAGGTTGGAGGTGAGAAATCCGTACCGGAGCTTTCTGACGTGCTCCTCCACGACCCTGACCCGCTTGTCAGACACGAAGCGGCTTTCTCGCTCGGCCAGATCGGGGACCCTCAGGGAAACAATGCCCTCGCTGAGGCCGTGATCAACGACAAGGATCCGATCGTCAGGCACGAATCCGCCGCCGCCTTGGGGTCAGTCGGGAGCGCAGAATCCGAGACTGTGCTCATCAGGGCGCTCGAAGACAAGGACGAGATGGTCAGGAATTCGGCGAAGGCTTCGCTCTTCAACATCAGGTTCCTGAAGCAGTACTCGGCCGGGTCCTCTGCCAGAGAGAGGGCTCCCAGGCCATAGCGTCTAACCCTTAAGACGACGAGGGGGAACGGCTCTCCGTTTGAGGCTGAAGGGCAAGCGGGCGCTGGTCACCGGCTCGTCCCAGGGAATAGGGGCCGAAATCGCGAAGCTATTCGCGAAGGAAGGAGCCACGGTGGTCATCAACCACAGGTCGCGCCCGAAGCACGCGGAAACAGTCTTGGAATCCATCAGGAGAGCAGAAGGGAAGGCGTTCGCCGTCCACGCAGACGTGTCAGATCCAAGGAGCGTGTCTGGAATGTATGAAGAAATCCGAAGGAAAATCGGAGGATTGGACGTGCTTGTCAACACCGCTGGCGTCTCGGACAGCTCACTTTGGAACCTGCGAGTGGATAAGATCACTCTCGAAATGTGGAAGAGCGTGTTCGCCGTAGACGCCTTCGGCACCTTCCTCTGCACGCAGGGGGCGGTCAAGCTCATGAAGACGGGCTCATCTGTCGTGAACGTTGCTTCGACTCCGGCCCTGGTCGGCGACACCGAGGGGCTGATCTACGCATCCGCGAAGGGCGCCGTGGCGTCCATGACACGCATGCTCGCGAAGATGCTGGCCCCGAAGACACGGGTAAACTGCATGGCCTTCGGCTCGTTCGAGACGACCTGGGTGGACTGGCTCGACAGCAAGCAGCGTGAAGCCTACAGAAGGGCAATCCCCATGGGGCGTTTCGGGAGGCCGACCGAGGCTGCAAACCTTGCGCTCTTCCTTGCGAGCGACGAGTCCAGCTTCATCACAGGCCAGGTACTAGTCATCGACGGCGGCGAAGCTCTCCGCTAGCTCGACCCGCCAGATTCGCCAGCCGCAGCATAGAGGCCGCCTTCCTTCTCTATCTTCGCCAAAGCAGACTCGACCCCATCGGTCTCCTCCACCACGCCGCGCTCTATTGCCTTCTCCCACAGGTCGATGTAGATCTCGAGCCCCTCCTTCACCTGCTCGGGCCTGCCATCCTTCGACCTTTGCAGCTCGTCTATGTAGGAGCGGACATCCTTCACCCTGGAGGTCAAATCACGACTGCCTCTCCACCCACCGATGAAAGGTATCCCTTGTATCCAAGCTTCGTCATCGCGCGATGCACGGCCTGTTGGTCATCCTCGGAGGTGTTGATGAAGACCGAGGGCCCGGTCTGCATGGAGTAGTAGGCCTTCAGCCCGTCCTCACGCAGCTCCCTCACCCTTCGGATTATGCGGAGGGAGTCCTCTGTCATTATAATCAGGCCGCTTTCCCCCGTCATGGTGAGGCTGTGCAGCTCGAGTGTGTCCTTCTCCGCTAGCCTCCCGACCGCATCCACGTCGCCGGCCAGTATCGCCTTCTCCATCACGTCGCATCTCCTCTGGGCGGTCTGAACCCTCGCTTTGAAGAAGGGCGAGGTGAGAACCTCCCTGTGGGCATCTTCGGTCCTTACGGGAGATGGCAGAGGGATGATGACCATCCGCAGGTCGAAGTCCCTGGCGTCTGCGAACTTTTCCGAGTAGGTACTCTCGTCATTCTTCCCCGCGTACAGCCTCGAGAAGCCCCCGACGATTGACCTTGACGCAGACGCAGCGAAGAGCCGCGCCGTCCTTGAGAGGCTCCTCATGTCCGGTTCTCCGCCGACCAACAGCCTGTGACAGAGGAGAGTCAGCGCCGCACCCGCAGACGACGAGTATCCAATCCCCTTGCCATTCGAGTGCGGTAGGTTGCGGCTGTCGATCCTGAAATCGTTCACCCCACGGGAGGGCGCGAGATTGGAGACGATGGCTTGGAGCCGTTCATTGGCCGATTCATTCGGCATCCCCTCAGTGAAGACACCCCCGGTTTTCGCGTCTGTTATGGTGGCTTCGGTCTTCATCGAGGTAGTGTTCACAGAAATGCTGTCATGGTACGGGAGCCTGAGCTTCCAGTCCTTCAGCCCGTGGTATTTTACCAGTGCCTGCATTGTGTAGGCGACGGCGCTGTACTTGGTCATCCCTTTGCCACCTCTATCTCCAGCCGGCCGAGGGTGCAAGGGTCCCTGAGCAGCCGGACCATTTCTCTGGGGACGTCTTTTGCTGCGGCGTCTGCATGAACCGCGAGGGTCCTGTCGCTGACGAAGTCGCTCCGACGTATCACAATGTCCTTGGGGTGAGATAGCTCCAGCCTTGGATCCCCTTCAGCCCTCACCTCGAAGGCGTGGTTGCCTACCGCCAATCGGATCGTCACCCTGGACCCCTTCGTCCTGAGCCCCGCCTTGACGCGTGCATCCAATTGCGCACATCCCGACGAGGCTCCAACGCCAAGTATGCAGTCCCCCTTCGACGTGAGGTGGTCCTCAGTAGTCACCTCTATGGTGGTGGGGTGGGCCGACCTTACCAGCGGGTGTCCGTGAAACGTTACCACTGCATTCGCCCTCTGGGACAGGGCCATGCCTTCGGTCTCCAGGACCTCACACCTCCGTCCTCTGGACGCCGTTGCAGTGCGGGCACCTCTCCGTACCTTTCATGACAGGAGTCGAGCAGAAGGGGCAGAACCTGTATCCTTCGGGGGGCTGCACGGACCCCTCGTTCTCAGGGACGAAGAAGCTTATGATAACCATGATGATGCCTGCTATCCCGAAGGGAAGGCTCCAGAAGTAGACGAAAGGGAGCTCCAGTAAATAGAAACCTGCCCCCATGGCTGCTATTAGGAGTCCACCCACTAGAAGCTGAGAACGCATTGCCCCCCGCTCACGGGTAAGGCCTTTATAGTTTCGAAAGCTCAGATTTCAATCTTCAATGACCACCGAATACGAGCAGCTCCTTTCACGAATGGTCAGCGAAAGGAAGGCTAAGCTGGCCGAGGTCACGGGCAAGAAAGGGAAGCAGAAGGAGTCCGTTGCGCTAGTGTCGGATATCAGGTTCCTCGAGGTTGAACTTCAGCGCTATCAGCAGGGCATGGCGCTCTTCAGAACCAAGGCCATCCCCAAGGTTGGCCGCTGGGGCAAGGAAGAGACGGAAGAGAAGAAAGAAGCCTAGTCGCCTTGACGCTCATCCTTTCGGAGAAAGACGTAGAGGGCCTCATCAAAATGAGCGATGTTGTCTCCTCCGTGGAGGAGGCGTTCCGGCGTCAGGGGGAGGGCGAGGTGCACAACTCGGCTCGCACCCGGTCGCGGGGGGCAGCGTCAATCCTGAACGTAATGCACGCCAATCTCTCGTACCTAGGGAGAGGAGGGGTGAAAGCGTACTTGTCGTCAAGGGCGGGGACTAAGTTCGCGCTGCTTCTCTTCGACACGAAGGACGCTGGGCTTCTGGCCGTGATGGGCGCGGACATGCTGGGGAGGTTCAGGACGGGAGCTGCTTCGGGGGTCGCGACAAGGCACCTCTATGGTAGGCACTCGGGGACACTTGCCGTGTTCGGATCCGGAAGGCAGGCCCTCACCCAGGTCCTGGCCATGAAAGAGGTCATATCCCTGGACCAGGTCCGCATTTGGAGCCCCACCCCGGAAAAAAGAAGATCATTCGCCCAGACACTGAAGGCCAGGGGGATCAACGGGAGCGCCTTCGATTCGCCAGCCATGGCGCTTGAAGGGGCCGAGGTCGCCACAGCCATCACTTCGTCAAGGCAGCCTTTCCTCACCGACAGGATGCTGGACGGCGTCTCCCACCTGAATATCGCTGGAGGGAACGTTCCCGACCACGCGGAGGTCACATCAGCAGCAGTGGGTGCTTTCGACACCATCGCGGTAGACGACCTCGCCCAGGCGAAGATCGAGTACGGCGACCTTATCCAGGCTGCGAATGACGGGGTCTTCTCCTGGGAGTCAGCCATCGAGCTTGGTTCCATAGTGGCCGGAAAAAATAGACCTCTGGGCCGAACCCTGTTCAAGTCAGGCGGCGCGGCCCTGGAAGACGTGGCCGTGGCCAGCATGATTTACGATAGGGCAGCGAAGTCCGGCCGGTCCTACCCGAGCGTCGAGCTCTTCTGAGATTCTACATCGGCGGCATGCCGCCCATTCCGCCCATCCCTCCGCCTCCTGGGGGCATGGGTGGTGACTTCATCTTGCTGGCGGCTATGACGTCGTCGATCCTCAGTATCATCGACGCCGCTTCGGTGGCTGCGCGGAGTATCTGCAGCTTAACGGCCAAAGGTTCCCAGACCGACTTCGCGTACATGTCGGCCACCTTGCCGTTCAGCGCGTCCACTCCGTACCACTTGCCCTCCTTCCCGTGCCTCGCTCTGAGGTCCACTTGAGTGTCGATGGGATCCATGCCTGCGTTCTCGGCCAGGGTCAGCGGGATACTCTCCATGGCGTCGGCGAACTTCAGCGCGGCGAGCTGCTCCCTTCCGGAGAGCTTCTGGGCCCAGTTCCTGAGCTGGACCGAGACCTCCTCCTCGGGGGCGCCTCCACCCGCTACCACGGCAGGGAGTTCGACCACGTCCTTGGTCACCATTATGGCATCGTGAAGTGCCCTCTCCGCCTCGTCGACTATCCTCTGGGTCCCGCCCCTTACGAGGATGGTCACGGCCTTCGGGTTCTTGCACCCTTCGACGAAGACCCACTTGTCCTCTTCGAGCTTCCTCTCCTCGACCAGCTTGGCGTAGCCGAGGTCCTTGGCCATCAGGTCGTCGAGATTGGTGACGATGCGGGCGCCTGTCGCCTTGCCGAGCTTCGTCATATCGCTCTCCTTGACCCTCCTCACGCCCAGGATGCCTGCCTTTGCGAGGAAGTGCTGGGCGAGGTCATCAATGCCCTTCTGGCAGATGAGTACGTTGGCCCCCGCCTCCTGTATCTTGTCGACCATTCCCTTCAGGATGTTCGTCTCCTCATCCATGAACTTCTGCATCTGGTCGGGGTCGTTGATGCGGATCTCAGCCGAGAACTCGGTCTTCTCGATTTCCAGAGCCGAGTTCACAAGGGCGATCTTCGCTTCGTCTATCTTCCTCGGCATGCCAGAATGAACGACCTCCTTGTCGAGCACTATGCCCTGGACTAGCTTGGTGTCCGTGAGAGCCCCCCCAGCCTTCTTCTCCACCTTCACGTTGTCAATGTCGACCTTGTGGCCCCCTTCTCGCTTATCTGCGACTTGTAGGACGGCGTCCACCACTATCCCTGCGAGGTGGGGCGAGTCTTCGTTTACAAGCTTGGTCAGCATGCTGGTGTTGGCCACCTTCAGAATTTCCGCCCTGTCTTCGGGGTCGATCTTCTCGGCTATCTCTTCGAGTATCTTCTGGGCCTTCTCTGCCGCCCTCGAATAGCCATCGACGACCACCACTGGATGGACGTTCTTGTTGATCAGTTCCTCTGCCTTCTCGAGAAGCGCGCCGGCGACCACCACTGCGGATGTAGTGCCATCTCCGACCTCGTTGTCAGTCGCTTTGCTGATCTCCACCATCATCTTTGCCGCCGGGTGCTGCACATCGAGCTCTTTCAGCATCGTTGCGCCGTCGTTCGTGATGGTGACGTCTCCCATGGAGTCGACCAGCATCTTGTCCATCCCTCGCGGGCCGAGCGATGTCCTGACGACCTCAGCGATTAGCTTGGCGGCGGAAATGTTGTTCCTTTGAGCCTCTCTGCCTCTGGACTCGCCAGAACCCTCCTTCAGTATTATGACCGGTTGTCCTGTTGCTGACATATGAAACTGGGGGTATACAACCGATCGGGGTATATATGAATTGCCTGCAGAGCAGTCGCATTTCATTGTTCGGAAATTCTTAAGTGGGCTGTCGGAGCCCAACTGGAAGCGCGCGTCTTTTGCCATCTTCACCCACCCTCGCGGAGAAGTTCAGAGCCGAGCTTCTCGGTACCTTCGTCTTCGTCCTTGTCGGCGCGGGGTCCGCTGTGGCCTCAGTAGGCCTTGCAGGGGCCGGGAGTGGCTCGCTGATTCTGGTTGCGGCGCTGGCCAACGGTGTCGGCCTCGCAGTGGCAGTCACCGCGACCCTGAAGGTCTCCGGAGGGTCGCTGAATCCTGCAGTATCCATAGCACTGTGGGCGGTCAGGAAACTCAAGACCAGGGATATGGTCGCCTACGTGGTCGCAGAGATCGTCGGCGCGGCCCTGGCGGGAGCAGCCCTGATCGCCGCGTTTCCGTCTGAACTTGGGAACGGCGCGAACTGGGGCGCACCTTCCCTCAGCAGCGCCATCGATCCCTGGCACGGCATCGCCATCGAGGCGCTGATGACTTTCGTGCTGATGTTCGTCATCTACGGCACAGCAGTGGACGCCAGGGCTCCCCACGTTGGTGGTATTGCCATAGGGCTGGCTGTCTTGGCTGACGTGCTGGTCGCCGGAAACCTAACGGGAGCGGCGATGAACCCAGCGAGGGCCTACGGTCCAATGATTGCAGGCCTGTCCTTCCCTGGCTACTGGTACGTCTACACTGTAGGTCCGATTCTCGGGGCAGTAGTGGCGGCTTTGGCATATCGCTATTTCATCGAGAGACCCAGCGAGTGAGGAGCGCGGATAAATATCTCCAGTCGAGGGCGAGGCGCGTCTTTGAGGGCGTCTGGGAACAGGCTGACAAGGGAGCAGGCCAGGGACCTGCTTGCCAGGCTTGATTCGGCCATCGCCGGGTCGAGGGGCAAGGCTTCAAGGGAGGCCGTGGCAAGGTTCCTGAACACAATGGTTCCCAGCTACACATGGGTCGGGATTTACGCCATCGACGGCGCCGACCTTGTCCTCGACGCCTGGTCCGGACCCTCTGCCACAGAGCACACCAGGATACCCATCGGCAAGGGAGTGTGCGGGTTCGCTGCCAAGGCAGGAAAGACAGAGATTGTTTCAGATGTCAGCAAGGACCCAAGATATCTACAGTGTTTCCTCTCCACGAAATCCGAGATAGTGGTCCCCATAACCAAACAGGGCGCTGTAGTCGGAGAGATAGACATCGACGGAGATCAACTCGACGCGTTCTCATCCCTGGATAGGGAGTTCCTTGAGGCAGTCGCCCGCAAGGCGAGCAGCCTCTGGGCCTGACCAGCTAATAACATACGTTATAATACTTAAAAGCACGGAACTTTCGTGGTCCTTATACTGATGAAGCTCGAGATAAAAGACCTCCACGCTTCAGTCGAAGGGAAAGAGATACTGAAGGGGGTTGATCTAACTGTCGCTCAGGGGGAGACCCACGCTCTGATGGGCCCCAACGGCTCTGGCAAGAGCACCCTCGCCTACACCCTGATGGGGCATCCAAAGTATCAGGTTACATCGGGGCAGGTCCTTTTGGACGGCGAGAGCATCCTGGGCCTGACGCCGGACAAGAGGGTGAAGAGGGGGCTTTTCCTCGCTTTTCAGTACCCCGTCAGCGTTCAGGGCGTGAGCATGTTTTCGTTCCTGAGGGCCGCCTACAACAACTCGAGGCCTGTCGGCTCGGAACCCCCGACAATCTTCGAGTTCAAGGAGGTAGTCGCAGAAAAACTCAAGATGCTGAGCATGGACGAGTCGTTCCTGAACCGATACCTGAACGAAGGGTTCTCCGGAGGGGAGAAGAAGAGAGCAGAGATTCTTCAGATGGCGCTGATGCAGCCGAAGTTTGCGGTCCTGGACGAGACAGACTCGGGTCTCGACATCGATGCCCTGAGGATAGTGGCAGAAGGGATCAACACGGTGTCAGGACCTCAGACGGGTAATCTGCTCATAACCCACTATCAGAGGATACTAAAGTACGTGAAGCCCCAGTTCGTCCACGTCATGTTCCAGGGTCGAATAATCAAATCGGGAGGCGAAGACCTTTCGAGGCTTCTGGAGGAGAAGGGGTACACCTGGATTGAGGGCTATAAGGAAGAAGAGCAGGTAGCTCAGGCGGTCCCATAATCCTTTTAACAGGGAAAATAACATATGTTATATCCGAGCGTGAATTGAGATTGAGTACAAAGACTGACGTCGTAACAGACGATTACAAAGAGAAGTACGGCTTCAGCGACCCTATCGAGTCCTACGCCGTCCAGGGCGTCACGGGCCTGAGCGAAAGGGTCGTCCAGGAGATAGTCCGCCTCCACGACGAGCCCGCCTGGATGGAGCAGATCAGGATGAAGGCACTGAAGCACTTCCTCGACATGAAGCCCCCTGCCTGGGCCCCTGACCTTGCTGACATCGACTTCCAGAGCTTCACCTACTACGCCCGCCCAACAGCCAAGGCGGCCGACAACTGGGACCAGCTCCCGGAGTACATCAAGCGCACCTACGACAAGCTCGGCATCACAGACGCGGAGAAGAAGTTCCTCGCGGGCGTTGGCGCGGTGTACGAGAGCGAGGCCGTCTATCACAGCATTCAGGGCGAGCTGGAGAAGCAGGGAGTTGTGTTCACAGACACGGTGACCGCCTTGAAAGAGTACCCCGAGATAATGAGGAAGTACTTCGGCACCGTCGTTCCCTTCCAGGACAACTACATCGCAGCCCTTCAGACGGCGGTCTGGAGCGCGGGCTCTTTTGTCCACGTTCCCGAGGGTGTGAAGGTCCCCATGATACTACAGGCGTACTTCAGGATCAACGAGAGGAAGATGGGCCAGTTCGAGAGGACGCTCATCGTCGCAGAGCCGTACAGTGAGGTGTCCTACAACGAAGGGTGCTCTGCGCCCGTCTACTCGTCCCAGTCCCTCCACTCTGCCATAGTGGAGATAATCGCCAGGAAAGGCTCGCTGGTCAAGTACACGACACTCCAGAACTGGTCCAGGGACGTGCTCAACCTCGTCACGAAGCGCGCCCATGCCTACGAGGAGGCGACTGTCTCCTGGGTGGACTTCAACGGCGGTTCCAGGCTGACAAGGAAGTACCCGTCCGTCTACCTCCTCGGCCCGAGGTCGAAGGCAGACATAATCTCGGTGGCATACGCCGGCCCCGGCCAGGTGCAGGACACCGGCGCCAAGGCCATCCACCTCGCCAAGGACACGACCTCGAAGATAATCTCCCGCTCCGTTTCGAAGGGGGGCGGGCACACGGCCTACCGCGGCCTTCTCCACATAGCGAAGGGGGCGAAGAATGTGAAATCTACGGTCCGCTGCGACGCGCTTCTCCTTGACCCCATCAGCACCACGGCGACCTACCCCTACATGGAGATCCAGGAGGACGACGCGACCGTAACCCACGAGGCGAGCGTCGGGAAGGTTGGGGAGGAGCAGCTATTCTACCTCCAGTCGAGAGGGATCTCCGAAGGGGACGCGCTGAGCATGGTCGTCAACGGGTTCTTGGAACCGTTCGCCAAGGAGCTCCCCATGACCTACGCGGTCGAGTTCAACCGCCTCATGTCGATCGAGATGACCAACGCCGTCGGGTAGGGGCGCACCCTGGGGAGATGGAGAGAGTTGTCTCAGACGGACGTGTCCTCATTCGACGAGAACCTCGTCAGAATGATATCGGCTTCCCTGAAGGAGCCCGACTGGCTCACGACTTTCAGGCTCGATTCATTCAAAGAATTCGCATCTCTTCCCCCAGAAAGGAACCCCCTTTACACAAAGTACGTCGCATCCTTCAACTTCCCTATGGAGCGGTTCAGGGTTGCTCCCAGCCAGACGGAGGTAGACTTCCGCCGCTTCTTCGGCGGTTTCCTCACGGGGAAGGAAAGGGACATCATCCTTCAGGGAAACGAGACCCGGGTGCACTCGGAGCTCAGCGAAGACCTGTCGTCATTGGGCGTGAGCCTGACGTCGTTCCACGAGGCGCTCAGGCAGGAGGAAGCCAGCGTAAAGAAGCTCGTCGAGCAGAGGCTCGTGAAGTCCAAGAGCGACAAGTATGCAGCCTTCGTGAACGCCTTCTTCAACGGCGGCACGTTCGTCCGGGTCCCGCGCGGGGTGACCCTCGACAGGCCCCTGCGCAGGATGCTGCTCCTTGACTCGCCCAAGACCTCGATCATCGAGCAGATGTTCGTCGTTGCAGAGGAGGGGTCCAAGCTTGTCTTTCTCGAGGAACTATAC
>Ga0335078_10005087_pt1 | contig 19438 bp, 18 predicted proteins | sample Lox_Sample_32_FD_206711 | JGI IMG/M metagenome (GOLD analysis project Ga0335078, IMG submission 206711) | Soil microbial communities from Loxahatchee National Wildlife Refuge, Florida, United States - Lox_Sample_3.2 | ecosystem: Environmental > Terrestrial > Soil > Wetlands | place: USA... | reverse complement strand
GGCGGGGGCTGGCGCGAACTGGGCAGGGGCGGGGACCGAGGCTGGCGCGAACTGGGCAGGGGCAGGGACCGAGGCTGGCGCGAACTGGGCAGGGGCAGGGACCGAGGCTGGCGCGAACTGGGCAGGGGCGGGCATGGGAGTCAGCGGGAGACGCGGCGCCACAGCGGGCGCGGGACCAGCCGCAGTGCCAGGGCGAGCCCGCCCAGCGGCGCCGGGATCCACACGGCCGCCTTGCGGCCGCGCAGCGCGGCCGCGGTGGCCGCGCCCACCTGCTCCGGCGTGGTGGCCAGCGGCGCCGGCGGCATGCCCGCCGTCATCCGGCCGGTGACGAACCCGGGCCGGACCAGCAGCACGCGGACCCCGGTGCCGTGCAGCGAGTCCGTCAGCCCGCGGGCGAAGGCGTCCAGGCCGGCCTTGGCCGCCCCGTACACGAAGTTGGCCTTGCGCGGGCGGACCGCGGCGACCGAGGACAGCACCACGATGGTGCCGTGCCCCTGGGCGCGCATCCGGGCCGCGACCGCGAGCAGGCTGGTGACGTGGCCGGTGAAGTTGGTCTCGACCATCTCGGCGGCCCGCTCGACGTCGCGCTCGGCCTCGGCCTGCGGGACCAGGATGCCGGCCGCCGAGATGACCATGTCCAGCGGGCCCGCGGCGAAGACGGCGTCCGCGAACGCCTGGTGGCGGTCGATCTCCATGGCGTCATAGCGCACCGCCCGCACCTGGCCGGTCAGCTCCTTGCCCGCGGCGGCCAGCCGCTGCTCGTCCCGGCCGGCCAGGATCACCTCGGCGTCCGCGGGCAGGGCGAGCGAGGCGAGGATGGCCAGGCCGATCTCGCTGGTGCCGCCAAGCAGCAATACACGGGGCGGGTGACCCAGCCCGTTCGGGAAAATATTCATGCACCCACCAGGGCTAGGGGGCGGCCGTATACAGGCCCGCCACGAACAGTGCCAGCCAGCTCAGCTCGCAGGCCAGCATCGGGATGTCCCGCATCAGCAGGTCCTCCACCGGCGCGGTGGTGCGCCTGCCGGTGAGGTAGCCGAACCGGACCAGCGCCAGCGCCAGCGGCACGGCGCTGGCCAGGTGCCAGGGCCTGGCCCCCGGGAGCTCCCCCGCGGCCCAGGCCAGGTAGGCCGCGATCATCGCGGCGCCCACCGCGATCTGGCTCCGCCGCAGCGCCGCGGGCCGGTAGAAGCGCATGGCCGGCCGGTGCCTGATGGCCTCGGGGCCGAGGTTGACCAGCTCGGTATAGCGCTTGGCGATGGCCACGCCGAACGCGCCCAGGCTGCACACCAGCAGGAACCAGCCGGACGGCGGCACGTGGGTGGCCGCGGCCCCGCCGAGCACGCGCAGCAGGAAGCCGGACGCCACGAAGAGCAGCTCGACCACCGGGATGTGCTTGAGCACCAGGGAGTACAGGAACGACAGGCCGAGATAGCCGGCCACCGCCGCGACCAGCAGCGGCTCGGAGATCAGCAGGCCGGCCGTCAGGCCGGCCACCGCGCACGCCGCGCCGATGGCGATCGCGTGCCACTTGGGCAGGACCCCGGCGGCCACCGGGCGGAACCGCTTCCGCGGGTGGCGGCGGTCACGCTCGGCGTCGGCCACGTCGTTGATGAAGTACACCGCGACCGAGGCGCAGCCGAAGGCGGCCGCGGCCGCCAGGGCGTAGACCAGGCCGTCCCGCCGGCCGAGCGACGCGCCCGCCAGCGGCGCGGCGAAGACCAGCAGGTTCTTGGGCCACTGGCGGGGCCGGGCGGTGCGCAGCACCGCCATCAGCCAGTTCGGCCGGCGGGCATGCCGTGGCAGGGCCACCTTCTTGGTGGCGCTCGTCTGGGCGGTCACCGCGCGTAGACCGCCGTGAAGTCACGGCTGTAGACGGAGTAGTAACGGTAGGCGGTCGACGGCTGGTCGGGCAGCACGGCGTGCGGGGCCGGGTCCGCGGGGTGCGAGCCGGCCTTGTAGTAGTCGAACTGCGTCCATTCCGGGTTGATGTCCAGCTGCAGGGCCTCCACCGCGCCGGCCCGCTTGAGCAGTTCCGCCAGCGTCTGCACGATGAGCCCCGGCCCGTACACGAAGATGATCCGGCCGCCCTTGGTGATGCCGATCCCGGAGCGCCAGACGTAGTACCCGCCGCCGAGGGTGGCGCCCCAGCTGCCGAGCACGTCCTGGTTCACGTTGGCCGGGATCTTCCCGTGGTCCACGATGAGCTTGAGGTTCTGCCTGACGCCGGCTACGCCGGGCGTCATCCGCACCTCGCTGCCCCAGGCGCCGATCTTGATCGTGCCGTTGCGGTAGTAGACCACCGACGCCGCCCCGTTGACCAGGGACCCGTGGTAGGCGCCGTTGAGGTAGAAGCCGCCGCCCGCGGAGTTCAGCTTGAACCCGCCGTTGAACGTGGCGAGCAGGCCGGCGCGGGCGCCGGGCGGGATCCACGGCTGGGACTTCCAGTTGCCCGGGCCCGGGTCCTCGGCGCCGGGGTGCAGCTGGAAGCTGACCAGGCGCTGGTCCAGCGAGATGATCCCGGCCACGTAGGAGGTGTGCACGTTGTCCGGCCGCAGGAAGGTGCCGAAGACGGCCGGCTCGCCCTTGACCGTCTCCAGCACGCGCCAGACGCCCTCGCCGGTCAGCGGCGGGCTGGCCGGTGAGGTGAGCTTGAGCGGGATGTTCGGTACGAAGCCGTGCACGGCCTTGTACTTCTTGCCGGGCGTGACGCCGGACGGCGCGGCCAGCGAGAAGCCCGGCTTGCCGCCGACCTTGGGCGGCTGGTACGTGATCCATTCGCCGAAGGTGACCACCGGCCCGAGATAGTGATCCCTGGCCCATTCGGCCAGCTTGGCGGAGACCGACCCGCCGCCGGGCGCGGCCAGCGCCTGCCCGACGGAGAAGGCGAGCCAGCAGCAGAACACGGTGATGAGCGCCAGGATGACCCGGACCGTGCGCCGCCGGAAGAACCTGCGGATCCGCCCGCGGCCGCGCCGGGCGGGCCTGGCGGCCGGTCCCCCGTTCCGCGGCCCTCCGTTCCGCGGCCCTCCGTTATACGGCCCTCTGTTCCGCGGCCAGGACGGGGAGTCGTCGCCGGGGAGCCTGGGGTCCTGGTCTGGCTCGTACCGGTCAGGCCCGAACGTTCCGCCAGGTCTGTAGGGTCCGTCAGGTCCGTAGGGTCCGTCAGGTCTGTAGGGCGCCCCGGGCCGGTAGGGCGCCTCGGATCCGTAGGCCTCCGGCCCGTACTGGTCCGGCTCGCCTGGGCCGGGCTCGTACGGCTCTGACCCGTACGACGAGGCATTTCGCCGGCTAGCGCGACGGGATGCCGGTCGTTGCACTCGCCTACCTCCTCGTTGTACCTGCGAACTCCCCGCAGATGGTCTACCGGTTCAACATGAAGGAATGGTTACACGGCCGAGTCGCCCCAGATCCCCTGGAAACATCCTGACATAGCCAGAGGAGGACAATGGACATTCCCCGGGCGGGACGGGCATCGCGGCGGGCAATGCGGACGCGGCGGCGGGCATGCCGGAGTGCCGGGCGTGCTGAAGCGAGTGCCGGGCGTGCTGAAGCGCCGGGCACGGGAACTACGGGTCTGCGCGTGCCGCTCCAGCCGAGGGACTACCAGTGCCCCCACGGGAGCAAGGCGGTGACGGCGACCGCCGCGAACAGCAGCGTCAGGTACGCGATCGACAGGTGGAACAGGCGCATCGGAGCGGGGGAAGCCGACCGGGAGCCCTGGGAACCCTGGGAACCCTGGGAACCCTGGGAACCCTGGGAACCCTGGGAACCCTGGGAAGCTGCCTGCCCGTCGGCGTCCGCCGCGGTGACCCGGGCGTTCAGCTGGCGGGCCTCGGCCACGAACCAGGCGCCGAGCGCGGCGGCGAAGACGCCGTAGATCCAGCCCGCGTACGGGATCAGGGCCAGCGTGGCGGCCACCATGGCGTAGGAGTACCAGAGGATCTTCCGGGTGACCGCGGCGGGCGACGCGACCACCGGCAGCATCGGCACGTTCGCCGCCGCGTAGTCCTTGCGGAACTTCATCGCCAGCGCCCAGAAATGCGGCGGCGTCCACAGGAAGATGACGGCGGGCAGGCTCACCGTGCCGGTCACCGCGGCCCAGCCGACCAGCACCGGGAAGCAGCCCGCGGCGCCGCCGATCACGATGTTGGCCGGGCTGCGGCGCTTGAGCAGCAGCGTGTACACGAAGATGTAGAACAAGATGGCCGCGTCGGCGAGGGAGGCCGCCAGCCAGTTGGCCATCAGGCCGAGCAGCAGCGTGGCTCCGGCGCCGAGGGCGATGCCCCAGGCCAGGGCCTCCCACGGCTTGATGGTGCCCTGGCCGTTGACTACCAGCGGGCGCCGTGAGGTCCGCTTCATGACCGCGTCGATGTCGCGGTCGATGTAACAGTTGATCGTGTTGGCGCTGCCCGCGGCCAGCGTGCCGCCGACCAGCGTGACCAGGACGAGCCGGATCGACGGCAGGCCGCGCTGGGCCAGCAGCATGGCCGGGACCGTGGTGACCAGGAGCAGCTCGATGATGCGCGGCTTGGTCAGCGCGACCAGGGCCCGGACCACCACTCCCGCCGGGCGGCGGCCGCCGGGGGGCCTCCCCGACTGCCCCTGGCCGAGTGTCCCCGCCGAACTCGCGGAGACCGCCGCTGAAGATGTCACTCGCCGCCCTCGGGCTCCCGCTTGCCAGGGGGGACGGCCCCCCCAGGCCCCCCGGGGGCCTTCTCGCCATCGTCCGAGGCCGGCTGGCCCGGGACCGCTGTGTAGGTTACCGGGTGCTCCGCCGCGGGACGGCGGTGGCCCGGCACGATCTCCGGCTTGGTGTACGCGACGTACAGCGCGCAGGCCACGACGATGAACAAGAGCATCGGGAACACGAAGGTCAGGATCGACCCGCCGAAGCTCCACGCGCCGCCGACAGAATCAGCGATCACACTGTGCACTCCGCATCCCTTCTTCCTCTTCGGCTCGCGGCATCTGCCGGATCAATGACATCTTCTTCAGCTCACGGCACTCAGAGAGCGTAGAACAGCAACCAGAACACCAGCGCCATTATCGCCAGGTAGGTCCAGACCGCGGAGAACGCGCTCAGCGACGCCTGGAACCGCTGCACCAGGTAGGTCTCAGTGTACGTGGGGGGCTGTTCGACGAACGACAGGGCCGGGATGAACCGGGACCGGGCGAGCAGCATCTCCAGCCAGATCATCGCCGAGAGCTGGATGACCAGGAACACCGGGTAGAAGCCGACGAAGACGCTCGAGTACCCGGAGCTGCCCGGCGGGAACGGCAGGTCCACCAGCTGGTAGATCTGCATGGCCACCGCCGCCAGGCCGAGACCCAGGGCGACGAGCCCGTCGATCTGCCAGGTCTTCTTGTGCCCGGCCTTGATCCGCTGCAGCCCGAAGTAGTGCACGCCGGCGCTCAGCACCGCCAGGAGCATGATGGTGGTGCCGATCCACAGCGACGGGTGCAGGTAGCCCGACCCCTCCCACCGGCCTTCGGAGTTGAGCGAGCGCAGGTAGAAGTAGGCGAACGCGAAGGAGCCGAACAGGAACGTCAGGCCGCCGATGGCCAGCCTCGAGCCGGTCCAGGTCGCGTTGAGCGCGGACTCGTGGTAGTAACCCTCGTCCTCGGCCGCGAGCGCGGCCTCCTGGGAGGCGGGCGCGGGCGATGCCGTCATGTCGGTCATGGTCTACGCCTCCACTCCGGGCGCGCCCGCGTAGGCGGCTCCGATGACGCCGGGCGGCGGATCCAGGTCGGCCACCGGGAGCGCGTTCGGGACGCCGTAGTCGTACGGGCTGGACAGGATCACCGGCACCCGCTTGAAGTTCTCCGGCGGCGGCGGCGTGGACACCTGCCATTCCAGGCTCCGCGCCCGCCACGGGTTGCCCACCTCGCGTTCCCGCCAGAAGAGCATGGACATGACGAAGTTGATCAGGAAGATGAGGATCGAGCCGCCCAGCAAGAAGGCGGAGATCGACACCCAGTCGTTGAGCGTCTCCAGGTTGCGCGCGTACTCGAACACCCGGCGCGGCATGCCCATCAGGCCGAGCGCGAACAACGGCAGGAAGGTCGTGTTGAAGAAGATGAACATGGTCCAGAAGTGGACCCTGCCCAGCTTCTCGTTGAGCTTGTACCCGGTCATCTTCGGCAGCCAGTAGTAGATGCCCGACATGAACGCGAAGATCAGGCCGCCCATGATCGTGTAGTGGAAGTGCGCCATCACGAAGAACGAGCCGTGTTCGGTCGTGTCCGCGGGCACGTCCGACAGGAACACGCCGCTGATGCCGCCGATCAGGAAGTTGAAGTAGAACGCCAGCGCGAACAGCATCGGGATGGAGAACCGGATCTTCGCCTTCCAGAACGTCCCCATGGCGACCAGGAAGATGAACCCGGTCGGGATGGAGATGAGCTCCGTGGTCAGCATGAACAGCGGCCGCATGTCCGCGTTGATGCCGCTGACGAACAGGTGGTGCTGCCAGACGAAGAAGGACAGGATGCCCACGCCGAGCATGCCGGCCGCGGCGATCTTGTAGCCGAACAGCGGCTTGCGGCAGAACACCGAGACCACCTCGGCGATGACGCCGAAGCCGGGCAGCGCCAGGATGTACACCTCAGGATGGCCGAAGAACCAGAACAGGTCCTCGTACAGGAAGCTGGACCCGCCGAGCTGGTTGGCGAAGAACGCGGTCTGGAAGGTCCGGTCCATGAGCCCCATGTAGCACGCGCCCACCAGGACCGGCACCGCCAGGACCTGGAGGAACGAGACCGTGAACATGGACCAGACGAACATGGGGAGCCGGCTCCAGCGCATGCCGGGCGCCCGGTAGTTGATGATGGTGACGATCATGTTGAAGCCGGCCAGGATCATCGAGATGCCCATCAGGCCGAACGCGAAGAAGTACGCGTCCATGCCCGCCCCGGCCTGGGTGGCCAGCGGCTCGTAGCCGGTCCAGCCGGTCGGGAAGCCGCCGAGGAGGACGGCGGACAGCAGGATCACGTAGGCGGCCGGGGTGAGCCAGAAGCCGAGCGCCTCCAGCCGCGGGAACGCGACCCGCTTGGACCCGATCAGCAGCGGGCCGAAGTACTGGCCGAACGGCCCGAGGATGACCGAGGACATCATCATCATCATCATGGTGCCGTGCTCGCCCACCACCATCAGGTACTGATCCGGCCCGATGAGGTGGTAGGACGGCGACAGCAGCTCGCTCCTGATGGCCATGGCGAACAGGCCGCCGGTCAGGAAGTAGGCGATCATGCCGTACAGGTACTGGATGCCCACGACCTTGTGGTCGAGGGTGTACCTGAAGTACCTGGACATGCCTTCTTCCCGGCCGCCCCGCCGGATCTCGGCCAGCAGCGGCCTGCCCATGATCTGGCGGCCGAGGTCGTTGAACACGCCGAGCCCGGCCAGCCAGCCGATGGTGCCGAACGCGTAGCCGAGCACGATCGGCACGTCGTTGGAGTCCGACAGCCCGTTCTGGGCGTACCCGCTGGACAGGAAGTTGCCGAGCAGGTGGCCAAGGATGTAGCCGACCGCGGCGCCGATCACGCCGATGTGCGCTCCCGGACGCAGCCACCACGGCCGCATGACCCCGCCGGGCCCGCCGACCTCGGGACCGCTGCCCGCAGGCTCCGCTCGCTCCGGATGTGTCTCGATGGCCATCCCGTCACCCCTTCGCCGAGGTCATGGCGGACAGTACGAGCGCCGCTCTGCGCGGCAGGAAGCGCGTCATGGCGTCACCGGATCCGACGGCGGGTAATAGTAGCCCGCGGCCCCGGTGATGCCGTCGATCTTCGGCAGGTTCTTGCCGAGCTGCGGGACCACGGTGGGGTCGTAGGTGAGCGCGTACGGCGGGAGGGCGGCGAGGATCCCGGTCGCCTGCTCCTTGGCCTGCACGCCGCTGGCCCAGGCCTGGAACGCGGACTGGCTCACCACGTGACCGAAGTTGTACATGGCGCCGTGCCATATGCCGCACAGCTCGTTGCACCGGACGGTGACGCTGCCGAGCGCCTTCGGCGTCACGTACGCCACGTTGTCGACCTGCGGGTTGGCGTCGGCCTTCACGCCGAGCTGGTAGGCCCAGAAGCTGTGGATCACGTCCAGCGACGTCACGTGGAACGTCACCGGGGTGCCCACCGGCAGGTAGAGCTCCGAGGACTCCATCCCGCCGAACTGAGGATACCGGTAGGTGAAGACCCACTGCTGGGCGATCACCTGGACCTGGAGCATGTCGTTGGAGCCGGCCGTCCAGCTGGCCGTCTGGACGCCGTTCAGCTTCCAGATCGGCGACGGGCCCTCCCCGGCCCCCGCCCCGGCCGGACCCACGAGCTCGACCGTGCCGAACACGAACAGCCACAGCACGATGACCGTCGTGCCGATGATCCAGCTCGCCGCGACCTTGGTGTTGCCGTAGATCGGCTCGCCGTCGCTGTCGTCGCCGGGCCTGGCCCGCCAGACCACGATCGAATAGATGAAGTAGACCAGGACGAAGATGATGACCGGCGCGGCGCTCACCGCCAGCACGGCGATGTCGAACTGCTGGTGCCGGGCGGCGTCGGACATGTCGCCGGGCGGCATGTGCGGCTTCCAGGCGAACCAGATGAGCAGGCAGGCGGCCAGCGACAGGATGAGCCAGATCAGGAAGATCCGCAGGCCGTGGCGCGCGCCCGTTGGCTGAGCCGGCGTTTGCGTCGTTGTCATGAGCTCACCACGTCCATCTCGCCCATCATGTAGCCGAGAGTCTGCATAGGACCGCCGTTACCGTCGAGGTATCCGCCGCCGCAGGGGACCAGGCACTGCCAGCGGAAGACGCCGGCGTGATCGGGGGTCATGAAGCTGAACGTCTCCAGGGCGTACGGGTTACCGCTCGTGGTGCACGGCGAGGAGCCGCACAGGTTGTTCGCCGAGAGCGGGGCGTTCGGCGAGGCGACCGGCACGTAGACGCCGAGGGCCGGGATCGCGAACGTGTGCCCGACGTTGCAGTCGGACCAGCCGTTGATGACCGAGGTCGTGTGGTTGCTCACGTACTCCTTGCCGTGCTGGTCGAACTGGGAGACGGTCACCGTGCCGCCGATCGTGCCCTGTACCTGGCTGAAGTAGTTGTTCCGCAGCGGCGTGCAGCCGTCGTAGCCGTAGAGGGTCACGTTTACCTTCGTGTTGGCCGGGACGGAGAACAGCGTCGTGTGGATCCACTGCTTGCTCGACGGGTCCTGCACGTAGTAGCTGACCCAGTCGGGCTTGCTCGCGGAGTTGTTCTGCGGGTCTTCCTGCAGCACCACGTTGACCTGGCCACCGGAGGCCGCGTAGTGGACGGTCGGCAGGGCGCTGGTCCCGCCGATGAAATACAGGGCCACGAAGACTCCCAGCCCTACCACCACGACGACGGCAACGATCAGAGCCGTCGCCCGGGCTGCCACGGACACCGGATCACCACCTCGCTTCATATCCGGCGGTACGCACGCGTTTGTAGGCGGTAATGCACGTGCATCCAGCCGTGCGGACAGGTGCAGGCCGGCACCTTACGGGGTAGATACTCCAGTCACACGTGCCGCAAGGCAACACTTGGCCTCGCGAATGACGAAATTGTCATTGAGGCCCGCCCTCGCGACCCGGTAGCCGTACGTGACCAGCCCAGATGCGCCCGCCCTGACTGAACCGCCTGTCAGCGAGCCCTGATGTGCCTGTCCACGGGCCTGAGCAGCAATCGTTTGCGATGAGTGCCCAATCATCACGCGCCGTAATCGCGCCATCCGGCCGCCCCATACGGTATGCAATGACCTCATATGATGACGCCGGATCGGGTGTCCTGCGGCCGGGGATCCAGGAGGAACCATGACGATGCAAGGGCCCGGGGTGGCCGGCGGCGCCCCGGCGGACGGCGGCGCGGTGGCTGGCCGGCCGCGTGTCCCGACGCGGCCTTCGGGATGGCCGGTGCTGCGCACCCCCAAGTGGATGCTCGCCGGCGCCGCCGTGCTCGTGATCGGACTGACGCTCGCGGCGATCCCGCACCGGCCGTCCACCGCCGAACGGGCCACCGACCTGCGCGGGATGGTGCACGATCTGAACGTCGACATCGAGTCATGCGCAGGCGGCGTCAACGACTCGATGACCGCGCTGCGGGCCATCCAGTCCGGCACGAGTCACGATGTCAAGACCGCGGTCCAGATCGCCGACACGGCCGCGGCGAACTGCTCGCCGGCCAACAGCATGCCGATGGAGGACCTGGTCCAGTACCAGGCGCCGGGGTCACTGGCTTCCTTCCATCTCCAGACGGCCGTCAATGACCTTGTGACCTGGGGCTTCCCCCTGGCGCAGCGGGTCCAGACCGATGTCGCCACCATCGTGTCGGCCAAGACGCCGGCCGCTGCCCAGCGCGCGTCCGCGCAGCTGCACCGGGATCAGCAGGCGCTCGACGCGGAGCGGGCGCTGATCGACCGGCTGATCACCTCGGCCAGCACGTCCCTCTCCGCGCGCGTGTCACCGCCGAGCCTGCCCAGCTGAATGCCACGTCGGCGATCCGCTGACGGTCGCCTCGTATACCTCATAGGCACCACCCGTCACCACTCGCCATACCCGGCCGGCCCCGCCCACTGTGACCGATATGAAATGTGCGCCGGAGCCAGCTGACGGGGTAACCGGGACAGAAACAGCACTTCTGGCTGGATAATCTACAGAGTGACACATGCAAAACAAGAGCACCGCGTGACCCAGGAGGATGGGCGACAAAAGATTGCAATCGTTTGTGTGACGGAGCCGTAACAATCCGGCTGAGCGTAATATGCGACTTGACCTGCTTCGGGGTTCCCGAGGACCATCACTCCCAGAAGCGTCATGCGGCCTTACGCGGATCTGGGCGGATTGCGGGCGGTCCCTGCCGCTGAGGATGCATGATCTCAGCGCTGCGTGATAAGGACCGAGGTAGCGGAGATGATTTCGCACCAGGCGGCGGCTCAGGTAAGCCTGACTGAGCCGGACTTGACCGAGCCGGCACTGACCCCTGCGATGCTGGCCGACGGCACCCGCCCCGGCGCCAGGCGGATCCTCATCGTTGATGACGAGCCCAACATCCGCTCGTTCATCGGCCGGGCCCTGGCGGCGGCCGGTTACCTGACCGGCTTCGCCGGAAACGGGGCCGAAGGACTGCGTCACGCGCTGGACGACCGCTACGACCTGGTCATCCTGGACCTGGTGATGCCGGACATGGATGGCTGCAGTGTTCTGGACCAGCTGCTGCGCGCCCGTCCGGATCAGACGGTCATGGTGCTGTCGTGCGTGGCCGACGTCGCCACGAAGGTCGACTGCCTGGAGCGCGGCGCCAAAGACTACCTGACCAAGCCGTTTTCGCTGGCCGAACTGCTGGCCCGGATACGGGTCCGGCTGCGCGAGGATGCCCACCAGCGCGGCGACGCGCTCAGGCCCGGCGAAGGCGGCGGGGAGGTCATCCGGGTCGGCAGCCTGACCTTGGACGTGGCTCGCCTGGTCGCCGACATCGGGCAGGGTCCGGTGCCCCTGACGCGGCTCGAATTCCTGCTGCTGCGCGAGCTGGCCGAGCATTCTGGCCAGTCGGTGCCCAAGGGGAAGCTGCTCGCCAGCGTGTGGGGATACGACTTCGACCCCGGCTCCAACGTCGTCGACGTGTGCGTCCGGCGCTTGCGGTCGAAGCTGGGCTTCGATCTGATCAAGACGGTGCGCGGTGAAGGCTATCAGCTCGCCATCCGCTGACGCCGCCGTCGCCGGCCTGTCCGGCTTCGGCCGGTTCGCCATCAGGCTGAGCTGGCCGTTCCGGCCCGGGCTGCTCGACGCCGCGTGGGCGGCCTTCTCGGCCGTCAACCTGATGGCCATCTTCGCCTTCGCCGGCTGGGAGACCGTCCCCTTCCACTTCATCTGGATCAGCTTCACGCTCTTGTACGGGTTCCGCACCTGGGCTCCGCAGCCCACGTTGTGGGTGCTCGGCGCGGTCATGGCCACGACCGGCGCGGCCATCGGCCTGGACGTGGCACGCGGCGCCGAGCCGTTCGCCGAGCTGACCGAGGTCCCGCTGATGGCGGCGATGTTCTTGGCCATGGTCTGGCACGCCCGGCGCAAGCTCGTAGCGGAACAGGAGTCGCGCCTGGTCGGCGAGGAGAACGCGCGGCTGCTCGCCACCCAGCGCAGGTTCCTGCAGGACGCCTCCCATCAACTCCGCACGCCGATCACGATCGCCCTCGGGCACGCCGAACTGCTGGCTGGCGGCCTCACCGGCCGCCAGGAGGGGCACGACATCCAGGTGGTGCTCGGCGAGCTGAACCGGCTGCGCCGGATCGCCGAGCGGCTGCTGGTCATCGCGGCCGCCGAAGGGCCGGAGTTCCTGCACCTCGAGCCGGTGGCCCTGGACAGTTTCACCATGGAGATCCTGCGCCGCTGGCGGCCGACCGCCGATCGCCGCTGGCAGCTCGGCAGGCTGGACAAGGTCACCGTGCAGGCCGACCGGGAGCGGCTCGGCCTGGCGGTCGACGCGCTGCTCGAGAACGCGGTCCGGCACACCGGTGACGGCGATGTCATAAAGTTGTCGGTGGTCGCGGTCGGGTATGGCCAGCCGGTCCGCATGGTGGTCGCGGACGCCGGCCAGGGCATCCCGGCCGAGCTGCTCGGGCCCATCTTCGACAGGTTCCGCAGCGGCGACAGCGGGCATCCCAGGGGTACCGGCCTGGGACTGGCGCTTGTCCGCGCGGTCGCCCGCGCGCATGGCGGAGATGTCCTGGTCAGCAGCCGTCCGGGCCAGGGCAGCGAGTTCGCGGTGCTGCTCCCCGCGCCGCCGGGACCGGCCGCGCTTCCTGCGGCGTCACCCGCCGGGGCGGACACCGATGGCGAGCTGGCCAGAAAGCCATGACGGAACGACCTGGCCGGCGGGCGGAACAGAGCACGGCGGATTCCGGGATCAAGGAGGCGTTATGCAAGACCGGTCGCGAGGGCAGGCCTTCCGGGCCTGCGCGAGCGGCCGGTGCAGGTCGCACGGACAGCAACCTCAGCGGGTTCTTGCATAACGCGAACTTTTGCATAAGACACAAGGTGAAACGGAGCATGGGACAGCAGACGTGGGGGGGAGCGATCCGCGAGGTCTGGCGGTCAGCGCTGCGGCACAAGATCGTCTCGGCCGTCGTCGCGCTCTGCGTGGCCGGCTCGCTGACCGCGGTCGTCGTGGCCAGTTCGGCTTCGGGGCAGGCCGCGCCGCCTGCTGACCCGCCGGCGCCCGCGTTCAGCCTGCCTGCCCTCTCCTCTTCCGGACAGCAGGTCTCGCTGGCCGACTACCGGGGCAAGCCGTTGATCGTCAACTTCTTCGCGTCCTGGTGCGACCCGTGCAAGCAGGAGACCCCGCTGCTGGCCAGGTTCTACCGCACCGAGCACGGGAAGGTGGCCATCGTCGGGCTGGACGAGAACGACCTCCGCGGCAACGCGCTGTCGTTTACCCACGCCTATGGTGTCGGCTACCCGGTGGGGTTCGATCCGGCGACCATCGCCGCGTCCGCGTACGGTGTCATCGCCCTGCCGCAGACCTTCTTTCTCGACGCCAGGCACCGCATCGTCGACCACATCTTCGGCGCGGTGACGCTCGCCGATCTCAGCAAGGGCATCGCGCTCGCGACCGGCAAGGGCTAACCCCCGCGGCTGGCGGGCTACGACGCCTGCTTCCTGGACTTGCTGAGCATGCCGGCCGCGCCGGTCAGGCCGTACACCACGCCGCCGTGCCACAGGCCGCTCAGCACGGGGTCGATGATGCCGCCCCCGGTGACCACGGAAAGCACCAGCACGACGGCGGCGCAGGCAAGCGCGGGCAGCATGGCGAATCGCCACGGATTGCTCCTGGCCCAGCGAATGGCCCGGCTCGGCCGGGCCCGCCACAGGGCGCCGGCCGCGGCCACGACGAAGAAGGCCACCGCGCCCATGGCCAGCGAGCCGCTCAGCGCGCCCAGGCCGAGCCCGGCACCGATGAGGTGCAGGCCCAGGTCACCGACGGCGACGACCCCGCCCGTCACCACGGCGGCGCCCCACGGTGCGGCCGACATGGCGGCGCCGGAAACCGTCATCTCCTCGCGGCGGGAAAGGTCCTGGTCAGTTGGAGTCGACGCGGACATCCGCATCCCTGCCCTTCGAGCCCCTAGCACGATATACACGTCATATCGTGTCTTGGCGGCCAGAGTATCACGGCATTACGCATAGGTCGTCCAGGACGCGCCGCAGGTCCGGCGCGGGGCACCGGAGCGGCAAGGGGACCGTGTTCTCCAGGTGAAATCAGTGTTTTGCCCGCTTCGGCAGGCTTGATCCGCCCGTCCGGCGGGAAACCTACTGCTGAGGGTCGATTCCGGGCAAAAGGGCAGTGGGATGCACCAGGACGACAGCGCGGACGGGGGATCCCTGATTCCCCCGGCAGGACCCTCAGATGAGGCACTGCCGCCAGATGAGGCACCGCCGCCGACGGGGTGCGGGAACAGCACCGCGCTGCCGACGGGGCCCGCGGACAGCATCGCGGGGCCAGGGGATGGCGTCGCGCCGCTCACCCGGTCCTGGGCTCGCCCGCGCGGCTGGGTGAGAGGGCTGCTTACCTACCTGGTGGTGGCGGCGCTGTCGGCCCTGGCGGGCATGGGCGCCACGCTGGCCGTGCAGCACGCCATTCCCTCCCGCCCTGACGCCGCCCGGACGCCACGGGACGCCGCGGCGGACCGGCCCGTGCCGATGAACGACGAGGCCGTCTACGACGAGGTCGAGCCGGGCATCGTAGACGTCACCGCCAACCTGCGGTACCTGCAGGAGACCGCCGAGGGCACGGGCTTCGTCATCGACGCCGCGGCCGGCCTGGTACTGACCAACAATCACGTCATCGACGGCGCCACCAGCGTCACGGTCACGCTGGTGGCATCGGGCAAGAGCTACCCGGCGCGGATCGTCGGCTACGACCTGACCGACGACGTGGCCCTGCTCCAACTGCAGGGGGTGACCGGCCTCAAGGCGGTCACGATCGGCGACTCCTCGCGCGTGAAGGTGGGCACGCCGGTCCTGGCCATCGGCAACGAGGCGGGGCAGGGCGGCTCGCCGACGGTCGCGCCCGGGGTGATCAGCAGCCTCAACCGCACCATCGTGGCCAGCGATCAGAGTTCGGGCCTGACCGAGACCCTGCACGGCATGATGCAGACCAACGCCGACATCCGGCCGGGTGACTCCGGCGGGCCGCTGGCCGACGCCGCGGGCCGGGTGATCGGGATCGACACCGCGGCCGGCGGGGGGACCGTCTATTCCGGCTATGCCATCCCCATCAACCAGGCCCTGCCCATCGCCAGGCAGATCGCGGCCGGGCGGCCGGGCGCGCGCGTCCAGATCGGCCTGCCGGCCTTTCTCGGCGTGCTTGTGCCGGAGAGCACGAGCAGCGATCCCCGGCGGCAGGCCAGCCAGGAACTGCGGCAGACCGGCGCCGTGAGCAGCAGCGGCAGCGGCTGCACCAGCAGCGCCACCACGGCGACCCCGGTCAGCATCGCGCCGGTCAGGTCCGGCGCGCTGGTCGACGGGGTGCTGTGCGGGACGCCGGCCGCCGCGGCCGGCCTGTCCGCCGGGGACGTCATCACCTCGATCGGGGGACGGGCGGTTACCTCACCCAGCTCGCTGAACGCCTTCCTCAGCCGCTACCGCCCGGGCAGCAGGACCCCGCTGGCGTGGGTCGGCCCGGGTGGCAAGCCGCACACCGCGATGGTAAGGCTCGCGGCGGGCCCGGCAGGCTGACGGCAGCCCGCCCGGCGGGCTGCCGTCAGCCCGGCGGGCTGGGGGCGGTTCCCGGCTCGAGCAGGCGGCCGCGCTCGTCACGAGAACGGCGGAACAGCCCCGTACACGGCAATCACAAGGGAACGCTCAGTTTAGGCACAGCTTCACCGGGCTAACTGAAAGATAGCTGTCGCTGGAGGACCTAGGGCCGGCACCGCCGGCCGCGACGTACCCTGGTCTGGTCGAGGGCGAGGAAGATGCGAGAGAACGAGAGCGATGGCGATGGCGGCTGGCCACGGCCGGATGAGTACGTCAGCCCGCGGGCCCCGCGCGACGAGGGTGAGGCAGCGGGGACGAACTGGCCCGCGGCGAACACGGCTCCGCCGGAGAACGGCTATCAGGACACCATCGCTTTCGGCACGCCGCCCAGGTCATCCGGCGACGACGGCCAAGGCTCCCGCGTACCGCCCGGCTCTGGGGGCCAGAGCGGCTATGGGGGCCAGAGCGGATTCGGGAACGCGGCCGGCTACGGGAACGCGGCCGGCTACGGGAACGCGGCCGGCTACGGGCAGCAGGCCTGGTACGAAACCCAGCCAGGCTACGGGAACCAGGCCGGACGTGAGAGCCAGGACAGCTACAGGGGCCAGGACGGCTTCCATGCCCAGGGCGGCTTCGGAAGCCAGGGCGGCTACCAGGGCCAGGCCGGCTATCCCAGCCGGGCAAGCGGCGGGGATCCCGGACGCCAGCAGGGCGGCGGCGGTTACGGCACGCCCGAGTGGGAGCCGCCCGACCCCCCGCCAGGACGCCCCGGACGCGGCGGGCGCTTCCTGGTCTACATCGCCGTGGCCGCGCTCGCGGCGAGCATCGGCGCCGGGGTAACCGTCGCGCTCGGCCACAACGACGCGGCCCCGGCGGCCCCCGCGGCCCCGGCAGCCGGGATCTCCTCGAACCAGGTTCCCGGACCGCACAACAACGCGGCGGGCAGCGGGTCCTCTTCGGCCCCGCTGAAGCGGCGGGCGGTGGAGAAAAAGGTGCTTCCCGGCCTGGTCGACATCGTCTCGACGATCAAGTACAACAGCGAGACGGCCGAAGGCACCGGGATGATCATCTCGTCTGACGGGCTCGTGCTGACCAACAACCACGTGATCGACGGGGCCACGGCCATCCACGTCAACCTGCTCGCCCCGGGCCGGAACCTGGCTCAGTACACGGCCCAGGTCGTCGGCTACGACGTCACCGACGACGTGGCGCTGCTCCGGCTGCAGGGCGCGTCGGGCCTGCCCACCGAGAGCTTCGGTAACTCCTCGCAGGTCACCCTGGGCACGCCGGTCCTGGCGCTCGGCAATGCCGAGGGGCGCGGCAAGGCGACGCCCGCCACGGGCATCATCAACGCGCTCAACCGCTCGATCCAGGCCAGCGACGAAGGCTCGGACAGCACCGAGAACCTGAACCACATGCTGCAGACCAACGCCCAGATCCAGCAGGGTGACTCCGGCGGCGCGCTGGCGAACAACGCGGGCCAGGTCATCGGCATGATCACCGCCGCGAACACCTCCTCAGGCCAGGGCGCGGGGTCCGGCGGCACGCTCGGCTTCGCCATCCCCATCAACAGTGCCCTGAGCATCGCCAGGCAGATCGCATCGGGCCGGCCGAGCGCCACCGTGTCCATCGGCCTGCCCGGCTTCCTCGGCGTGGAGGTCGCGACGAGCAGCAGCGAGAATCCGCAGCAGCAGGCCTCCGACGCGCAGCAGTCCGGGATCGGCCGGGCGGCCGCCGGGAGCGGCCCGTCCTGCCAGACCGGTAACCAGGGCGGCGTGCCGGCCCGGGTGGCGCCGATCGCCGCGGGCGCGCTCGTCCTCGGCGTCCTGTGCAACACGGCCGCCACGTCGGCGGGCATGGTGGCCGGCGACGTGATCACCTCGGTGGCCGGCCAGCCGATCACCACGCCCGGCTCGCTGACCGGCGTCACCGCTAAGTACCACCCGGGTGACATCGTCACCGTCATCTGGGTGAGCCTGGACGGCGTCGAGCACACGACGCTGATGAAGCTGGGGCCGGGCCCGGCCCGCTAGCCGGCCCGCGCGGTCATTCAGGAGGCGTCGAGCCAGGTCCGCAGGCGGGCCTCGCACTCGGCGATCTTGCCGATCTCGACGTACTCGCCGGCGGTGTGCGCGATCTCCGAGATGCCGGGCCCGTAATTCACCGCCGGGATGCCGAGGGCGGAGAACCTGGCCACGTCGGTCCAGCCGAGCTTGGCCCGCGGCGTCCCGCCGACGGCCGCGACGAACTCGGCCGCGGCCGGCTGCCCCAGGCCGGGCCGCGCGCCGTCCGCGACGTCGAGCACCGTCACCGGCCAGCCGGAGAACATCGACCGAACGTGTTCCGCCGCCTGCTCGCCGGTGATATCCGGCGCGAACCGGTAGTTGACGGTGACCACGCACTCGTCAGGCACCACGTTCCCGGCCACGCCGCCCCGGATGCCGACGGCATTCAGGCCCTCGTGGTAGCGCAGGCCGTCCACTTCCGGCTCCCGGGGGGTGTACCCGCGCAGCACGTCCAGGACGGCGCCGGCCTCGTGGATGGCGTTCCGGCCCATCCAGGAGCGAGCAGTGTGAGCCCGCTGGCCCGCCACGGCGACCTCGGCGCGCAGCGTGCCCTGGCAGCCGCCTTCGATCTCGGCGGAGCTGGGCTCCATCAGGACCGCGAAGTCACCGGCCAGGAGCTCCGGGCTGTTGCGGCTCAGCCGCAGCAGGCCGTTGCGGTCGGCCGCGATCTCCTCGCAGTCGTAGAAGACGTAGGTGACGTCCCGGCCGGGCGAGGTGAGGCTGGCGGCCAGCCGGAGCTGCACCGCCACCCCCGACTTCATGTCCGTGGTGCCGCAGCCGTACAGGCGGGAGCCCTCGACGTGCGAGGGCAGGTTGCCCGCGACCGGCACGGTGTCGACGTGCCCGGCCAGGATCACCCGCTCGGGGCGGCCGAGCGTGGTCCGGGCCACGATCGCGTTGCCGTCCCGGTGCACGGTCAGGTGCGGCAGCGCCCGGAGCGCGTCCTCGATAGCGTCGGCAATCGGCTCCTCCTCGCCGCTGACCGAACGGGTGTCCACGAGCTGGGCGGTCAGCGACGCGCCGTCGAGGTGAAGGTCCACCGGGCCAGCTTAGGTCACCGGGGTCCGGTGGATTCCTGTGCCGGCATCGCCCTGGCCGCCGCGCGCAGCGCGGTCACGATCACCGCCACCGACGGGCGGCGCACGCTCGCGGTGCGGGCCACGGCGTGAACGTCCCTGGCCAGGTCGAGGCCGTGCGGCAGGTTCCGGACCGCGACCCGGCGTTCCGCCGCGGCGACGGCCAGCCGCGGCAGGATGGCGATGCCGATGCCGCGCGTCACCAGGCTGACGATCGTGGACATGCCCTCGAATTCCGACAGCACCGGCGGCGCCACGCCGGCCGCGGCGAGCAGCCGGTCCACGGCCTGCCGGGACGGCTCGCCGGCCGGCGCGGCCAGCCAGGGCTCGTGCCGCAGGGCCCGCAGGTCGACGGGCCCGCTGGCGCTGGCCGCCGGATGCGCGCGCGGCACCACCAGCACGAGCTGATCCCGGATCAGGTGGTAGCACGTCAGGATGGATCCGCCCGGCTCGATCTCCTCGGCCAGGCGGCTGGTCCAGTCGTCCACGATGGCCACGTCCACCTCGCCGGACCGGACCTGCCGCAGCCCCTA
>Ga0335078_10005086_pt1 | contig 19442 bp, 19 predicted proteins | sample Lox_Sample_32_FD_206711 | JGI IMG/M metagenome (GOLD analysis project Ga0335078, IMG submission 206711) | Soil microbial communities from Loxahatchee National Wildlife Refuge, Florida, United States - Lox_Sample_3.2 | ecosystem: Environmental > Terrestrial > Soil > Wetlands | place: USA... | reverse complement strand
CGTCCAGCCGCGCGGCCTCCATCACCTCCTTCGGGATCGTCATGAAGTACTGCCGCATCAGGAACACCGAGTACGGCACGCCCAGCACGTACGGCAGGAAGATCGCCCAGTAGGTGTTGAGCAGGTGGCTGTGCGCGAAGAGCACGTACAGCGGGACCAGGGTCACGATGTTCGGCACCATCAGCGTCATCAGGTACAGCCAGAACAGCGAATCCCGGCCTGGGAAGCTCATCCGGGCGAACGCGTAGGCGCCCATCATCGAGAACGTCACCTGCCCCGCGGTGAGGATCACGGTGACGAGCAGGGTGTTGGCCAGGAACCGCCCGAAGTCGTACTGGGTGAAGATCGTCTTGAAGTTGTCCAGCGTCGGCGGCGTCGGCGGCCGCCACGGGGATTGCGCCAGGATCGCATCCAGCGGCTTGAACGCGGCGAAGACCGAGAACAGGTACGGCGTGATGAAGATCAGGGCGATCACCACGAGCAGCAGGTAGAACAGGGTGATCCGCACGGTCCTGCCCGCCCGCGAGGTCCGTTCTTTCGTGGCTGCTGCCGTGGCAGCCGGTGCGGCGGTGGCTACTGAGGTCATGGCCGGCTCCTCACGCGATCTCGTACGTGGTGCGCTTGTTGAAGTAGCGGAACTGCGCGATGGTGATCGCCAGGATGACCAGGAACAGGACCACCGACATCGCCGAGGCCTCGCCGATCCGGAACCCGGAGAACGCCGTGTTGTAGATGTTCAGGCTGGCCACGTTGGTCGCCTTCCCCGGTCCTCCGGCGGTCATCACGTACACGGTGTCGAACACCTGGAACGAGCCGATGACGCCGGTGACCAGGACGAACAGCATCGTCGGCCGCAGCAGTGGCAGGGTTACCCGCCAGAACTGCTGGACCTTGGTGGCCCCGTCCAGCGACGACGCCTCATAGAGCGTCAGCGGGATGGCCTGTAGGCCCGCCAGGAAGAACAGCATGTTGTAGCCGACGTACTGCCAGATGTTGACGAACGCGATCACCGGCATCGCGGTGGCCACGCTGGACAGCCAGGCCGGCCCGGTGATCCCGATATGGGCCAGGGCCTGGTTGATGATCCCCGTGCTGGGGTTGAAGAACCAGTTCCAGACCACGCCCATGGCGACAGGGGTGGCCAGGTAGGGCAGCACGCAGATGACCCGGACCACCCCGCTGCCGGCCCGCCTGCTTCTCAGCAGCATCGCCATCCCCAGCGCGAACGCGGTCTGGAGCGGGATATTCAGCAGCACATAGTAGCCGGTCACCAGCAGCGAGTGGCCGAAGCCGTCGAACTCGAAGATGTTCACGTAGTTGCTCAGCCCGACCCACTTCATCGGGGTGATCATGTTCCACTGGACCAGGCTCAGGCCGATGACCATGATGATCGGGATCAGCAGGAACAGCACCACGCCGATCAGGCTCGGCGCCAGGAAGGCGAACGCGGTGCGGCGGGCCCGGCGCTGTTCGGCAGTGTTCGGTGCCGCCGCCGTCTTCCGCTGTCTCGGCAGGGTTGTGGCGGCCGTGGCTACGCTCATCGCGCCTCCCATGGCGGAGCTAAACGTGCTGGTCAGTGCGTTCCAGCAAATTGGTGGAAGGTTCCATCAATATAAGACTCCTACCCCGGTCCGATGTCAAGACATGATTCGCGCACAATGTCAGGAGAGGACTTCTCAACCCTGGGGGATGGAGGACTGGTGGCGTCGTCAACGCGCGGGGAGACGGGCCCGGCCCGGCGGAATGTCACGCTGATGGACGTGGCCCGCGCCGCGGGCGTGGGCAAGTCGACGGTGTCGAACGTGCTCAACGGGAGCGGCCGGGTCGGCGAGGCCGCCCGGGCCCGGGTGCTCGACACGATCGACCAGCTCGGCTACCGGCCGCATCACGGCGCGCGCAGCCTGCGGTCCCGCCGGACGATGCAGCTCGCCTACCTCATGCCGCCGATCCAGCTCCAGCCGACCAACCTGATCATGATGCAGTTCATGCAGTCGCTGCTGACCGCCGGGGCGAGACAGCACTACCGGGTGCTCGTGGTCGCGCAGGACGGCGACCCCAGCGAGGACATCCGCAGCCTGGTGGCCGGCCGCATCGTCGACGGGTTCGTGCTGTCGGATCTCCAGCCCGAGGACCGGCGGGTGGAACTGCTCACCGAACTCGGGATGCCCTTCGCCTGCTTCGGCCGGACCGCGCCGGAGATGCCGCAACTGTGGGCGGACATCGACAATGCCGCGGCCGAGGCCGAGGCGGTGCGGCATGTGGCCGGGCGCGGCTATACCCGGCCCGGCTACGTCGGCTACGTGTCCAAGGCCTACTGGGACCTCGACCGCGAAGCCGGGTTCCGCGCCGGGCTGGCCCGCTGCGGGATACCCGGCGACGGCGCGGGCCTGCTGCGTGTGGGCGACGACGCCAGCGCGCGCGCCGAGATCCGTTCGTTCCTCTCGACGGCGCGGCCCGACGCGGTGCTGACCGGCAGTGACAAGATCGCCGTCATCATCTACGGCGTCGCGGCTGAGCTGAACCTGCGCATCGGCCGCGATCTCGCCATCACCGGCTTCGACGCCAGCGTCGGCACCGCGCTGCTGCAGCCGCTGCTGACCAGCGTGGTCATCCCGGTCGACGACATCGCCCGGCGCGTCGTCGGACGCACGCTGCGGCAGATCCAGGACGGCCCGGATGCCGAGCCGGGAGAGATCGTCCCGACCTGGCTGCGCGAAGGGGGAAGCACCGCCGTCCGCCGGTGACGGCAGGAGCGGCGGGCGAGTCGCGGGCTTCGCGGCGGGCATTCCGTCGTGGCCATGGCGGCCGGCCGGCCGGTAACGGGGTGCGTGGCACATCAGCCCCGAAAGACGAGGCCAAGGGCACACGCACCCCACGCGAGTCATCGTGAGCGGGTTTGAGGCCGTCTCGCGAGAGCACGGGGTTTCGGCGCGGGTTTTCTCGGTAGCGCGGGTGACAGTCGAGACCGGCGGGGGCGGTCAGGAAGGAAACCCCTGCTGCCGGACCGGAGCAAGGCCGACCTTCCCGCCATGCCGCTGCCCACCCCGGCCGCCAGCCAGACCGCGGGCCGGGCCGCGGGCGGCTGACCAGGCGAAGCCAGCTGTTCTACCCTAGGTATCCCACGCGAGGGCCAGTGCCTGTAAGGGAGAGGATGTCGGGATGCCGTCGAGCACATTCAGTTATCCGTCAGCGGACGGCACGCGGATCGCCGCCTACCGGTGGGATCCGGCGGGCCCGCCGCGGGCCGCGGTCCAGCTGACACACGGCATGGGCGAGCACGCGCAGCGCTACGACCACGTCGCCCGGGCCCTGAACGAGGCCGGCTTCGTGGTCTACGCCCAGGATCACCGAGGCCACGGCGCCAGCGCCGATCCCGAGGCCCCGCTGGTTCCGGGGGGGACGACCCCCCCGAGCCCCCCCGCGGCGCTAGGAGACCTGGGCAAGGGCGGCTGGCCGGGACTGGTCGACGACATCGGCCTGCTTTCGGCGCGCATCCGCGCCGAGCATCCGGGCCTGCCGCTCATCCTGCTCGGCCACAGCATGGGGTCGTTCGCCGTCCAGCAGTACATCCTCGATCACAGCGCCGAGATCGACGGCGTGGTGCTCACCGGGACGGCGGCGATCGACCTGCTCGAGGGCGCGCTCGATCTGGACCAGCCGATCGAGCTGTCCATGTTCAACGCGCCGTTCCAGCCCGCCCGCACCGACTACGACTGGCTCTCCCGCGACGAGGCCGTGGTCGACGCCTACGTGGCCGATCCGCGGTGCGGCTTCGGGATCGACACGGATTCGGCGAAGGCCATGTTCGCCGGCGCGCGCCGGGGCGCCGATCCGGCCCAGGTTGCCCGGATCAGGTCCAGCCTGCCGGTCTACATCGCTGTCGGAGAGGCCGACCCGGTCAACGGCGGCCAGGCGCTGCTGACCCCGCTGGCCGAACGGTACAAGGCCGCGGGCCTGACCGACGTGACGGTCCGCATCTATCCCGGCGCCCGGCACGAGATCCTGAACGAGACCAACAGGGATCAGGTCATCGCCGAGCTGGCCAGCTGGCTCGACCGCGTGGTGAGCGGCCCGGGCCAGGCCGGCTAGGCGGCCGGGGAACTACCTCCGGGTGTGCCGGCCGCCCCGGGTGCGGCCCGAGGCGCGAAGAGTGCCCGGCAAGCCCCGCAAGGCTGGCGGAACGAGAAACCGCGGCCGGTTGAGGAACCAGACGCTGGCGAACAGGAAAGCAAACACGACCATGCCGACCGAACCAGCGCCGAAAACCCATCTCGCCGCGGGCGACTCGGTGATGTTCAGGAGCGCCTGGCCGAGAACCGCGACTGCCATCCACGCCAGAGCGATTCCCGCCGTCAGCACCGCGCGGTCCCACCCCATGACCATGAGATGGAGCGGGGAGTCCCCGCCCGGACTGCGCCATGTTCTCACGCCCGTCCGGATGAGCCACAGCGCGAGCACCGCGATAAATGGTGCGACGATGAAATCTGCGACAGCCACGGGACCTCTGTATGAGTACCAGCCAGCGAAGCTATCCCAAAAGGTATCTCCGGAGATACGGCACGATGGAAGCACCCACGATGGAAGCACCCACGGCGGAACAGGAGAGGCGATGACGGAGGGCACTGGCCTTACGGAGAGCACCGGCCTTGACGCACCCATCACGTCGGTAACCGTCTTCAGGGACGGCGCCCGCGTGCAGCGCAGGGGCACGGTGAGCGTAGAGCCGGGGCGGCGGACCGTGGTGATCGGCAACCTGCCGGCCGCAGTGGATCCGGCGTCAGTTCGAGTCGCGGCCCGCGGGCCGGGCCTGGCCTTGCTGAACGTCGAGGTGCACCGCCGCTACCGCACCGATCCGCTGCGCGAGGAGACCGCCCGGCTGCGCTCGGAAGCCGAGCGATGCCGCGATGCCGTCCAGGCGCTCGACGACGAGAACGCCGCGGTGCAAGCGGGCCTGGACTTCCTGGGTCACCTGTCCGAAGCAGCTGCTACGTCCCTGGCGCGGGCGGTCGGCTTCGGCCGGGCCGGCCACGACGACCTCACCCGGATGGCCGGCCACCTGTCTGCCGACACCACGGGCGCGCTGGCCCGCCGCCGCGAGATCAGCGTGCGCAGGCGAGCCGCCCGCCGGGAACTCGAAGCCGCCGAGCAGCGCCTCGAGGAGGCGGAGAAGCGGGCCGGCCGTCCGGCCGCGTTTTCCGAGGTATCCGCCACCCTCGAGGCGGGCTCCGCCACCCCCGCCGAGGTGGAGCTTTCCTACCATGTGCCCGGCGCCTCCTGGCGGCCGCTTTATGACCTGACGCTGACCGGCGAGCAGCTCGCCGTCAGCTACCTGGCTGAGGTGACCCAGAAGACCGGAGAGGACTGGCCCGCCGTCGAGCTGATCTTGTCCACCACCCGGCGCGGGCGGCACCGGATCCTGCCCGAGCTGGATCCCTGGTACATCGGGCGCGCCCAGCCGGTCCACTCGCCCATGGCCCGCAGGGCGATGGCGGCCCGCCACAGCGCGGCTGTTCCCATGGCGGCCGCGGCCGGCGCGGTGCAGGCTGAGCCGGAGGAAGCCGTGCTCCTCACCGCCGAGCCCAGCGAGACCGGGGCAGGGGTGGTCTACCGGGTGCAGCGTCCGCTGGCCGTGCCCGCCGACGGCGGCCCGCACAAGACCACCGTCGCCCGGTTCGACCTCGACGCCGCGCTCGACCACCTCGCGGTGCCGGTTCTCGCCCCGGAGGCATACCTGAGGGCGACCGTCACCAACACCTCGCCGCTGCTGCTGCTGCCCGGCCCGGCCCGCGTCTTCCACGGCACCCAGTTCGTCGGGGAGACAGCCCTGGAGACCGTCGCCGCGGGCGAGGAGTTCGAGCTTCAGCTCGGAGTGGACGACCAGATCAGGGTGGAACGCAAGCTGCGCCGCCGCAGCACGGGCAAGGCCGTGATCGGCGGCACGCGCACCATCGACGTCGCCTACGAGATCACGGTGGAAAACCACCGCCCGGGCAAGACCCGGGTCAGCGTGCACGACCACGTCCCGGTCTCCACCGACGGCGACATCAAGGTGCGGCTCCGCGAGACCAACCCGAACCCGGCCACGCAGACCGATCTGGGCGAGCTCACCTGGGAGCTTCCACTCGACGGCGGCCAGCAGGCCACGATCCGCCACCGGTTCACCGTCGAGCACCCGGCGCAGGTGACCGTCACCGGGCTCTGACCGGAAACGCGCCCGGAAAATGGGGCAGCTGCCCCATGCGCCAGTTACCGGCAGCGCGGCATCCTCGGACGTGGTGAGGGGTCACAGGCCCTGCGAGCACGTCGGGATCGGTCACCAGGCGGTCACCGGGCAGGCCGCGGCTCAGCGCCTCGACGAGAGTGCTGCCGGGCGGGTGCGCTGATCTCATGGCACGACCCTAGGCTTCTCCTCATGACATCACCACCGGCCTGGTTCTCCGCCGCGCTGGCCACCGCGGCCCAGGAGCGGACGGTCACCGTCGAGGGAACCTCCATCGCCTACCGGGCCTGGGGGGATCCGGCGATGAGGACCATCGCGCTCGTCCACGGCGGCGCCGCCCACTCCCGCTGGTGGGACCACATCGCCCCGCTGCTGACCGCAGGCTGGCAGGTGATCGCCATCGACCTGTCCGGGCACGGCGACAGCGGCCGGCGGGACAGCTACAGCCTCGACACGTGGGCCCGCGAGGTGCTCGCGGTGGTGGACGACGCCGGGACCGCCGCCTCGTCCGTCGTCATCGGGCACAGCATGGGCGGCCTGGTCACGCTGCGGCTCGCCACCCTGGCCGGGTCCCGGATCGCCGGGGCCGTCGCCATCGACTCGCCCGTCCGGGACATGGCTCCGGAGGACCGGGCGGCGCGCCAGCACCGGGCCTTCGGGCCGCTGCGCATCTACCCGACCCGCGAGGCGGCCATCGCCCGGTTCCGCCCGATCCCCGATCAGCCGACCCTGGCCTATATCGCGGATCACGTGGCCGCCACCTCGGTCCGCCCGGCCGGAGGCGGCTGGACGTGGAAGTTCGACCCGAACGTCTTCGCCCGGGACCACCTCACCCCCGAGCTGCTGACCAGGCTCGACTGCCGGGTCGCGCTGTTCAGGGCCGAACACGGCCTGGTCACGCCGCAGCAAGGTGAGGTCATATACGACCGGCTCGGGCGCGTCGCCCCGCTCATCGAGATCCCGGTCGCGGGTCACCACATCATGCTCGACCAGCCCGTCGCGCTCGCCGCGGCGCTCCGGACGCTGCTCGCTGACTGGGACCACTCGATCCCGCACCGCTAGCGCCACGCCGGTAAGGCCCGGGCCGGCGGCAGGGCGCGAAGCCAGTCCGTTCGGGATCAATGAAGGCCCGGGGATGAGCGGCGGGTCAGGCCGTGATCCGGGTCTCGAGCAGGCGGTCCAGGGCCGCGGCGGCGTCCAGGGGGTGCGCGATCTGGCCCCACCGGGCGCCGGCCAGCCCGGCCAGGTGGGCGGCCTGCTCATGGTCGTCGGCCGGGGCCAGGATGACCAGCTCGTCCAGGGCCCGGGCCGTCTCTACCGTGCCGTCCTCGTCGGTGCTGCGGCAGTCGGACAGCAGGATGACCACCCGGCGCCGGGCCCGGGCGTGAGCTAGCTGCTCGCCGGCGGCCTTGAGCGCGGCGGCCAGCCTGGTGACCCCGTGCCCGCGCAGCCGCAGCAGCCGCTCGGCCACGGCGGCGGGCGCAATGTCGCTGACCAGGGGACGGATGACCTCGACGGATCCGGCGAAGGACAGCACGGCGTGCTCCTGCGGGGCGCGCAGCGCGCAGGCCGCGGCGACCGTCGCGGCGGCGGCCAGCCGCGCCCCGGTCATCGAGCCCGACCGGTCGACCACGACCGCGAAGGCCGTGCTCGCCTTGGCCCACTGCACGGTGGTCAGGTCGTCCAGCGCCACCGGCCGGGCCTCGGAACGAGCCTGCGAGACACCCTCGACGGAGGCGTCGATGTCCAGGTCGCCGTCGGGGGCGCCGCGGACCGGCCGCAGCCGGGAGATGCCGCGCATCGAGGTCCGCCCGGACCGGGCCCGCTCCAGCACGATGCTCGCGCTGAGCCGGATCGCGGCGGCGCGCAGGCGCTCGTCGGTGGCCGTGGTCATGGCGGCCAGCAGCTCGAACGCGGTCGGGTCGTCGGTCAGGGCCTGGCTCATCGCCCGCTCGTCGAGGACGCCGACCTCGGGGCTGATCTCGGCGAAGCGGGCGTGCCGGGAAAGCTCGCGCCGCCCGGTGGTTCCCCCGTCGGGGCGGCCCGATTTCAGGTTTCCGGGACGCGGCCGCTGCTGGCGCCCGCCGGCCCCGGGAGCGGCCGGCGGGCTGGTCATTCCCCCGGGCGCGGCTCACCCCCCGACGGGTCGCCGGCCTGGGCGGCGGCCCGGACGCGGCGGAAGATCTCCTCGATGATCTGGTCGGCCGACCGCTGGCAGGATTCGTGCCGCCGGACCCGCCCGGACAGGGTGGTCAGGGCCGCGTCCAGGCCGGCCTGCCAGTCGTCGGCGGGGACGGCGCGGATCTCGGTGAGCTCGGGGACCAGCCGGGCGTAGTCGATGGCGCCCCGGACGGAGGCGCCCGAGCGCAGGTCGGGATGCTCGCGGGTGGCCCGGGCCAGCTCGACCGCCTCGGTCACCAGGGCCTGCTTGGCGTGCTCGGCCGCGAGCTGCACGATCTGGCGCTCGTGCTCGGCGTCCTGGTAACCGACGGCGATCCGGCAGGTCCGGTCGTACAGCGCCATCGACAGCCGGGACGTGCCCACCGAGTCGTACGGGTTCATGGCCGCGACCAGCCGGAAGCTCTCGTCGGCGGCGACGCGGCCGAGCCGCGGCACGTTGATCTCGCCCTCGGACATGACGGTCAGCAGGACGTTGATCGTCTCCTCGGGAACCCGGTTGAGCTCTTCGACGTACAGCAGGCCGCCGTCGCGCATGGCCCTGACCAGCGGTCCGTCGGAGAAGTTCTCCGGGCGGTAGCCCTGCTCGAGCACCAGCGCCGGATCGAAGGAGCCGATGAGGCGGGCCGGGGTCAGTTCGGCGCTGCCCTCGACGAGGACGAATTCGGCGTGGCGGGACGCCGCGACCTGCCGCAGCAGGGTGGACTTGCCGGTGCCCGGCGGGCCTTCGAGCAGGATGTGGGCGCCAGACGCGAGCGCGGCTCGCACCAGTTCCAGCTCGCGCTGGCGCCCGACGACGGGTATTTGCAAGTCAGTGCTCGTGGACGATGACGCCGCGCACGTTCTTGCCGGCCAGCAGGTCGTCGTAGCCCTCGTTGACCTCTTCCAGCGTGTACGTCCGGGTGATGATCTCGTCGAGCTTGAGGTCGCCGGCCTGGTACAGCCCGAGGATCTTGGGGATGTCGGTGGTCGGGTTGCAGTCGCCGAACAGGCTGCCCTTCACCGTCTTGCGGAACAGGGTCAGGATGGATCCCGACAGCGTGATGGTCGGTATCTCCAGCTTGTTCAGCCCGGTCACCACGACGATGCCGCCCTTGCCGATGGCGTTGAACCCGGCCTCCACGACTTCGGCCGTCATGAGGTCGACGGTGAGGATGGCCGAGTCGGCCATCTGCCCCCTGGTCATCTCGGCGATGGCGCCCATCGCCTCCTCGGCCGTGGCGAACGCGTGGGTGGCGCCGAGCTCCATCGCCTTCTCGCGCTTGTTCTCCAGCGGGTCGATGGCAATGACGTTCTTGGCGCCGGCGTAGCGGGCGCCCTGCACCGCGTTGATGCCGATGCCGCCGATGCCGTAGATCGCCACCGTGTCGCCGGGAGCGACGTTCGCGGCGTTCACGGCGGAGCCCCAGCCGGTCGGCACGCCGCAGCCGACCAGCACGGCCTTGTCCAGCGGCAGGTCGTCGTCGACCTTGACCGCCGAGGTCTGGCTGATCACGCCGTACTGGCTGAAGGTCCCGATCATGCACATGGCGCCGTACTGGCCGCGGGGCCCGGTCAGCGGGAACCGCACCCCGGGCAGGTAACCCTCCAGGATCGTCGCGCCCATGTCGCAGATGGACTGGCGGCCGGTAGCGCAGTAGCGGCAGACGCCGCAGTTCGGGATGAACGAGAGGACCACGTGGTCACCGGGCTTCACCCGCGTCACGCCCGCCCCGACCTCCTCGATGATCCCGGCACCCTCGTGGCCCAGCACCATGGGCAGCCGCGCCGGGAGGTCACCGTGCGCGATGTGGATGTCGGAGTGGCACAGGCCCGCGTGGGTGTAGCGGATCAGGACCTCGCCGTCCTTCGGGCCGTCCAGGTCGAGCTCTTCGATCTCGATGCGCTTACCGGGCTCGTAGACGACAGCGGCCTTGGTCTTCATCGACGCTCCTTCGGTTGGGTGACGGTCCTAACTCTTCCCCGGGCTCAGGGACGTTAAGTGTGTTAAATCTTGACATGACCGGGGTCGCCGGGACCCGCCGGGCGGTGCCTGATGTCGTGCGGCGGCTCGTAGAACGTGGTCTGCCTGAGCTGGTCGTGGCAGGTCCGGCAGGACACCCGGACGTGGCCCATGCCGCGGCCGCGCTCGGCTCCCTCCCGGGCCGCCGTGCAGATGCAAGGCTTCCAGCTGACCTGGGCGCGACCGGGCCAGAGCTCATGACCGAACGGGCAGAACTCGGGTTTGTGTTCGAAAATGGATACCGGCACGGAAACGATCATGCCCAGGCGACACCCGCCCCCAACATGTGACCTTCGACCTACCGGATCGGGTCGTCCATCCGGTCATCCCTGGTTACTGATGGGTAACTTCTTAGTGAGAGAACCAGCAGCGGGTCAGGAGGTGAACAGCGCTTCCCGCAGGCGAAAAGCGTGGATGGCCATGCTCATGACAGCGGAAGAATTCCTTCAGGGCCAGCTATTCCGGCCAGGCATGGCAGGACATCGGCTCGCAAAGGTTCCTGGCGACATGCCAGAACCATCCGAGCGCATAGACCCATCGAGTGGAGAAAGAAGGAGATGGGGGAAATGCGACTGCTCACGATGAAGTCGCTACGAGCATCGGGCCTGGCTGGCACGAGGAAGCGGAGTTACCGCACAGCGGGGCTGGTGATGGCGGCGCTGCTGGGCGGGAGCCTGGCCACGGCCCTGGCCGCTAGCCCGGCGCTCGCACAAACGCCGGGCCCGGCTCCCGGGGTCAATATGGGCGCGGCCGCCACAGGGGCGTCGTCGGTGTACATGGCCTACGCCGCCACCAATGGCGCGGCATACCTCCGCAACGAGATCACCGGCAGCGTGACCGCGCTCGGCGGCCGGCTGATCGGCGGCCCGGCGGTGTCCCAGACCGCAGCCGGGCTGGCGGTGTTCGGCCGCGGCACGGACAACGCGCTGTGGTGGACTCACCAGATGACCGGCGGTACGTGGTCGAGCTGGCAGTCCCTCGGCGGCATCATCACCTCCCAGCCGGGCGTGACGGGCCCGGCGGCCGGGTCCGGGCCGGTTATGGCGCTGGCCCGCGGCACTGACGGCGCGCTGTGGTTCCGGGTTCAGGGAAGCGGCGGCTGGTCCGCGTGGAAGTCCTTCGGCGGCAGGCTGCTGCCCGGTACCGGCCCGGCGGCGGTGGACACGCAGGACGGCAACTTCGCCGTCGCGGTCACCGGCACTGACCACCACGTCTGGCTGTTCGGCCCGATAGGGATGCAGACCTACGGCTTCGTCAACTTCGGCGGCCGGACCAGCAGCACCCCGGGCATCACCAACCTCCCGGGCACGGCTCTCCAGCTCATGGTGTTCGCGCGCGGGACAGACAACGCGCTGTGGTACAAGCAGTCCATCCTGCCGATCGGCAGCCCGGGCGGCTGGACGTCACTCGGCGGCAGGCTGACCACGGGGCCGGCGGCAGCCACCGTGCCGGGCGGAAAGATGTACGTCTTCGTGCTCGGCACTGACAACCTGCCCTACATGTGGAGCGGCACCTCGCCGTCCACCGGCGTCTGGACTGGCGCGTAAGGGCAATTGCGGCAACAGGGCCGGGAAGGCCAGCGCCTTCCCGGCCCGCAGATATTCGCTTGATTCACAGCCGCGCTGAAGGCTTCGATGCGAACTTCTGCCTGCTTGGACACGCCGAGCGCTTCTCCTACCCGGGTCCAGCTGATGCCCGGCTGCGCAAGACGTCCACGTAGTCGTGGACGGCGGCGTCGGCCTGGGAGACCGCCGCCTGGCTACCTGGACCGCAAGTACCCGACGGCGCCCCGCCGTCCCTTGACCGGCTGGTAGCGCGAAACCCCGTGGTTGTGCCTCGGGAAGTTGTTGGTAGTCCGGGGGGTGGCCGCTCATATCTGTGAGCGGCCGGCGACGCGCCCGGTGCGGCAGCCGGATACCCCGGGAGAAGGATCATGCGGACCATGAAGACCAGGTCGGGCCTGGACATGCTGCCAGGCGTGGCGACCTGCCGGCCTGCCGGCAGCCGAGGCCAGATCCCGGCGGCCCGGACGGAGTGGGACGCTGGCCAGCCGGCCCGGGCCAGGCAGGACGCCGGCCAGGCCGTCACCGCCTTGTACCGGATGCACTACCGGTCACTGGTCCGGCTCGCCGCCTTGCTGGTATCCGACCTGGCCACTGCGGAAGACATCGTGCAGGACTCCTTCGCCGCCATGCACGGCATATGGCACGCGCTGCCCGACACCGGCGCCGCGCTGTGCTACCTGCGCCGGTCGGTAGTCCGCCGTTCGCGGTCAGCGCCACCGATCCAGCTAGCCGGGGGCACGCACGCACCCGGGCTGCCGGACTCCGCCGTCGTGACGGCGCTGCAGGCCCTTCCCGTCCGCCAGCGTGAGGTCCTGGTCCTGCAGTACTTCGCCGACCTGCCCGTGGCCGAGATCGCCTCGGCGACCGGGATGAGCACCGCCGCCGTCAAGAGCCATGGCGCCCGGGCGATGTCGTCGCTTCGCGCCGAGCTGCACCCGGCTGCTGACTGATTTCGTACCCGGCGGGCTGGTGCCCGTCGGGCTGGCTCATCCGCTGGCTGTAGAACTCCTGGAAGGCGGCGAAGGCCCGCGCGCCGTAGACGGTAGCGGGACCGCCGTTCATGAGGAAGGTGACGCCGATCGTCTCGGCGGCTTCCTCGGGGCTGGCGCCGTGCTGGACCGCCGCATGGGCGTGCGCCGCGATGCATCCGTCGCATTCCTTGCTGACGGCGATGGCCAGCGCGATGAGCTCCTTGGTCCTGGCGTCCAGCGCGCCGGGGGCCAGCGCGGCGTCATGAAGCTCCTTGTAGCCGGCATACACCTGGGGGATCGCGTGCCGTAGCTCGCGCGTGGGCACCCGCAGCTCGTCACGAACTGCCTTCCCGTAACTCATTTCCGCTCCTCCCGAGGATCGGCCTATACCACCGGGAGTATGTGACGCCCGGAGGGTAGCGTCACGGCCATAGGTCCCGAGGCGGTGAGCCGCTGGTCCTCCCCGGCACGACGCGACGGGGTCACGCGGTGACCGGCTCCGGCCCGTACAGGTCGAGCAGCCTGACCCGCGCGGACTGCAAGCGCTGGTACATCACGTCGGTGACCCGCTTCAGCAGCTGATACCCGAGTTCCGCATCGGCTTCGCACTTGCCGCGCAGGCAGGTGCCGTCCAGCGCGGTCGCACTGACGGATGTCACTGCCCGGGCGTCCCCGAAATAACGGTAGGGCCGGACGAGCCACGACCACCCGAGTACCTCTCCCTCCTCCATGGTGTCGATCACGACAGGCCCCCGCGTCGGCGAGTGAACCTCCAGCGCGACCCTCCCGTGCCGGATCAGGTAGAACCGGCTGGCTGCCTCGCCCGCGCCGAAGATGTAGTCGCCTGCGCCGAAGTGCACGTTGGACGCGCACCCCGCGATGAGCTGGATCGCGCTGGGGCCGAGCCCGGCGAAGAACGGGTGGCCGCTCAGCAGTTCGTCCATCGTCTCCATCTGTTGCCTCCTTGCCGCGCGCCGGGATCCGGATCGCTGCTGCGCGTCAGCGTTCGAGCGTGGCCGACGCCGCGCCCGGCGACCAGGGCCTAACGTCCTGCGATCATGGCCACCGGTCGGCGGTCGGCACGATGCGGACGCCGAGCGGCACCAGGGTTATCGGGATGATCTTGAAGCTGGCGAGGCCGAGCGGGATGCCGATGATCGTCAGGCAGAGCGCGACACCGGCGATCAGGTGCCCGATCGCCAGCCACCAGCCGAAGAGGATGACCCAGATGATGTTCCCGATCAGCGAGGCCACGCCCGCGTCCGGGCGCCGCTCGATCGTCCGGCCGAACGGCCAGAGCACGTAGCCGGCGATCCTGAACGCGGCGATCCCGAACGGGATGGTGATGATCAGCACGAAGGCCACCAGCCCGGCCAGGGCATAGGCGATCGCCATCCAGATTCCCTCAAGCACCAGCCAGATCACGTTCAAGATGGCCCGGAGCATGGTTCCTCCTATTCGGGCAGCCAGCGAGCACGTTCCCCTCGCATCACACTACGGGCTCGGCAGCAGGTCTTCACTCCCGCCGGGTGAGGCCGGCCGGGCCGAAGGGCCCTGGATCTGGGGCCTTCCCGCCCGGTGCTTTTCCCGGTCCCGGCGGGCGAAAGTGGCCAGCATGGACATGACGCTTGCCCACGGCGTCCGGGCGTGGCTGGCGCGGCGGTCGGCGGCGCTGCTGCTCATCGTGACGACGGCGGGGCTGACCGCGGGCGGCGTGGCCTGGCTGGCGGGCGCGGACGGGGCCGCCGGCGCGGCGTGGCTGGCCACGGCGGCGTGCGGGCTCGCCTACGCCTTGTGGATCGCGGCCGCCGGCATCGTTCACGGCCGGCTGAGCGTGGACGTGATCGCGTTCCTCGCGCTGGCCGGCGCCATAGCGGTCGGCGAACTGCTCGCCGCGGCGGTGATCAGCGTCATGCTCACCAGCGGGCGTGCCCTGGAGGCCTGGGCGGCCGACCGGGCCCGGCACGACCTGAGCGCCCTGCTAGCGCGGGCACCGCGGACCGGGCGGCGCTACAGCGACGGGGACCCGAAGACCCTCCAGACCGTTCCGCTGGATCAGATCGCGGCCGGTGACCTGCTGCTGGTCGCGGCGGGCGACGTCGTCCCGGTGGACGGCACGCTGGCCACGGGCGTGGCCGTGCTCGACGAGTCCGCGCTCACCGGGGAGGCTATGCCGGCCGAGCACGTCCAGGGCGACGTGCTGCGCAGCGGCACCGTCAACGCCGCCGGGCCGTTCGACCTGCGGGCCAGCGCCGGCGCGGCGGACAGCACCTACGCGGCCATCGTCCGCCTGGTCAGCGAGGCGGAAGGCGCGCAGGCGCCGTTCGTCCGGCTCGCCGACAGGTACGCCATGTGGTTCCTGCCGCTGAGCCTGGCCGTGGCCGGGGCGGCCTGGGCGCTGGGCGGCGCCGAGCGGGCAGTCGCCGTGCTGGTCGTCGCCACGCCCTGCCCGCTCATCCTCGCGGTGCCGGTCGCCCTGGTCTCCGGCCTGTCGGCGGCGGCGCGCCGCGGGATCGTGGTGAAGAACGGCGGGGTGCTCGAGCGCCTCGCGCGGTGCACCACCGTGCTGCTCGACAAGACCGGGACGCTCACCGCCGGCCAGCCCGCGGTGACCGCCATCGTGCCCGCGGGTGACATGCCCGCGGAGGAGATCCTGGCCCTCGCGGCGTCGCTCGACCAGGCCTCGGGACACGTGCTGGCGTCCGCGGTGGTCCGCGCGGCGGCGGAGCGCGGCTGCCCCCTCGGCGAGCCCGCGGACGTGACCGAGCGGCCCGGCCAGGGCATCGAGGGAACGGTCGCGGACCGCCGGGTCCGGCTCGGCCGTGCCGAGTGGGCCGGCGTGACAGGTGCTCCGCCGTGGGTCAGGGCCGTCCGCAGGCGGGCCTGGCTGGACGGCGCGCTCACGGTGTTCGCCGCGGTCGACGGCAAGCCCGCCGGCGCGCTCCTGCTCGAAGACCGGATCCGGCCGGACGCCCGGCAGACGATCAGGGCGCTGCGCCGAGGCGGTATCACGCGGATCGTGCTGGCGACCGGCGACCGGGCCGAAGCGGCCAGCACCGTCGGCGCGCTCATCGGGGTCGACGAGGTGCTCGCGGAGCTGACGCCGGCCGGGAAGCTGGACGCGGTGCGCCGCGAGCAGCGGCGGGCGCCCGTCATCATGACCGGCGACGGGATCAACGACGCGCCCGCGCTGGCGCTGGCCGACGTCGGGGTGGCCATGGGGGCGCGCGGATCCACCGCCTCGTCGGAGGCGGCCGACGCGGTGCTGACCGTCGATCACCTCGGCCGTCTCGGCGAGGCGGCGGCGCTGGCCCGCCGGACCAGGCGGATCGCGCTGCAGAGCATGCTGGCCGGGATGGGCATGTCGCTGGCCGCGATGGGCGTGGCCGCGGCCGGGCTGCTGCCCGCGGTGTGGGGCGCGCTGCTGCAGGAGGCCATTGACGTGGCCGTCATCCTCAACGCGCTGCGCGCACTGCGGCCGGTCGCCCCCGCCGACCGGCTGACCAGTGCCGACGCCGCGCTCACCCGGCGGTTCCGCGCCGAGCACCAGCTGATCCGCGCGGACATCGAGGAGCTCCGGGCCGCCGCCGACGGGGTCACCACCGAGCCGCTCGCCGCGCCCGCCGCCATGACCCGGGTCCGCCAGGCGCACGCCCTGCTCACCGGGGAGGTCTGGCCGCATGAGAACGCCGAGGAGGCGGACCTGTACCCGGCCCTGAACCGGCTGCTCGGCGGCGAGGACCCGACCGCCACCATGAGCAGGGCACACGCCGAGATCGCCTACCAGATCGCCCGGCTCGGCCGGCTCATCGCCGATATCGGCGACCGGGCGCCCGACGAGGCGGACATTGCCGATCTCCGCGGCGCCCTGTACGGCCTGCACGCGATCTTGCGGCTGCACACGGCGCAGGAGGACGAGGCGTACCTGTCCCTCGGCGAGGACACCGAACCGGCGCTGCCCGGGCACCGCACGCACAGGAGGTAAGCAATGAGCAAGCGCGCGCGAGCCGCTGCCGCGGCGGGCGGGGTCACTCTGGCCGCCGGGCTGGGGGCACTGGCCTATCCCCTGTTCTTCCGGCGCTGGTGCCTCACCTGGGGCGCACGGCCTGACGAGGCGCTAAGGAAGCTCCCCGGCGACGAACTGCTCGCCGACGCCGGCGTCGTGTCCACCCGCGCGATCACCATCGCCGCTCCGCCCGCCGCCATCTGGCCGTGGCTGGTGCAGATGGGCAGCGGCCGGGGCGGCGTGTACACCTACGACTGGATAGAGAACCTGTTCGGCCTGAACATGCACAGCACGCGGCAGATCCTGCCGCAGTTCCAGGACGTCATGGTGGGCGATGAGTTCCCGCTGGGACCCGGACGGCCCGCCATGCGGGTCGTCATCTGCGACCCGGAGCGGACGTTCACGATCCGGTTCGCCGACGGGAACTGGGTGTGGATCTTCGCGCTGTTCGCCGAGGACGGGCAGACCAGGCTGATCAGCCGGAACCGGATCGCCGCGACGGGGGCACGGCCGGCCCGGCTGTTCAGCATGCTGGTCATGGAACCGGGCAGCCTGGTCATGGAGCGCAAGATGCTGCTCGGCATCAAGCAGCGCGCCGAGGACCTGGCCCGCGAGCGGGCCAGGTCCCCGGGTCAGGACGCCGCGTAGGTGATGCAGGTCAGGCGGCGGTCCCGTAGCTGATCCTGGTGATGACCCACGGCCCGGGGACGCTGACCGGCCGGGTGCCCGTGACCGTGGCGGTTATCCGGCCGGGCTGGGTGACCGTGAAGGTGCTGGCGGTCACCTGGTGAACGGCCGCGTGGGTATACCCGTGGCTGCTCGCCCAGGCCTGGACGACCATCGGCGGGCTGGAGAGCCACGGCTGGTGGCCGTTGAGCCATGAGTACTGCATGGCCCAGTACTGTGACCAGCTGGTGATGTCCCAGATGCCGGGGAACTTGCCGAGCGCGACGTGGCTGAAGTCGATCACCACCCGGTCCGGGCTGGTGAGGGTGGAGACGTGGTAGCTGCCCCGGGCGGCCAGGCCGATGCCGAAGCTCAGGTAACCCTCGAAGTCGCCCGCCGCGCTGACCGTCAGCAGCTGCGGGTAGTACGGGCTGAGCACCGAAGGCCCGGTCCAGGTCCGCTGCGCCGACGGCGGGCAGACCCCGCTGGCCCCGCGGAAGACCACGTGCAGGTAGGACTGGCCGGCCAGGGGGACCGGAGTTCCCTTCGGGTCGGCGTACACCGTCGCGACCCGGCTGGCGGTCACGACAGGGCGCCCGCCGGAGAACTGGAACACCACCCGGTCATAGCCGTTTTGCTGCCCGGTCCTGACCGCGGTCAGGTAACTGCCGGCCTGCGCGCACACCCGGGACGTGTCCTCCGGCTGGCCGCCGGAAGGTGATGACGGCGCCGTGGCCTGAGGGGCCGTACTGCTGTTCGATGGCGTCGGCGATTTCGCCGCACCTGGCGAAGAGGGGGAGGAAGACGGGGAGGAAGCACATCCGGTCAGCAATATCAGTCCCGCCATGACAGCCAATCCAGTGCACCGCATGAACACAGGCATCGATCTCACCTCGTTTAAAGCAACTTTCCATTAATTCTGTCTCTTAGACGCCGTCGAGTCGCCTGCGGTTAACGCCGTAAGCCCTCAATTTGCGTGCCGTTAGTCCCGATGACCTGGGCCGAAGCGACGGCACAAGGTGAGCCCGGAGACTGCGGGGCCGGTCACCACGGCGTCCGGCGATACGGCCACGGCGTCACGCCGGCGATGCTGAGCCCGGTGACGCCGGCCCCTGCCGCCCGGCCAGCCGGATCGGCACGATGATGAGAGCGGCCGCCGCCACGCCGAGCAGGACGCCTGCCGCCAGCAGCTCACCGGCCAGCCACGGCAGCGCCGGAGATGACACCCCCGCGTCGGCGCGGACGGTGACACCCGGGGAGGCGCCAGAGTTCATCACCACCACCATCCAGTCGCCGTCGGTGACCGTCCAGGTGAGCGTCAGCCGCCCGGTGCCCTGGGCCTGCGCCACCCAGTGCACCGCGGAGGCCGGCGCCGCGGGGACGGCGGTCCCCAGGTAGTCGGTGGCGGCCCGGTCGCCGAAGGCAGCCACCGTCGTATGGCTGACCCCGGCGAGGTATCGTTCGGCGTCACCAGCGGCGGCGATGCCGACGAAGAGCGGCCGGGACGGTTCGGCCGAGGTAGCCCGGATCCGGACCTGGCCGACGAGCCGGCCCAGCCAGCTCCAGGTGCCACGCAGGTCGACGGGGTCGCTGGCCAGGGCGTACCCGCTGGTGGAGTACGTTGCGGTGCTCGTGGTCAGGTACCCGGCGTGGAGCTGTTCGGAGTCCGCCCAGGTCAGGATGCCGCCGCCGCCGATGAGGGCCAGGGAGATCAGCAGCAGGACCGAGCCCGCCACCAGCGCCACGATGCGGCCCGTGGTCCAGCCGCCGGCGGCCGCGGCCGGGCGGGACGCGGCCCCGTCGGGCATGCTTGCGGCCATCGCTCACCCCCGGT
>Ga0335078_10005085_pt1 | contig 19443 bp, 15 predicted proteins | sample Lox_Sample_32_FD_206711 | JGI IMG/M metagenome (GOLD analysis project Ga0335078, IMG submission 206711) | Soil microbial communities from Loxahatchee National Wildlife Refuge, Florida, United States - Lox_Sample_3.2 | ecosystem: Environmental > Terrestrial > Soil > Wetlands | place: USA... | reverse complement strand
GCCGCCGGCCAGTGTTGCGGCCGTCGCCATCCACAGATTGGCGGCGCCGCTCACGATGCGGTACACCAAAACCGTCAACGCGATTGCCAGAACCGCCTCGATCAATTCATGGCCGCGAAACCATACCGAGAATCCGAAAAACGTGGGCATCTCCGCCGGGCCGATGTGTTCGGCTTGAATGCTGTGCAACTCGCGGACCGGCCAATTCAGACCTTCCATAGCCGACAGCCCTGCCAGCGCCAGCACCCCGGCGGTGGCTCCGCCGATGGCGCCCCATTTGCGACGTGCGATCAAAGCAAACGGCAGAAGCAGCGCTAAATGGAACTTAATGGCGCAGAGCGACAGCAGACCGCCGGCGGCCCAGTCCCGCTTTTTCTGAAGCAAGCGGCACCCGCCGATGGCGAATAGCAGGAAGATCGCCGTGTCCTGCCCCAGGATCAAGTTGTACACGAAGGGGTACGAACAGAGCACGAACGCCTTGGCCCACCTGCTGCCGCATGGCCAAAGCCAGAGACACGCCAGCATCGCCGCTACGTTCAGCACCGCCCAAGTCCATCTGGCCGCGCCATACGGAAGCCACGTCAGCGGTTTCCACACGAGCGCATAAAAAGGAAGGCGCAGGAATGGCAATGCGTGCGGTTTCGGCTGGTGATTGGCTTCCAGGCGGCTGATCCGGTCCACATCGAACAGGTGTCCGGTTCCCGCCAGTTGGGCCGCTGCATAGATTCCGGCAAAGTCATCGTCTGTGGTAACGGCTCTCCGACCGGCCCAGATGGAAATGCTCAGGGACAGCAGGCACAGCATTCCGAAGTAAGCCGGTTTCATGAGCGCGATCGATCCGGAGCGATCTTAGCATTCCGTGCGTTGCGGGCCTAAGTTAACGATGGATAGCGGCCGCGTATCAGCGAGGTTCCGCCTCAAACCAATACATGTTTCCACCGCGGAGTCGCAGAGACGCGGAGCAGGAACCGTTCTTGGATTTTCCTCCGCGGCTCAGCGTCTCGGCGGTTGAAAACTTTACCTCATTTGCATCGAATGTGCTCTAGGCAAGCGCGCGCACTGCTTTCTCCACGGGCTCCAGCTCGGCAATGGCCACTCCCAGCGGCGCGGTTTTGAGCTCTTCGAATCTGCGCGCGCTCACCATCACCCGGCTCTCCAGCGAACCGGTCGCGCTGTTGTAGGCCTCCACGGCGCGCTCCAGGTTCGTGCCCACCCGGTTCCAGTGGTCGCCCATGTCGGAAAGGCGCTTGTAGAGCTCTTTGCCGAGTGCGCTGATGTCGGCGGCATTCTGCGCCAGTTTCTCGTGGCGCCATCCATACGCCACCGCGCGCAGCAGCGCAATGAGCGTGGTGGGCGTGGCCAGAATCACATTCTGCGCGGCTCCGAACTCGATGAGTGTGGCGTCGTTTTCCAGCGCCGCGCTGAAGAAGCACTCCCCCGGCAGGAACATGACCGCGAATTCCGGCGCCTGGTCGAACTGCTCCCAGTACGATTTGCGGCCCAATGCCGTCATATGTGCCCGTACCTGGCGCGCATGGTCGGCCAGACGCGCCCGCCGCACCGCCTCATCGCTCGCTTCCATCGCGCGGAGGTAGGCCTCGAGCGGCGCCTTGGCATCCACCACCACCGTCTTTCCCGCCGGCAGGCGGACCAGCAGGTCGGGCCGCAAACGTCCGTTCTCCGATTGGAGCGTGGTTTGGCTGAAGAAATCGCAATGCTCCAGCATGCCCGCCATCTCCACCACCCGCCGCAACTGGACTTCCCCCCAGTGGCCGCGCACGCTCGGCGAGCGCAGTGCCGTCACCAGCCGGCTGGTCTCGGAACGTAGTTGGTCTTGGGTCTCGACGAGGCTGCGCACCTGCTCGCTCAAGGCCGCGTAGGCGCCGGCACGGGTTTTCTCCAGCTCCTGAATTTTGGAGTCCACCTTTTCGAGCGAGGTCCGGACCGGCGTCACCAGTTCGGCAAGACTTTGCTGGCCGCGCTCCAGGTCGCCGCGCGCCGCCTCCTGGGTTTGCGCCAGAGTCGCCTTGGCCAGATCCAGAAAGCTCTGGTTATTGCGAGCGAGCGCGTCGGCTGAGAGCGCGCGAAACGCTTCCAGCGATTCCCGACGCCGCACGCGAAACACCAGCCACGCCAGCAGGAATCCGGCAAGGAAACATAGCACCGGTAGAATGTTTTGCATTTTTTCCATTATCCTCCCCCGTCACTTCACGCGGAACAAATAATATGGTCCGGCTTCCGCAACGCGTTCCATCCCCCATTCCGCTTCGTGTCCCACGATCGCGTTCCCGGCCGCTGTGCCTCCGCCGCCACCGGTCGTGGCCAATAAATAGCGGTATCCAGCGCGGCGGAGGGCCAGCCCGGCGTCAATTCGCAAATCGTCGCGCGGGTGCGGCCGCGATTGTGCAGCGCCGAAGTCCTGCCACCGCCCTTTCGGGTCCTGGCCATACAGCTCGAAAGCGATTCCGTGGCTGGGCGAGTAGACAATCGCCGATGAGATCCTCTGCAAGTGATCGAACCGGGCTTCGAGGAACATCCCCGCGCGCGCCGGTATCCAGGTGCGCCATTCGGTGGTGAGGTTGTCATCGAATGCCAGAGGCGCTTCCGTCCGGTTCGGCCAGGCGCGCGTTTGCCAGTGCGGGCTGGCATAAACCAGGTCCCCGTTGGAGTAAATCCGCACCTCGTTGAGCTCGCATTCGGACTGGCTCCCGACCGTTAGACGAACACGGATCGCTTCGAGCGACTGAATCGGCCATGCGGCCGCCCACTCGTCGAGCAGCTCGTGGAACTCCAGCGCGCGCAGCAACGAATCCTGCGCGCGAACCGATTCGGCCGACTGCCACGGGATACGCACGTCGCGCGCCAGGTAGGCATTGGCGACGTTGACCAGCCCGAGAATCTTGGCGTCCGGCGGCGTGTTGGCTTCGATCATCCTGGCTACCGCGTAGTCGTCTAGATGGCGCCGGAGGTATGCGGGCTCCGGCTCCAGCCGTAACGCGGCGGCCAGGGGAAACTCGTGAAGCCGGAAGGCGTAGCGCGTCTCCCAGAGGTCAATCGTCTGCGGCCAGCAGAGCACCGCCTGGATTGCGATCGCCGCCCAGGTAGCCGGGCGCGGCAACACCATGCCGAGGGTGAAGCCTGCGATCGCCATCGCCGGCATGAGAAAACGCGCGCCCGCGTTCGAAAACCAAGCCATCAGGAGAATCGCGACAGCGGCCCAACACCAGCGTCCCGCGCGGCGGCCGAGCGCCAGCAGCCCCAAAGGCAGCGCCAACAGCAGCGGTCCGAATGTTCCTTGGAGGCGGTCGCCAAATGCCAGTTCCCACGGAAGCCCGGCGAAGCGGACCGGCCCCAGCGACCGCCAGCCCGCGATCAGTTCGCGTTCCGTCGTGAGATAGAAATAGCGATTCGGAAACAGCCCATTCAATAGAGGCGCCGCGGGATTACCGGTGAGGAGCGTATTGCGGATCAACCACGGCGCCATCACCAGCAAGGCGCATCCCGCTACCAGAAGCGCTGCCTTCACGCGCCGCCCCACCAGCAGAAACAACACCGCGGCCGCCACTGTCAAGATCCCCGAGACTTTGATGGCATAACAGAATCCCGCCGCGGCTCCTGCCGCCACAAGATACCGGCTGTCTCCCGAATCGCGCCACACCAGCAGCAGGTAGAAGGCCGCCAAAGTGAAGAAGACGCCCGCCGCGTCGGTGTACGAAGAGGCTCCCGTGGCGCCTACGACGGGCGCGCAGAAGTAGGAGACGGCCGCTACCAGCGATGTCAAATCGCTCAGACCCAGGCGCCGTCCCATGCGGAAAAGCAGCGGCATCGTCGCCAGCAGGAAGGCAAACTCCACGAGTCTTGCGGCCGAATGCCGCCCGAAGGCGAACGCCGCCGTGTACAGCATTTCCATGCCTTGCGGAATTACGTCGTAGAATGTGATGCGCGTGGGAAAGCCGGCCCGTCGGATGTATTCGTAAGGAAGTCCCAGATGGTAGGTTATGCCGTCGGCGAGAATTTCGGGAGCCAGCGCGTTCACGAAGTACCACAGGACGTAAGCGCCGAAAATGACCGCCGCGAAGATCCACTCCGGCCCAATGGGGAACTTCACCGGTTCCGGCAGCGCGGCGCGCGGAACCCATCGCCAGCCTGCCAGCGCCGCCGCGCCCACGGCCAGGAACACGAACCAATAGCCCGCGTGAACCAGCAGAAGCAGGAAGACGATCAGACTCATCGCCACCGCGCCGAGGCCCAGAGCAATCTCCGGTGGCGCCGGCGTGCGCCCCAGCAAAATAGCGCCGAGCGCATAGCAGGTCAGCAGGACAAAACCGGCCCCGAAAAAGATCGAAACCAGAGCGGTGAACAAGGTCAGAGCAGGACGGTGTCGATAGGCGTTTCGGATGCGGCTTCCGGCGACTGCGCGTGGCCGTCGGAGCCCGCGGCGGCCGCTGCTGCTTCCGGCGCGGGGTTCGCCAGAAAGCTGGCCAGTTCCTGCTCGGACCCATCGAAGAAGCCCTCCACCAGTTCCCGGACAGCCGCGCGCCGCAGGTCATCCCGCGACGCCGCGGGCGCATACAGGAACGATCGTCCCATCTTGCGCCGCCGCAGCCTGCCCTTACGCACCAGGCGTTCCAATACCGTCATGATCGTGGTGTATGCCAGCGGCCGCGAGCGCGCCACTACGGTTTGCACGGCTTTGACATTTCCCTCCTGAATCGTCCAAAGCGCATTCAGGCATAACAGCTCCAGCGGCGGCGGTGTGTCCCGAGTTGTACGTGGCATCAGCCTTTCCGCTCCGGTTCGGCGGGCTCCAAAGCCTGCTTCAGTTTGTCGGCGAACAGAGAGCCGGTAGTGGGGACAAACGGAGAATTCGATGCTAGGGCGGCTTCCCTGGCGGAATCTTCGGTCGCCATGGCCGCGGCAACGGGGGCAATTGGGCCAACTGCGCGCGGCGGCTCCTCAATCCCGTTCAGATAGCGCTCCTTCTTCAACGCGGGCCGCGCCAGGGCGGTGCTGTAGTTCGTAAAACAGCCTTCCACCTGGCGGTCGCGCTCGATGAGAGCTCGCATACACTCCAACTTGGAATCCATGTCGTCAATGTAGTGTAGCAGCAGAGCCTCTGGAAATTGCGGCAACCTTGGCGAACCGAATTCCAATTGTCCATGGTGGCTCAGAACCATATGTTCCACCAGGGAGCGTAAGGTGGGCGGAAATTCGGGAAGCCCTCGCAATTTGTTCTCGATCATACGCAGGGCGATGGAAATATGACCCAGCAACTGTCCGTCGTTGGAGTACGAAAAACCACGTTCGTAATTCAACTCATAGATCTTTCCGACGTCGTGCAGCACTACGCCGGTCAGCAATAAATCGTAATCGATATTGCGGTAATGCTGCGCCGTCATGCGAGCCAGCGCGCATAGCGATAAAACATGTTCCAGCAGCCCGCCCAGGTAGGCGTGGTGAATCTGCTTGGCGGCGGGCGCGCGGCGGTAGCGCTCCGCAACGTCCGGATCGTCGAGCATCGCTGCCACCAGCCCCCTCAGATGGGGATTTGTCATCTGGCCGGTAATCGTGCGCAGTTCGCTCCACATCTCGCCCGGGTCGCGCGTCGAGGCGGGAAAATAGTCCGCGAAGTCCACCTCGCTGTTGTCCATCCGGCGCACCTTGTGGATGGTCAGTTGCGGCCGGTTGTGGAACACCTGGATCAGGCCCTTGACCTTCACAAAATCGTCGCGGTCGAACCCGTCGATCACCTCGGCCACGTTGTCCCACATCTTGGCGTCCAGTTCACCCGTGCGATCCCCGAGAAGCAACGAGAGATACATCTCCCCGCTCTTCTTTTGCCGCACTTCCTTGGAATGAACCAGAAAACTGGTAGTGATCACCCGGTTGGGCTCGATTTCGTTCACATACGGCGATTTCATTGTTTGGGCGCGGGCGTCGTGGATCCGTCCGCCGGTGCCGTTCCCGCTCCCGGAGCAGCGGTGCCAGCCGCCGGCGTGGAGCCGTGGCCGATGGGGATGAACAAAATCTTCTTCTTGTGGTGCGCGGCTACTTCTTCCTTGGTGGTCGTCTCGGGCTTCAGCTCCACGGCATCCTTCCAGCGCGTATCCTTGCCCGGTGCCGCGCCGCTATCCACGTAGCCGTCCTTGATCTGCAGAAACGCATCCTGCCGGAGCTTGGTCAGATACTCCCGCAGCTTCGGCTGCATCCGCGGCCCCGCCACCCGTTGCGTGACATCCTCCCGCACTTCATCGAAAGTGGCCTGCCCCGCCTCGAAGCGTTCATCGACGCGCACGATCAGCAGTCCCGCGGGCACCTTGATGGGATCGGAGACATAACCCCGTTTCTGGCTGAAGACAACGTCCTCGATCTCCTTTCGCAACATCCCGCGTTTGTATGCTCCGGCCTCGCCGCCGCTTTTGCCGGTATCGTCGTCGGAATTATTACGCGCCAGGTCGCTGAATTTTTCTCCCTTACGGGCGCGCTGCACCAGGTCCGCCGCTTTCTTCTGCGCCGCGGCGACTTGCTGCTCGTTCTTGCCCTCGGTGGAAATCAGAATCTGGCTGATGAAGACCTGCTCCTCGCGTACGAATTCGCTCTTGTGGTCTTCGTAATATTTCTTTAATTCCGCTTCGGGAACGGTGATGCGCGAACTGATTTCCTCGCTCACCACTCGCTGCGTGAGCAGTTGATTCGTAATCTCTTGCTTGAAGTCCTCAAAGCTCATGCCGGTCTGCTCGTGGACGTATTCGTGGAATTTGTCCGGGTCCGTGATTTTGCTCTGCACCTGGATTTCCGCGAGCCGGCGCGTAACGTCGGGATCCACTTTGAGGTCGAGTTCTTTGCCTTTCTGCACCATCAGCAGTTTGTCAATCTCGTCGCGCAACGCGTCCCTTTCCTGCTGCCGCAGCATTTCGTTCAGGCGGGATCCCGCGATACCCTGGCTGCGAAGCTCCTGCGTGATCGTCGCGCGGGTATGTTCCATCTCACCCCGCGTGATGATATCGTTGTTCACTTTCGCAATGATCTCTTCGACGACGTGAACTTCGGCGGCCATCGCCATGGGCAGCGAAGCAGCTACCAATACTACAAACCGGTGAATCATATGGGTGACCTATTATTTTAACGCTTCGTGAGCCTGCGCACGCCGGCTGGCAAACCCCCAGGCGTGCCTCACGATCTCGACGAGATCGGAGTAGGAAGGGTTCCATCCCAATCGCGCGCGCAACCGGTCGGAGCATGCCACCAGCCGCGGCGGATCGCCCTCGCGGCGCCCGCCCACGACCAAAGGAACCTTGCGTCCCGTAACTTCCTCCACCGCGCGGATGACCTCCTTCACCGAGTATCCCCTTCCGATTCCCACGTTGAATTGGTCGGACGAGCCCCCGGCCATCAGGTACTCGACCGCCAGAATATGCGCCTGTGCCAAATCGTTCACATGGATGTAATCGCGGATACAGGTGCCGTCCGGCGTATCGTAATCGTCTCCGAAAACCGTGGCCGGCTCGCCGCTGAGCACGGCCCGGAATAAAAGAGGAATCAAGTGCGTTTCCGGCTCGTGTTCTTCGCCTAATTGGCCTTGCGGGTCGGCTCCGGATGCGTTGAAATAACGCAGCGCCACGCTGCGCAAATTGTGGATCACATCGAACCAGCCAAGCAGTTTTTCGACCATTACCTTCGACTCGCCATAGGGATTCACGGCGCGAATCGGGAAGCTCTCGAGAATCGGCGAGCCCGCCGGATTGCCATACACCGCGGCTGTCGAAGAGAACACCATGCGCTTCACGCCGGCTTGGACCATGGCGCTCAACAGCGACAACGAACCGCCTACGTTGTTGATGAAGTATCGCGCCGGCTCGCGCATCGATTCACCGACGGCGATGAAGGCCGCGAAATGGATCACGGCATCAAACTGCCGGTGGCGCATCAGGTCGGTGAGCGCGCCCGTCTCGGAGAGATCCAGAACATGCAGTCGGTCCGGCGGCACGTTATGGCGATAGCCTTTCGAAAGGTTATCCACCACGGTGACGTCATGCCCCTGATTGAGCAGAAGGTAAACGGCATGGGAGCCGATGTATCCGGCGCCGCCGGTGACGAGAATTTTTCGGTGGTTCACGATGTACGCTATCGATTGTAGCCAGCAATGAAGCCTATGGTGTAACCGCCAAGTGGCCTAACGTTTAGGCGGCGTAGGAGGATCAGGCAAGGGAGGTGGTTTCGGAATCGGTTTGGGCATTGGTGGCCAGCTCTTTTGGAGGGGTGGATCTTCCTTAGCCATGCTGGCCCGTTACATGGTAGAGGGCAAACACGCGGTCTTGCCACTTTCCCAGGAGCTCCTGATCATTCGGGGCTTCCGTCGTGGCAAGTTCGGAAGGCTCCCTGGACATTTCAATGATTTGTTCCAACTGGTTCTCGGCGTCTTCGTCACCGATGTGACTCCAAAGCCGGACATATTCTTGAGAGATCCTGCTCCATTCGGAGTGCAGTTTCGCCATCGTTGCGATCTTCCTGTCTAGACCCACCGCAATCGAGTAGGCCGTTAATGCAGCTACCACCAGGGACAGGACGATTGGAACAACCTGAGGGGCTTTTCCGAGAAGAGTTGCAGCGGCACCGGAGGAAAAAAAGAAGGAGAGGCCGGTGATCCATTGCTTCTGATGAGTATATCGGGAGGCGAGATCGCCAAAATACAAGGAGCGAGTCTCGGCAGATAGCATGTTTTCCCAAACCGTGGTGCGTTGGAACTCATTCAACATCAAACCACTTCCATCCCAATTATACGCCTCGCGCTGAAAAGCCCGCTCAAACGCGAACGCGAGGGGCACGGATCGAAGTGCGGCGACGGTGCGTCTTTTCCGCTAAAATCGTAAACGATACCACCGGAAAGTGAGCGCCGATTGCCACCCCAGCCCAGGAGCGTAGTCGCCATCTATCCCGGTTCGTTCGATCCGATTACCAATGGACACCTCGATCTGATTCAGCGCGGTTCCCTGCTATTCGATCGCTTGATTGTTGCCGTGCTGAACAACGAGACCAAATCGCCGCTCTTCTCGGTGAGTGAGCGCATGGAGATGTTGTGCGAAGTGGTGCAGGCGTATCCCAACGTGGAAGTCGATTCGTTCAACGGGCTTCTGGTCGATTATGCCGAGAAACGCTCGGCCACCGTGCTCTTGCGCGGCATCCGCGCCATCTCGGATTATGAATATGAGTTGCAAACCGCGCTCATGAACCGGCGCCTTCGTCCCGGCCTGGAAACCGTTTTCCTGCTGGCCAACGAAGCGTATTCCTTCATCAGCTCGCGGCTGGTGAAGGAGGTATTCGGGCTCGGCGGCAGCATCACGGGGTTGGTGCCACCTTCGGTAGAGGCGCGATTACAGCGCCGCATGTTCAAAACTAGGCGGAAAGGTGAATGACGGAAACGAAAACAGCAGTAAGCCACACCATAGCGGATCGCATTTCTTTGATCAGTGTTTCTTCCACCATGAAAGTTGCGGCGGAGGCCGAGCGCTTGCGCGCGGAAGGCGTAGACATCGTCGATTTCGGCGCCGGTGAACCCGATTTTCCGACACCGCAAAACATCAAGCAGGCCGCGGTTCGCGCCCTGGATGAGAACTTCACGAAGTACACCGCCGTGAGCGGCACGGCCGACCTGAAGAAGGCGGTTTGCGAATACCACGCCAAAAATTTCGGCACCGATTATAAACCCAACGAGTGTCTGATCACGGTGGGCGGCAAGCACATCATCTTTAATGCCGTGCAGGCTCTCATCAATCCCGGCGATGAAGTGGTGATCCCGGTGCCCTACTGGGTCACGTACCAGGACGTGGTGAACTACGCGGGCGGCAAATGTGTTTTCGTCGAGACCGACGAGGATCGCGGCTTTGCGGTCAGCGCTTCCATGATCGAGCCGCACCTGACGGCGCGCACCAAAATGGTCATCATCAACTCACCGTCCAATCCGAGCGGCGCGGTGGTCGATCGCGACGAGTTCCAGAAGATCTACCGGCTAACCTCCGAGCGCGGCATTTATCTGATGACCGACGAGTGCTACTGCCGCTTCCTCTACGACAGCGAGCCGTACTCCATCGCATCGATCCCCGGCTCGAAAGACAACGTGCTGGTGGTGGGTTCGCTCTCAAAAACTTACGCCATGACCGGCTGGCGCATCGGCTTCGGCCTCATGCCCGCGCCCATCATCACAGCCATGACGAAGCTGCAGAGCCACTCGACCTCGAACCCGACCTCAATTGCCCAGAAGGCCGCTGCCGAGGCGCTGCGGGGGCCGCAGGAATCCGTCAGCGTGATGCTGGCCGAATATCGCCGCCGCCGCGATTTCGTGGTTAAAGCGCTGCGCGCCATCCCCGGCGTCAAGTGCGCCGAACCGCGCGGCGCCTTCTACGCGTATCCCAACTTGGGCGTCGTCATCGGCCGCAATGGCGTAGGGAATACGGTGCAGCTATGCGAGCGGCTTCTCGCCGATGCCAAAGTAGCCGTTGTCCCTGGAGAGGCCTTCGGCACCAACCGGCATATCCGCCTTTCCTACGCCACATCGATGAAAGAGCTGGAGCGCGGTATCGAGCGCATCCATCAGTTCGTCGTGCAGCATTCCTAAGGTGACCGTGTTCGTGGGGCCAGGGCTTCTGCCCTGCCGCCGGGCTTCTGCCCGGCGTCGCGCAAACACGGTGATTCGAACTCGTCGGAGCGTCCTTAAGAAGAAGGCCGTACCATGCTGAAACCCGTACGCCTCAAACCCTCCCTGCGCGAGAAGGTGTGGGGCCGCACCCGCCTGTCACCCTGGTTCCCCGATGCCGAGCGGCGCATCGGCGAGGTCTGGTATCTCGCCGAACCGGAATTGCCGCTGCTCGTGAAGCTGCTCTTCACCTCCGAGCGCCTCTCCGTGCAAGTTCACCCGGACGACGGCGAAGACGGCCCTCGCGGCAAAACTGAAATGTGGCACATCCTCGAGGCCGAGCCGGGCGCGTCCATCGCGCTCGGCTTCCGTGAACCGATCAGCCACGAGCGTCTGCTCGAATCCACGCGGACCGGTGCGATCGAGCAACTGCTGCGCTGGATTCCGGTGAAAGCCGGCGAAACATATTTCACGCCCGCCCACACGGTGCACGCCATCGGCGGCGGCATCGCGCTGTGTGAGATCCAGCAGCACTGCGACGTGACCTATCGCTTATGGGATTATGGCCGTCCCCGCGAACTCCACGTCCAACAGGCGGTGGCCGTATCCGATTGCGGCGTCCATCCCGGCGTGGTCGTCCCCACCCCGCTCGGCGAAGGCCACGAGCTGTTGGTCCGGTCGAAGCACTTCGTCACCGAATCCGTGCGGCTCGCTGCAGGGCGGAAGCTGCAGCCATCGGCGAAACCGTGTCATCTCTGGATCTGTATCGAGGGCCTCGGCTCGATCGGTGACGAGCCGGTCCGCTTGGGCGAAGTATGGCTGCTGCCGGAGCAGGCCGAGCAACCTCCCATTTACGCGGAGACGGCGATGCGATTCCTGCGTACGCACGTCTGACCGGCGCGCGCATGCCAACCGTCTCTCCCCATCGCTCGCGCCTCTGGACGGCATTGTGCGCGCTCGCTCTGTTTTTGCTGAACGCGTACATCTGCCGCGATCTGTTCCACCTGGAGTACAGCAGCCACATGGAATCGATCGAGAGTTCGTACATTTCGATCAGCCGGTGGGCCATGGACAACTGGCACGACCTGACCTGGTTCCCGCTCTGGTATGGCGGCATGCCGTTTCACCGCGTATATCAGCCGGGATTCCATCTCTCGGTCGCGGCATTGGCGCAACTCATGGGATGGAGCGCGCCCCGCGCCTTTCACTTTCTGGCGGCGATCTCTTATTGCGCCGCGCCCGTAACGCTCTTTTGGCTCTGCCGCCGCGTGACGGGTAGCCGGGCGGCCGGCTTCGTGGCTGGCGTGCTCTTCTCGTTGATCTCGCCGGCCTGTTTCCTCATACCGGCCGTTCGTCACGACCTCGGCGGGTTGCTCCTCGCCCGCCGCTACCAGATCCTGATGCAATACGGCGAAGGCCCGCACCTCACAGGCGTAGCGTTGATCCCGCTGGTGATTCTGGCGATCGACGGCGCTGTTACCGATCGCCGGAGAATCTTCCTTCTCCTGGCGCCGGCCGCTCTGGCCGCTGTGCTGCTCACCAACTGGCCCGGCTCGATGGGTCTGGCCATGGCTGTTGCGGCCTACGCACTCTCGCGCCTATTCGCCAAACCGCGCATCCACGTGCCCACGGCGCTGAGCATCGCCACGGTTGCGTATCTGCTGGCGATCGTTTGGATTCCACCCTCGATCGTGCGCGAAGTATTTACCAACGCCCAGCAATCCGACGCGTCGTACTTCGGAACGACGCAACTCATTCCCGCAATACTGCTCCTCGCCGCCATTGCCGCGGTTCTTGCCGTGTTTCGGCGCTGGCCGCTGGATTCGTGGTCGCAATTCTTCTTCTTCTTCGTCCTGATCACGGGTGCTGTGGTACTGGGTTGGCAGTGGTTCGGCTGGCGCCTGCTGCCACAAGGGAACCGCTTCGAAGTGGAATTCGATATGGCGATGGCCGGCGCGCTCGCCTGGCTTCTGGTCGCCGGTTTCCGAAAATTGCCGCGCCGCCCCGCCGCTATGGTGCTGGTTGTTGCGCTACTCCTCGCCATCGCGCAAACCCGCCTGTACCGTCACTATTCCAGGCAGTTCACCCACCCCATAGACATCACCTCCACCATCGAATACCGCATGGCCAAATGGTTCGACGGCCACATGAACGGCGCGCGCGTCTTCGCCCCCGGCAACGTCTCGCTCTGGATGAATCTGTTCACCGACACACCGCAGGTAATCGGCTGTTGCGATCAGGGCGTCCCGCACGTGGCCTACCGGATCGTCAACTACACGGTCTACACCGGCCAAGCGATGGGCCCACGCGAAGCCGAAGATTCGCTCCTCTGGCTGCGTGCCTACGGCGTGCGCGCTGTTGGCATCAGTGGCCCGAACAGCACCAACGCGTACAAGCCGTTCTGGCACCCGTATAAGTTCGAGGGGATTTTGCCGGTGCTCTGGCGCGATGGCGATAACGCCGTGTATCAAATCCCGGCGAAGGTCGCGGACCCCGTGCGCGTGATCCCGCTCGCCGCCGTCGCCGCCCGCACGCCCATGAACGGATTGGACGTAAAGCCTCTCGAGACGCTGGTCCACGCGCTCGAAGATCCGGCCCTGCCCGCCGCCACCTTCCGCTGGATTAACCGGCATGAAGCCGTAGTCGACGCCCAGACCACTCCGGGGCAAGTGATCTTTCTCCAGATCAGCTACGACCGCGGCTGGCGCGCCGAACAAGATGGCGTCTCCCGCCCCATCCACCGCGACGGTCTCGGCATGATGTACATCGAGCCCGCCCACTCCGGCATAACTCACCTGCGCTTGATCTACGACGGCGGAACAGAACGAAAAGTGTCCTGGGTGCTCTTCCTTTGCGGGCTGGCGCTGTGGGCAGTCTTGGTAGTCATCGTGCCGCACCGAGGGCCGGAGTAACTCTCATTCGACATCGCGCTGTTACCGAGCCGCGACCGTCAGGCAGCGGAGGTTCCGCTACACAGCCCGTGGCCCGGCGTGTGGTGGATCTCTCGCAAGCTTCGAACGCGAGTGTCGCGAAGCGCGCTCCCCTAAAACCGCGTGACCTCCGTAAAATTGAACCCGCGCACTTTCATCGCCGGCACCACCATATCCACGCTCTCTTCCCCGGAAGCGCGCACGGTCTTCCCCAGGGCTTCCACGTTCGAGAGCAGTTCGATCAGACTCTGATTGAAGCGAAAATTGCGTACGCCTTTCGTGACTTCGCCGCGTTCGATCCAAAACGTGCCATCGCGCGTCATGCCGGTGAAGATCTTCTGGTAGGGGTCCACTTCGCGGATATACCAGAGCCGCGTCACCAGAATGCCGCGCTCCGTGGATCGCACCATCTCGCTTAGTGACGAAGCAGCGCCCCCGATCACGATGTTCGCCGGCGCTTCCCCCATCTCGTTAGGAAGTGGAAAGCCGTGCCCGGTCGGCTCGACCTTAGCCAGCGCGGCCGCTTGGCGGCAATACGCGATCTCGCGCACCACACCCTGATCTACCAGCGTGAGCTTCCGCCGCGGTACCCCTTCACCATCGAACGGCGCGCCCGATTGCAGCGGATCACACACATCGTCGTGGATCGTAACGTTCCCGCCGAAAATCTTTTGCCCGATGCGGTCGTTCAGAAAGCTGCGGCCGTCGCGTATGGCGGTCGCGCTGAAGTCTCCGAACATTTGGCCCACCAAATCCAGTACGGCCGCCGGTTCCAAAACCACGGTGTAGCGTCCGGGCGAGACCACTTCGGGCTGGCGCGAATACTCCGCCTTGGCGGCTGCGTTTTGTGCCAGCGCCAGCGGATCGAGGTCCGCATGATGGCAGGCGCTCGATTTAGCCCACCCCGAACTATCCTCCGCCATCGCCGTGATTGAAAACCGCGCCATGGTTTCGCGGTGCCAGGCAAAAACGCCCGCTGTGTTCATCAGCGAGAATACCGACGCGCCGGTCGAATAGATGCCCGCCGCCGTCTGCCCCTTTTCTTCCACGGCGCCGATGGCCGCGGCGACTGCCTGGGCGCGCTCCTGCGGAGTGGCCGCTGCCGTCGCCTCGTAGTAGCGCCGCACTTCGCCCGCTGGCGCCGCCGCAACCAGCGGCAGCAGGTCGATGTCGCGCTCCGTCAGCCGCGTGATCGCAATGGCCGCGTCCACCACTTCTCGTATACCCTGCCGGTCCAGCCGATTCGTAGACGCTCGCGCCGTCCGGCCGCCGATCACTGGCCGCACCGAAAGGTGCACCCCGCGCTCCGCTACGTTTTGATGAATCGTGTTGTTGGCAAAACGCGTCAGCGCGTGATCCTCGCCGGCCAGGATCACCTCGACATCGGGCACACCCAGCGCGCGCGCCGTGTCCGCCACCTGCCCGAAGACCTCCTCGCAATAGGCGTGCGTGAGCAGCTCATCCGGCATACGCGCTCCCGATTTTGATCTTGCGAAAACGCGCCGGACTGGCGCCATGCCCGGTCCCCATCACCTGCTCCGGCTGCCCTTTGCCGCAGTTCGGCACGCCCCATAGCGTCCAGTGCTCCGGTCCCGCAATCGCCGCGCACGCATTCCAAAACTCCGTCGAAATGCCGCTGTAGCTCGGATTCTTCAGCATGCGCACGCGCTTGCCGTGGCGCATCTCCCAGCCGATCTCGCAGCCGAACTGGAAGTTGTAGCGCTTATCGTCGATCGACCAGCTTCGATTCGTCTCCATGTAAATCGCGCGGTCGGAATCGAAAACTTCCGCCAGCGATTGTTGCCCCGCCTTCAGGCTCACGTTGGTCATGCGGATGAGCGGCAGCCGCGCCCAGCCGTCCGCCCGCATACAGCCGTTCGATCGCGACTGGCGTACCTGCGATGCCGTCTCGCGCGAGGTCATGTACCCAACGAACTGGCCATGGCGGATGATGTCGGTGGATTGCGCTTCCACGCCCTCATCGTCGTAAGCAAACGTGCCCAGCCCCGGCCCGTGCTCCACCCGCGCGTCGCACACCACATTCACGATGTCCGAGCCGTAGCGCAGCCGGCCCAGTTGATCGAGCGTCAGAAAACTCATCCCCGCATAGTTGGCCTCGGTGCCCAGCACGCGGTCGAGCTCGATCGGGTGGCCGATGGATTCGTGGATCTGCAACCCGAGCTGCGAGCTGTCCAGGATCAGGTCGAACTCGCCCTCGGGACACTGTTCGGCGGAGTGCAGCGCCACCGCCTCTTCGGCGATGCGCGGCGCGTGCTGCACGAGCTGCAGCTCTTCCACCAGCTCATATCCCTTCAACTGATATTGTCCGCCAAAGGAATTCGGATAGGAGCGGCGCTGGATCTCGCCGTCCTTGTAGCTGAGGGCCGAAAAGCCCGCGCCGGCAGTGTAGCGCGTCTGGTCGATGAGGCTGCCGAGTGTCGAGGCGAACACCTGCCGGCGCCGCTCGAAATGCATGGAGGCTTCCGCCAGGCTGATGCCCTTCTGGCGCCGCAACTCCGCATCCACGGCCAGCAATTCGGCCAGTTGGCGGTCGATCGGGATCGTGAACGGGTCAATGCGAAATGTGGAGACCCAGCTGGCCTCGTGCTTCTCTTCCGGCGCCAACTGCACGTCGCTCTTGTGCGCTGCCGTGCCCGCGCGGGCAATTTCCAGGGCCAGTGCCGCCGCGGCCTCCAAACCTTGGCGCGTCAGGTCGTCCGTCGCCGCAAAGCCCCAGCACCCGAACGCCAGCACGCGAATGCCGACGCCCATGGACTCGGCGCTCGAAACATGTCCGGCCTTCCCATTCTTAGTGGAGATTTCGCGGTCGCGTATTTCAATGGCGCGCACATCCGCGTAGGTCACGCCACGCCGCGCCACCAAGTCGAGCGCCGCCAAAGCCAAGTCTTTCATCGGGAGTCTCCTTAGTGTATCCCCGAGTGGGGCAGCGCTGCGCTCGCGCAATTTCCATACCGCCGAGCAGACGCCGAGAACAAAAGAAGCGTGGCCGGGCGAGCGTATTTTGCGGTCCCCCGTTGCAGAGATCGGTTCCAGCACTTGTTCCCTCTGCCCCCTCTGCGCGCCAACCGCGGGACGACACGCAAGCCCGAATTACGTTGTTATCTTTTCAAATGACTCGGCGTCTCTGCGTCTCAGCGGTTAAAATTGGGGTCCGGCAGCGCCTGGCCCACGCCCACTACCGCGGCGTAATCAGTCCGCCGAGCTTGTCCTGCTCCCCTCCCGCGTTGCGCGGAAAGCGCGTCCCGTAAGCCTCGGCGTACTTCAGCCCGGTTCCCGTGTTGTAGAGCACGATCCGGTCACTCGCTTTCAGAAAGCCCGAAGCCAGCAGCTTCTCGAGTGCGGCCACGCACGCGGCCCCTTCCGGAGCCGCGAAGATGCCTTCTTCGGCCGCCAACCGCGCACCCGCGTCGAGCATCCCCGTGTCGCTCACCGCCACGGCGGTGCCGCCGCTCTTGCGCACCGCTTCCAGTACCAGGAAATCGCCCAACGGCTTGGGGACGCGCAAGCCGCTCGCCACCGTGCGCGCGTCCTCCCAAAAACGGCTGCGTGGTTCGTTCTCCTCGATCGCGCGCACAATCGGCTGGCAGCCCTCCGCCTGCACCGCGATCATCTTGGGCCGCCGGCTGCCGATCCAGCCCATCTGCTCCATCTCTTCGAAGGCCTTCCACATCCCGATCATTCCCACCCCGCCGCCGGTCGGATAGAAAATGGCGTCCGGCAGTTCCCAGTCCATCTGCTCGGCCACCTCGAATCCCATGGTCTTCTTACCTTCGATCCGATATGGCTCCTTGAGCGTACTCACGTCGTACCATCCCTCGGCCGCGGCGCACTCCGCCACCATGCGCGCGCAATCGCTGATCAGGCCCTCTACCAGCGTGACCCGCGCCCCGTAGGCCTTCGATTCCAGGTAATTCGACTCGGGAACATCGCGTGGTAAAAAAATGTGGGCTTCGATTCCCGCGGCCGCCGCGTAGGCCGCCAGCGCTCCCGCCGCATTCCCCGCCGACGGAATCGCCACCTTGCGGATGCCCAGTTCCACGCACATCGAAATCGCGCACGCGAGGCCGCGCGCCTTAAACGAACCGGTGGGATTCAGTCCCTCGTCCTTCACCCATAGCTGATCCGCGCCCAGCCGCGCACCCAGGCGGCGCGTCCGGATCAGCGGCGTCCAACCTTCCCCTAGGGAAACCACTGACTCGCTGGCGGGTGGCAGCAAAGGCGCATACCGCCACATGTTGGGAGGCCCCTGCGGGACGTCGCGCCGCCGCCACCGATGGCGCAAGCGTTCCACTTCGTACCGTACTAGCAGCGGACCACCACACTCGCACAGGTTGAGAACAGTACCCGCCTCAAACCTCTGGTTGCATAGGCTGCATTCCAGATGCGTCGGTTTTGGCATTAGGGGAAATATCAGTCTACCATCGGGTTACCGTGGACAGCCCGATGGGCCGTCTAGAACCGGCGCGGGCCCGGTTCCATTACGTCCGGATGACTCGTCCAACTGGCCGGTTGCGCGCCCGCATGGTCTGATGAGGCCATGGGAGCAGCCGACTTCTTGATTTTCCTCTTCGCGGCCCTGGTGGATTTAACAATCTTGCTGATGCTGCGGCGCATGCGTCTTCATCGGGAAAAGATCGACCGGCGCGTGGTGCGCAGCCTGGCCAACGCGCTGCGCTACCAGCACCTCGAACCGCCGGTCAGTAAAGCTCCGGATAAGCCTCGCGCATTTCGCGCGACATCGCTCGCGCGGACTCGATCTGGATCAGCGGCCCTTGCCCCATCCCCGGACAATAGCGCGCCGTCTTGTGCCACTCGCGGCGCCTCTCGATCAGTTCGGGCCAGAACGGAAAAATCCGGCACTGTGTCGGCTTAGCCGGGTGTATCGAGCAGCCGTGATCCCGCAAAAAGTGACATTGCGAATCGCGCGGCGTCCGCAGACGAATCTTGTGCCGCGTGCGGTACACGTAGCGCCGCTCAAACTCCCCGGCAGTCATGCCCAGAAACCGCGCGGCCCGCGGGATGTCTTCTTCGCTTAGATAGACGAAGCCGCGCTGCCGGCAGCATTCCGTGCAGCCCGCCTGGCACTCAAACCGAAGCGCTTGCGCCATGCGTCTATTATGTTGCATCCGCGGCGCCGGTTTGTGTATCATCTTTTCTTAATCCTCTAACGCCAAAGCCGCACGAGTTCACGCTCGCTGCGGCTTTTGTGTTGTTGGACAAAAGAAGGAGCCACCATGAGCCAGCCCACGCCGCGAGCCGAGATCAGCCTGAAAACCGTGCTCTACCGGGTCCCCGGTATGGAAGCCGTTCACATCCGCCGTGATGTCGTCTATCACGACTCCCTGACGATGGACCTCTACTATCCGCCGGAAACGAAAAATCAGCCCGCGCCCGTCATGATTATCGTGGCCGGTTATCCGGATGCCGGGATTCAGATGATGTTCGGCTGCAAGTTCCAAGAAATGGGATCGAACGTTTCCTGGGCCCAACTGGCCGCCGTCTCGGGCATCGTCGCGGTGACCTATACCAATCGCCAACCCGCGGAGGACTTGGCCCGCCTGCTCCATTACCTCCGGCACAACGCCGCGGATTTGGGAATCGACGCGAATCGCATCGCTCTGTGGGCCAGCTCCGGCAACGTTCCGCTGGCATTGTCCCTGTTGAATGAGGTGAAGTGTGCCGTCCTATGCTACGGCTTGACTCTGGATCTCGACGGGGGAACTGAGGTCGCCGACGCTGCGAAGATGTTTCGCTTCGCCAATCCCGGTGCCGGCCGATCCGTTAGTGATCTTCCGCGGACCGTGCCGCTCTTCGTCGCCCGTGCCGGCCAGGACGCCACGCCGGGCCTCAACACGGCGTTGG
>Ga0335078_10005084_pt1 | contig 19444 bp, 14 predicted proteins | sample Lox_Sample_32_FD_206711 | JGI IMG/M metagenome (GOLD analysis project Ga0335078, IMG submission 206711) | Soil microbial communities from Loxahatchee National Wildlife Refuge, Florida, United States - Lox_Sample_3.2 | ecosystem: Environmental > Terrestrial > Soil > Wetlands | place: USA... | reverse complement strand
GTAGGTGCGCACCCGGCCCGCCTTGGACGGGTAGCCGACCTTGTAGATCCGGTCGATCCGGCCCGGCCGCAGCAGCGCCTCGTCCAGCGCCTCCGGCAGGTTGGTGGCCATCATGACCAGGATCCGGTACTTGGGCGGCGGCTTGGGGCGCATGCCGAGCAGCCGGCGGACGTGCCGGTTGATGAACCCGCGCGGCTTCTTCAGCCCGGAGATCTCGGTGAGCAGGGCTTCCAGCGTGCCCATGCCACCGCCGCCGCCCATGCCCATGCCCATGACCTGCTTGCTGCGCCTGGTGTCCGGCTCGTCGCCGGCCGACGAGGTGAGCGCCCGCTTGGCCAGCCACCACTGCACGTCGTGGGACAGGTAGGAGAAGCCGTGGCAGCCGCCCGCCTCCCAGGGCGCCGGGGTAGTGCCGGCCGCTCGCGGGAAGTTCGGGCCGCCCTGGGCCAGCGCGCCGCGGCGGCCGAGCGAGTCGGCCTCGTCGAAGAACACGATTACCCCGCCGTAGCGCAGCGCGAGCCGCCGGAGCTTGCGGAACAGCGACTTGACCTTCAGGATGCCGACGCCCATGAACATGTTGATGAACGCGCCCGGGTCGACGAACACGTAGGGCCGGCCCGTCTCACCCGCCACCGCCTCGGCCATTAGCGTCTTGCCGGTGCCGGGTGGGCCCCAGAGCAGGATGCCGCCAGGCACGTAGCCGCCGCGGGATTCGATCCGCTCCGGGTCCTCCAGGTACAGGATGTTCTCCTTGACCCGCTCCAGTACGTGATCCTGGCCCCACACGTCGGTGAACCGGGTCTTGATGTCGTCCGGGTAGTAGACGTCCACTCCGCCCCGGGACAGGAACCAGAAGATCGCGGCGAACTGGAGCACCACGATGAGCAGAATCGCGACGATCTGCAGGAGGAATGGCAGCGCGTGCCAGATGTAGGCCGGCATGGACACGAGGGCCGTCACCGGGTCGGTGTGGGTCACCTTTCCGACGACAATCGCGATCACGGCGATCCAGAACGCCCAGGTGAGCAGCCGCCAGAGGCGGAACCTGGTCCAGTCGGACAGCTTGCGGTGCGTTCGGCGCTCAATGCCGCCGAAGAACTTCACGGTCCAGAACCGGTGGTAGGCGGCCGAGTGCTCGCTGATCAGGAAGTGGATCTGGCGCAGCAGTTCCAGGCCGATCAGCACGAACACCCACAGCCCGGACCGGGCCTCGATGCGCACCGCGTCGCTGAACCCGACCAGCGGGTTGCCCGCCATCGCCGACCAGACCAGCAGGAACCACACCAGGATCAGCAGCAGCAGGAACTTGATCCGGTCCCACAGCGGCAGGGGCTTGCGCGTCGGCCGGTCGTCATCCGCGGGATGCTCGCCGGGTGGCGGCAGCCCTTGCGGGGAACCTGCCGGGGCCATTGTCATCATGAGCTCCTGACCGTGAACGACTTCATTACCGTGTCGATCTCTTCTTGGTGCGCGCTGTAGCACGAGGCCAGGCAGTGCACGAGCAGCAGATAGACCTCGGTGTCATCCGCATTCGTGAGAGCGACCTGGTCGAACGTATTGACGCTGCCGTCCGGGTAGGCGTACTCGAAGGTGACCCGGACCCCGTGCACGCCCTGCCCGGGCGCGAGCATGGTGTCGCGCAGCAGGTGGAAATTGGTGAGCGGGAACCCGCCCTTGGCCGCGGTGGACCGGGCGGTGGCCGTCACCGGCAGGAAGAAGTCACGCAGCCCGTTGTAGGACAGCGAATTGGTGGTCTGCTGGTTGACCGGCGCGACCACCGAGTACGCGAAGGGCTGCAGGTTGGCCGGGCTGAGGGCGTCTTCCGCGGCCGGTTTCGTGCTGGCGTCGTACCCGACCGACCACACCGCGCTCGGCTGCTTCCCGCCATTGTTGACCGCCTTTTGCAGCGAGGAGTCGCTGATCTGGCGCCAGCCCCGCGGCACCTTGAAGTAGGTGTGCGCGCCCGAGTTGGTGACGTAGGTGAACTGCGGCGCGGCGCAGCCGGTCACCATGAGCGCGAGCAGGACCAAACCCAGCCCGATGGTGCGGCCCCTGCTCATGCCCTGTCTCCCACGGTAAGGAGGCGTTTACCGAACCCGTTATGGGTTCGTGTCCTACTTGGAGTATCGCTTCCCGGCACGGGACCTGGGTAGAGCCGATCTCGATTAGCCATCTGCTGATAACACGGACAGACTTGCCCTGCCGGCTCACGAGTGGCCCGCGGCGCGGCGCGGCGAACCTGGGCCAGAAAGGCAGCCGCCCAGTGAACGGTGCCGACGCGTTGCTCCGCACGCTGACCGCTTCCGGCGTGAGCATCTGCTTCAGCAACCCGGGAACCTCGGAGATGCACTTCGTCGCGGCGCTCGACCGCGAGCCGGGGATGCGCGGCGTGCTGTGCCTGTTCGAGGGCGTGGCCACCGGCGCGGCGGACGGCTACGGCCGGATGGCGGGCCACCCCGCCGCCACCCTGCTGCACCTGGGCCCCGGCCTCGCGAACGGGCTGGCCAACCTGCATAACGCACGCCGCGCCGGTACGCCCCTGATCAACGTCGTGGGTGAGCACGCCACCTACCACAAGCGGTTCGACGCGCCGCTGGAATCAGACATCGACTCATTGGCCCGGCCGGTGTCCGGCTGGGTCCGCCGCTCCGCACGCAGCGCCGACGTGGGCGCCGACGCGGCCGACGCGGTGGCCGCCGCCCGGCAGGCGCCCGGCGGCGTGGCCACGCTCATCCTGCCCGCCGACGTGTCCTGGTCGGCCGGTGGCGAGCCGGCCTCGGCGCCCGCCCTCCGGCCAGCCGCGCCGGTCCCGCCGGACGTGGTGTGTTCCGTGGCTGATGTGCTGCGCCGCGGTGACCCGTGTCTGCTGCTGCTGGGCGGGTCCGCGCTGCGCCGGGCCGGGCTGGAGGCGGCCAGCCGGATCGCCGCCGGAACCGGGGCGCGGCTGCTCCATGAGACGTTCCCGGCCCGGCTGGAGCGCGGCGCGGGCCTGCCCGCCGTGGACCGGCTGGCCTACCTGGCGGAGTTCGCGGCGGCGCAGTTGTCCGGGGTGCGGCAGCTGATCCTGGCCGGGGCGCGGGCGCCGGTATCGTTCTTCGCCTACCCCGGGCTGCCCAGCTCGCTGGTACCCAGCGACTGCCAGGTCCACCAGCTCGCCGCGCCGGGCGATGACATGCCCGCGGCGCTGGACGCACTGGCCTCGCTGGTCGCGCCGGACGCCCAGCCGGTGCGGCAGCCGGCCCGGCGGCCCGCGCTGCCTGGTTCTGCGGGTCGCCCGGCGGGTGGCTCTGCGGACGTCCCGGCGGATGATCCGGCGGATGATCCGGCGGGCGGCTCTGCGGGTGGCTCTGCGGGTGGCGTGGGCCCCGAGGAGGCACTGACCGCGGAGAACGCGGCGGCCGTCATCGGCGCGCTGCTGCCTGCAGGTGCGATCGTGTCCGACGAGGCCAACACGTCTGGGTTGTGGCTGCCCGCGGCCACCGCGGGGGCGCCGCCTCATGACTGGCTCAGCCTGACCGGGGGCGCGATCGGGCAGGGACTGCCGGTGGCTACTGGCGCCGCCGTCGCCTGCCCGGACCGCCCGGTGCTCGCGCTTGAGGCCGACGGCAGCGCGATGTACACAATCTCGGCGCTGTGGACGCAGGCCCGGGAAGGGCTGGACGTGACCACGGTCATCTTCAGCAACCGGGCCTACGCCATCCTCAACATGGAGCTGCAGCGGGTGAGCGCAGGCGCGGGCTCGGCGGCCGCCGGTGCGGATACCGGGGACAGGGCCGGAGCTGAGGCTGGGGCTGGGGCCAGCGCCGGGGCGGGTGCCGGGCCAGCCGCCCGGAGCCTGCTCGACCTGTCCCGGCCGGACATCGACTTCACCGCGCTCGCCGCCGGAATGGGCGTCCCGGCCAGCCGCGCCGTCACCACCCGGGAGTTCGCCGATCAGCTCCGCCGTGCCCTGGCCGAACCAGGCCCGCACCTGATCGAGGCCATCGTCCCGCCGGTCACCTGAGCCGCCCGCCTGACCGATGATCAACGACCGGTGCTGCTATGACGTCACCAATCGTTTGGTCACGTAGACCGGGAGGGGTGCGGCGGCGCTACCGGAGGGCCCGGTGGGTATCGAGGTGCGCGCCGGGCTGAGCTGCCGGCCCCGGCCCGAACTGTCTTCGGGGGCGAGGCCGGCGCGGGTGACCAGACCGGGGCGAGCCGGTGCTCCCGGGCGGCCCGCCGCCCGGCCGGAGTGGGCCGTGGGCCCGGGCCCGGCCAGCGGGCTGGTCTGGGCCGGGAGCCCGGCGCCGGCCGCCGGGCAGGTCCGGGCGGCGGCGCAGCCGGCCCGCGGGGCGGCGGATGGCCGAGAGGTGGGCGGCCACTGGGTGCCGGCCGCCGGTATGTGGCGGCCTGCGGTGCCCACTGGCCAGGCGGCGCCCGCTGGCCCAGGGGCGCCCATCTTCCCGGGGACCCGCCCCGGCGGCCCCGTCCGTGGCTGCGGGGATGCCCGTGACCGAACGCATGTTGGCCACGGCCGGGTGGGCGCTGTCGTGGGCCAGCGTGAGCCAGTCGAACAGCTCCATGTCCTCGGCCGGCCAGTCCTGGCCCACGGCCACTGGAACAGGGACACTCGCCGGCGCCGCCGCCGGGGCCCCGGCAGCAGCCGGGCGGGCGCGGCGGCCGGCCAGCGTGGGCCGTGGCAGGCTGCTCAGCGCGATGCCGCCGAGGATGGCGGCCCCGCCGAACAGCTGGGCCGGCCCGGCCGGGTCCCCGAACGCGAGAACCCCCAGCACGGCGCCGACCAGCGGCTCGATGTTGAGGAACGCCCCGGCCATCTCGGCGGACATCCGGCTCTGCCCGTAGGCGAAGAGCGTGAACGGCAGCACGGTGCCGATCGTGGCCAGCCCCATGGTCGCCAGCAGCGCGCCGGTGCTGCCGGGCGCTGTGGGCAGGCCACCGGACGCAGCCGCCGCCGGGATCACGGCGATGGCAGCGCCGAGGAACTGGACCGCAGTCACCGCGACCGGGTCCTGGCCGTGCAGCAGCCGAACCTGGGCCACGGTGAAACCGGCCGACAGCACCAGCGACGCCAGCACCAGGCCATCGCCAGCCAGGCTGGCGCCGCCTCCGCCGCCACCGGCAATGAGGCCCACACCGGCCAGTGACACCGCGAACCCGGCCCAGGCGACCGGCGGGGCCACGCTGCGCTGCCAGACCGCGGCGATGACCGCGACCAGTACCGGGGTGGTGCCGATCAGCAGGGCCGCGTGGCTCACACTGGTCTGGGTGATGCCCGCGTTCTGCAGCAGGACCGTCCCGCCGTACCCGATGGCCCCCGACACCAGCACCGCCGGCCGGAACGCAGCGCGCAGCCCGGACCGGGCCGCCACCAGCAGGATGGCGGCAGCCACGGTGAAGCGGACCAGCGTGAGCCAGCCAGGCGGCAGCCACTCCAGCGCAAGCTTGGAGAGCGGCACGGTGGTGCCCCACAGCAGCCCGGCCGCGGTGAGCGCGGTGACGGCGGTACGGCGAACGTTGTTCATGCATCTATTTTGACGCACGCATGGCTAAAATTTGACAGCAGAGGGCTTAGGCCAAATATAATTTTGCTACATGGCAGTTAAACTTGACGAAGTTGACCTCAAGCTGCTGGATGCGCTGCAGACGGATGCCGACCGGACCAACGTTGAGCTGGCCCGCATGGTTGGGCTGTCCCCCGCCGCCACGCTGCACCGGGTCCGCTATCTGAAGGAGTCGGGGGTCATCCGGATCATCGCCGCCCGGCTGGACCCCGCGGCCGCCGGATTTCCGCTGCAGCTGTACGTGGCCGCAACACTGGGCCGCCATGACCTGCGGTCGACCAAGGTGTTCGACGACCAGGTCCGTGCGCTGCCGCAGATCATCGCCGCGGACAACGTCGCGGGTGAGATGGACTACATGCTCACCGTCGTCGCCCGGGACGTCGCCGAGCTGCAGCAGGTGCTGAACAAGCTGGCCGCCCGGGGCGGGCAGCGGCTCATCACCTACCTCCGGCTGGCCGAGGTCAAACCGCCGTGCGGGCTCCCGCTGCTCCAGGACCAGGGCGCCGAGCCCGAGCCACCCCAGCCCCGCCGCCGACCGCGCAGCCGGGCGGGCTAGGGCGGACAGGCCGGGCTAGGGAGTGCCCTCATGGCTGTCTCCGCCCGGCTGGCAGTGCGCGGCAGGCGGCGGCACGTCCAGGGTCGGGTTGCGGTCGAAGAAGCCGGCGGGCTTGAGCGTGAACCCGCACCGGGCCACCGGCATAACCGGCCAGTCCTCCAGGCGCGGGAAGTGGGTCGGCCCGAAGGTGTGCCAGAGCACCACGTCGCTGCCGTCGATGTCCTGGTCCCCGGCGATGAACTCGGGGAGCCCGGCTCCTCCCGGATGCTGGTTGACGTAGTCCCCCGCCGAGTACCGGTGCGCCGGGTGGTACCGGGTCACCCACAGGTGGTTGGTGGCGAACGCGGCCCGTCTGGCCAGAGATGAGCCGGGGTCGGCGAGCAGGGTGGGCGCCGCCTCGGGGTACAGGGTGAACCCCACCGGGTGGCCGAATCGGTTGAGCTGCCCGGGGTTGATCACCCGCCACACGCGGCCGCGGTCCGGCGCGACCCGACGGCCAGCCGTGGACTCCCGGGTCAGCCGCGTCACCCGCTGGGTGATCGCGTTGCCGAACGGGTTGTCCGGGCCGACCGGCTCGCCCTGCACGTCGACTTCGTCGACCGCGTTGACCGGCCCGTCCACCATCATGTCCAGCCGCGCGCTGAACAGGTGCTGGTGCACCGGCGCGGCCAGGCCCGGCGCCACCTCGGTGGCGTACCGGTCGTTGTCCGCGTACGCGGAGGTGAACACGACGCCGGTCATCTTCATCTCGAACTCGATGCTGCCGTCCAGGCAGAAGTACCAGTAGAAGCCGTAGTCGTAGTTGCCCACCGTGGTGAAGAAGGAGACCACCAGGCGCCGCTGGCGCCGGGACTGCGCTGAGCCGTTGAAGATGTCGGTGTGCTTCCAGAGGATGCCGAAGTCTTCCTCGTGGATGCAGATCGCGTTGCGGATCACCCGCGGCTCGCCGTTGTCGTCGGCGACGGTCGCGTCCAGGTAGGTGATCTCACCCAGGCAGTCGCAGCCCCGTTCGAGCGAGTTGGCGAACTTCCCGACCTGGTACTCGCCGCTGTCGAAGTAGTTCTGCCAGTAGCGGGTGGGCGCCGGGTCGCCGTAGGGCACCACCATCTCCGGGATCGACGCCCGGTAGATCACGGGCCGCCGCTGGCCGTGGTCGTCCCAGGTGATCTGGTGCAGGCTGAGCCCCTCCCGGGAGTCGAAGCCGATGCGCAGCGACCAGTTCTGCCAGCGCAGGTGATTGCCGTCGAGGGTGAAGCTCACCCCGTCCGGCTGGGTGATCTCGATCGGCCGCAGCGTGGTGCGCGGCGGGCCGCTCAGCGCCGGGTCGTCGTAGTCCCCGGACTCGCGGGGCACCGGCGGCGCCGCCTCATCGATGATCTTGAAGACGCGCCCTTCGATCAGGTCGACATAGGCGGCCACCCCGTCCACCGGGTGCGCCCAGGCCAGGTCGTGCTCCTCGGCCTGCAGGAAGGCGAGTACCCGGACCATCCGGCGGCGCTGCTCGTCGGCGACGCCGTAGGACCCGGCGGTCAGCGGGCAGGCCCGGATCTTCGACACGTCGGTCAGGCCGCGGCGGGCCATGGCCGCGCGCCACTCCGGGTCGGCGTGCACCACCTGCTCGGCGAGCGCGAAGTCCTGGTCCAGGATGGGCAGCTGGCCGTCGGCCAGCGGGTCCAGCGTGCGCCCGGCGACCACCCGGCGGCTGGTCAGCGAGACCACGACGTCGCTGGACCGGCCGGTGACCACGTCGATCAGGAACGCCCGCAGCCGCCGGTCCGGCAGGCGGCCGCCGGCCGCGCCCAGCACCTCGTCCTTGGGCGGCTCATCCAGGCCGTAGTAGGCGAATCTGACCGTCTTGCCGAGCAATCCCGCGTCGGCCAGGATCTGCCGGCCGGCCAGGAATTCCCCGGCGGTGGCCGGGTCGAGGGGATGCGCGGGGAGCGCGCCGGCCGTCTCGGTGCGCCCCACGGCGGTGTCGGTCATCTTGGCTCTCCCTGCCTCGGACCGGCGGCTGTGCTCAGGCTGGCCTGCCGGTCATTCGTCGGCGACGATCGAGCCGGCCCGCTCGCCCAGGCCCGGATCGCGCTGGTTGGCGATGGCCGCGTAGATGATCGCGACCACCACGATGGCCAGCGCCGCGTACGGGAACCAGCTGTACGGGGCGGCCTGGCCTGGCTTGCACAGGTAGTACACCGGAACGCCGATCGCGACCATGCCGAGAATCGGCAGCACCACGTGCTTGACCACGCTGAACTCAGCCGGGCGGAACCTGCGGTAGTAGAACGGCAGCGCCAGGTTGGCCAGGAAGTACACGACCAGGATCAGGATCGTGCCCATCGTCGAGGACTCGAAGAAGAAGTTGATCGGGTCGAGGCTGCCGGTGTGCCCGCCGATCCAGTGGCCGAGCGCCCAGACCACGATGATCCCGCCGGCCAGCGCGACAAACGTGTAGATGGCGTTCATCGGGGTGCGGCGGGTCGGGTGGACCTTGCCGATCCAGCGCGGCAGCAGCCCCTCCCGGCCGGCGTTGAAGATCAGCCGGGACTGGGAGTTGGCTGCCGCGATGAGCACGCCGAGCGTGGAGGTCATGCCCGCGATGTATGCGAACGCCGCGAATGCCGCCGTAATCATGCCAGCCAGCGAGATGAACGGGATCGTGGCCGCGGCTAGCTTGTCCCCGTTATACCCGAACCCGGTCACCGTGGCGTAGGCGAACAGCAGGTAGCTGACCACCATGAGCCCGATGGACAGGAACACCGCGCGCGGCACGTTGCGCCGTGGGTTGCCGGTCTCCTCGGCCAGCGCGGCCGAGTTCTCCCAGCCGATGAAGATGTAGATGGCCAGCGGGAAGCCGGCGGCCAGGCCAGTGAACCCGTTGGTGATGTGGCTCGGCTCGAACGGCACGAAGCTCAGGTGACCGGCGTTCTTGATGATCGCGACCACCGACACCACGACCAGCACCAGCATCTCGAAGGCGAAGAAGAAGCCGGCCAGCTTGGTGGATACCGCCACGCCACGGATCATCATCACCACGCACGCCGCGGTGAGCACCACGGTGAAGATCCCCCACGGGATGTTCCAGTTCAGGTAGTGCTGCAGCGTGATGGACAGGAACCCGCCGACCACCGCGAGCACCGACGAGATCGCGATGATGTACCCGGCCCCGCACAGCAGCGCCGTGGTCACCGCGCTGGTGCCACCGAACGTCTTGCCCACGAACGAGATGAACCCGCCGGTTGACGGCTGGGCCCGGGAGAACTGGGACAGCGTGTTGCCGAGCAGCGCGATCGCGATCCCGGCCAGGATGATGGTCAGCGGCGATGCCACCCCCGCCGTGATCACCAGGAACGCGAAGCCGAAGTAGAAGCTGTATGCCGGGCCGATATTCGCCATGGTCGAGGCGGAAATGTCGACCAGCCTGAGCGCACCCCGGTGCAGCCGTTCCGGAGCCTCGGGGGCCTTGGTCTCCGAGAACGGCACTGATCCGCTCATAAGCCCTCCTCCTGTTCGCCGCCTTCGGGGCGGCACTGCCTGGATTGTCCGACGCGGCGCAGTCCAGGGGAAGAGACATCCGCGCGGTAATGAGAACGGTCTCGGGGACTCGGTGGGCAAGCGCTTTCCCAATTAGCGGCAAGCTACCGCCGGTCCATGATCGTGGTCAATAGGGGGCGTCCGGTGACACTTTCTGACCGCGATCATGGACTCGCGCGGGCACGCGGGCACGCGGGCAGCCGGCGCGGGGCCCGGCCAGGCGGGCGGCGGCGGCGGCCGGCGGGGCGGGCGGGGGACGGGGGACGGGGGACGGGGGACGGGGGACGGCGGGCGGGGGACGGCGGCGCTAGGCAGGCGGGCGCGGGTTGGTGCTCGGCCGCAGCACCACCTCGCCCGGCACCGGGACGACCCGCGGGCCGCCCTCCGCCGGGTCGCTGAGCACCAGGTTGGCGGCCATCTCACCCATCCGCTGCAGCGGCAGCCGGACCGTGGTCAGCGGGGGGTAGACGTCGCGCAGCGTGCTGATGTCATCGAAGCCCGCCACGGCGATGTCGCCCGGCACGGACACGCCCTCCGCCCGCAGCCGGGCCAGCGCCCCGACCGCCATCACGTCGGTCACCGCGAACACGCAGTCTGGCCGGGGGCGATCCGCGGCCAGCACCGTGCTCATCGACTCGTACCCGCCGTCCCGGGTGAACGCGCCGTAAATGATGTCCCGCTCGTCCAGTCCAACCGACCACGCCCGCAGCCCGCGGGCAAAACCGGCCAGCCGGTCCGCGGCGGTGAGCAGGCCGCGCGGGCCAGCCAGCACGGCGAACCGGCGGTGTCCCTGCGCGACCAGGGCCTGGGCCAGTGTGGCGGCGCCTGCCGCGTTCTCCGGCATGATCGTGTCCACGCCGAGCAGGTCCTGGCCGATGCAGACCACCCGGCCGCCGCTGCGCTGGAAGGCGCCGAGCTCCGCGCGCAGGCCGGTCACGCCCGCGGCGTCGCCGGACCGGCTGCCGATGAGCACCACCGCCCGCGCCCGCTGGGCCCGCATCAGCTCGACGTACGCCCGTTCGGCCGCCTCGCCCGCCGTGGTGCTGGACAGGCAGACCAGCAGGCCGTGCGCGTCGGCCACCCCGATCAGGCCAGCCGCGATCGTGGAGAAGTACGGGTCGGCGATGTTGTGTACGACCGCCCCGATCACCGTGCTCTGGCCGGTCGCCACCGCCCGGGCCTGGAGGTTCGCGGTGTACCCGAGCTCGGCCACGGCCTGGTTGACCCGGCTGACCAGGTTCCCGCCGACCTTGCGTGGCCCGGCGCTGACCACGCGCGACGCCGTGGTCAGCGACACCCCGGCCCGGTCCGCGACGTCCTGCAGCGTCGCCCGGGACGGCGGCGCCCCCCCGCGGCCGCCCCGGCGCCGCCGGCCCGCGGGACTTGCCGCCGCGTGATTGCCTGCCAACCCGTCTCCCCGGACTTGACCCCCGTTTCCCGCCCAGCCTAGTGTTCGGAAAGTGCTTTCCCAAGCACCGCCGGGCAAGCACGACCGGGTGAGGCCTGTCTCGTGCATCCCGGCCCGCACCGCAGCGGGCCGAAACCCACCACCCATGCGCCTTAACGATCGGTTCGGAGGACTGCCCCCATGTCACGCAAGGTCGTCCAGGTGGCGGTGAACGGCGTTACCGGCCGGATGGGTTACCGCCAGCATCTGGTCCGCTCGCTGCTGGCCATCAGGGAGCAGGGGGGCGTGCCGCTGGCCGATGGCACCCTGGTCTGCCCCGAGCCGGTCCTGGTCGGCCGGCGCGAGGTGCGGCTGCGGGAGATCGCCGAGCAGCATGGGATCGAGCGCTGGACCACCCGCCTGGACGACGTGCTGAGCGACCCGGGCGTGGACATCTACTTCGACGCCCAGCTGACCAGCGCGCGGGAGGCGGCGCTGGCCCGGGCCATCGCCGCGGGCAAGCACGTGTACACCGAGAAGCCGGTGGCCGGCACGCTGGACGGCGCGACAGCGCTGGCCCAGGCGGCGCGCGCGGCCGGGATCACCCACGGCGTCGTGCAGGACAAGCTGTTCCTGCCCGGGATGATCAAGCTGCGGCGGCTGATCAGCGACGGCTTCCTGGGCCGGGTGCTGTCGATCCGGCTGGAGTTCGGCTACTGGGTGTTCGAGGGCGACGGGCTGGCCCCGCAGCGGCCGTCCTGGAACTTCCGCAAGGAGGACGGCGGCGGCATCATCCTGGACATGTTCCCGCACTGGCAGTACCTGCTGGAGGACCTGTTCGGCCCGGTCCGGGCGCTGTACGCACGGCAGGCCACGCACCTGCCGGTGCGCTGGGACGAGGCCGGCGCCAGGTACGACGCGACCGCGGATGACGCCGCGTACGCGGTGCTGGAATTCGCCAGCGGCGCGATCGCGTCGGTGAACTCATCCTGGGCGGTCCGGGTCAACCGCCGTGAGCTGGTCGAACTGCAGGTAGACGGCACGCACGGCAGCGCCGTGGCCGGGCTGCGCAACTGCGCGGTGCAGCACCGGGCCACCGCGCCGAGGCCGGTGTGGAACCCGGACCTGCCCGACCCCGTCGACTACCCGGCGCAGTGGGCCGACATCCCGGATAACGAGGAGTTCGACAACGGGTTCAAGGTCGAATGGGAGTTGTTCCTGCGGGCCGTGGTGGAGGGCCGGGCGTTCCGCTGGGATCTGGCCGAGGGAGCCAGGGGTGTGCAGCTGGCCGGGCTGGCCCAGCAGTCATCGGCCGAAGACCGCCGCGTCGAAGTGCCCCCACCTGCCGCGCTGTCCCCCGGGCCGGCCACATGAATGTGGCAGCCATGCAGTCAGGACTACCTGAATGCCACAGCCACGCAGTTGGTTGTTGCCGCAGGCGCGGTGAGGCAGCGGGAGGGCAGGGGTGATCGCGCGGATCACGCTGCCGGGCCGGGCCGGGCCGCTGGTCATCTCCCCGCCGCCGTGGGCGGCGAGCTACCCCCCGCCGGCCGCACGGCGGGTGTTTGCCGCCGCGCACGTGGCCGCGTTCCCGGACGGCAGCATCGACTGGGAGTCCACCGCGCGGTTCCGCGTGCACCTGTGGTCGCACGGGTTCGGGGTGGCCGAGGCCATGGACACCGCGCAGCGGGGCATGGGCCTGTCCTGGGCCCAGGCCCGGGAGCTGATCAGCCGGTCGGCCGGTCAGGCGGCGGGATGGGGTGGGGCGCTGGCCGCCGGGGTGGGCACCGATCAGCTGCCCGAAGGCGGCAGCTACCGGCTGGCCGAGATCATCAGCGCCTACGACGAACAGCTCGACCACGTCCAGTCCAGTGGCGCGCAGGTCGTCCTCATGGCCAGCCGGGCGCTGGCCGCCACCGCGCGGTCCGCCGACGACTACCTCAACGTGTACGGCTACCTGCTGCGCCAGGCGGACCGGCCGGTCATCCTGCACTGGCTGGGTGAGGCGTTCGACCCGCAGCTACGCGGCTACTGGGGCTCGGCCGACTTCACCAGCGCCGCCGCCGTGGTGCTCGGCCTGGTGCGGCAGGCCGGGGGCAAGGTCGACGGCGTCAAGCTGTCCGTGCTGAACGCCGGCCACGAGGTGGCGCTGCGCCGCCGGCTGCCGGCCGGGGTGCGGCTGTACACCGGCGACGACTTCCATTACCCGGAGCTGATCGGGGGCGGCCCGGACGGGCACAGCGACGCGCTGCTCGGCGCGTTCGCCGCGGTCACGGCGCCGGCCGCGGCGGCGCTGCACGCCCTCGATGCCGGGGACACCGCGCGCTACGGCGAGGTCATGGGGCGGACGAGAGCGTTGAGCAAGAAAGTCTTTGAACAGCCCACATTCCACTACAAGGCCGGCATCGCGTTCCTCGCCTGGCTGAACGGGCTGCAGCCGTACTTCGCCATGCTGGACGGTTTCCAGGGGCGGCGGGGAGCTAGCCACCTGACCCGCGTGTTCGAGCTGGCCGCCGGGTGCGGGGCGCTGCTCGATCCCGAGCTGGCCAGCCACCGGATGCGGCGGTACCTCGAGGCGGGCCGCGAGTGATCGGACACAGCCGCCTCTCGCTCAACCAGGCCACGGTCAAGTCCCTGACGCTGGCCCAGACCCTCGGGCTGTGCCAGCGGCACGACATCCCGGCCGTGGGGCTGTGGCGGGACCGGGTAGCCGAGCTGGGCGTGGCCGGGGCGGCGGCCGCGGTCCGCCGGTCCGGGCGGCACGTGTCCTCGCTGTGCCGGGGCGGATTCTTCACCCGCGCCGACCCGGACGGCCGCCAGGCCGCGGTGGCCGACAACCTGGCCGCGGTGGAGGAAGCGGCCGCACTGGAGGCCGACACGCTGGTGCTGGTGTCGGGCGGGCTGGTACCCGGCAGCCGCGACCTGGGCCTGGCCCGGCGGATGATCGCCGACGGGATCGCGGCCATCGTGCCACGGGCGGCCGAGCTCGGGGTGCGGCTGGGTATCGAGCCGCTGCACCCGATGTTCTGCGCGGACCGCTGCGTGCTGGTCAGCCTGGCCGACGCGGTCGACCTGGCGCTGCAGTTCCCTGCCGACGCCGTGGGTGTGGTGGTGGACACCTACAACGTCTGGTGGGACACCCGGGTCGCCACCGACATCGCACGGGCCAGCGGCCGGATCGCCGGCTACCAGCTGGGTGACTGGCTGGCCCCGCTGCCCGCGGACGCGCTGCTCGGCCGGGGCCAGCTCGGCGACGGGTCGGTGGATTTCCGGCTGCTGACCGGCCAGGTGCTGGCCGCGGGCTACGGCGGCTACGCCGAGGTGGAAATCTTCAACCAGGAGGTGTGGGACGCGCCCGCGGACGAGGTCGCGGCGACGGTGCGGGCGCGATTCGCGGCGCTGCTGGGCTGACGGCCGGCCACCGGGCGCCGCCGGGGATCCGTTTTGATGCGGGTGAGTGGGGCCCGGCCCGGGGAAGCCGGGCCCCACTCACCTGCGAACCCAGGACCCGAACACATCGGGCCCTGGGTAGCTCAGCCCTTGAGCTGGTCGATCTTGTCCCGGAACAGCGTGGTGGCGATCGTGGCCTTGCGCGGCTGGCCGCGCAGGAAAGCCTCGGCGAACTTCATGGCCTGCTTGTACTCGACCTTGCCGGGCAGTGGCGGCTCGTCCGGGTTGACGTTCACGTCGACCAGGGCCGGGCCGTCGTGGCTGAGCGCCTGGCTGAGGGCGTTATGCACCTCGGCCGGCTGGGTCACCTTGACGCCGAGCGCGCCGTTGGCGGTGGCGATCGCGGCGTAGTCCACGAACGGCTCCGGGTGCCGGACGCCGTACTCGGGGTAGCCCAGCACCATCTGCTCCCAGAGGATCTGGCCCAGCGAGTTGTTGTTGTTGATCACGATCTTGACGGGCAGCTCGTGCTTGATGGCGGTGATGAACTCGGCCATCAGCATGGCGAACCCGCCGTCGCCCACGTAGCCGATCACCTGGCGGCCGGGGAACGCGTGCTGGATGCCCACCGCATACGGCAGCCCGGGGGCCATCGTCGCCAGGTTCCCGGACAGGTAGAACTGCCGGTCAGCCCGGATGTGCCAGTGCCGGGCGGCCCAGGTGGCGATCGTCCCGCTGTCGCAGGTCAAGATCGCGTCATCGGCGGCCAGCTCGTCGAGCACGGCGACCACGTACTCGGGGGCGATCGGGTCGCGCTTCTCGTCCTGCAGCGCGGCCATCTTCTTCCGCCAGCTGTCCATCTGCTTCTGGTACTTCTCCAGGAACGAGGTGTCAGACCGCGGCTTGAGCAGCGGTAGCAGCGCGGCCAGGCCCTCCTTGGCGTCCCCGACCACCGGCACTTCGGTGGGAACCCGGGCACCTGCCCGGGCCGGGTCGGCCTCGATCTGCACGATCCGGGCCTGGCCCGGCTCCGGCATGAAGTGGGTGTAGGGGAAGTTGGTACCCACCATGAACAGCGTGTCGAGGTCGTTCATCAGCTCCTCGGACGGCGCGGTGCCGAGCAGCCCGATGCCACCTGTGGTGTAGGGCGAGTCGTCCGGCACGGTGGCCTTCCCGGGCAGCGTCTTGATGATCGGCGCACCCAGCGCCTCGGCCACGGCCAGCAGTTCCGCCCGGGCATGCAGGGCCCCGGCGCCGGCCAGGATGGCCGGCTTGCTGCTGGCGTTGAGCACGTCGGCGAGTTGCTGCAGGTCCTCGTCGGATGGCCGCCCGGGCGCGGTCAGCCGGATCGGCGCGGTGGACGGCGGGCGGGCCGGGCCCACTTCCTCGTAGGGGTTCTCCCCGGCCTTGGCGACCTGGAGGTCAGTCGGCAGGGTCAGGTGGGCCACCCCGCGCCGGGCGTAGGCGGTGCGCACCGCGATGTCCACCACGGCCGGCAGCTGCGCCGGGTTGTAGATCATCTGGTCGTAGACCGCGACGTCCTCGTACAGCTTGTCGAGGTTGACCTCCTGCTGGTAGCCGGTGCCCAGGACCGAGGTCTCCTGCATGCCGGTAATGGCCAGCACCGGCATGTGGTCGAGTTTGGCGTCGTACAGGCCGTTAAGCAGGTGGATTCCGCCCGGCCCGGAGGTGGCCAGGCAGACCCCGAGCTGCCCGGTGGCCTTGGCGTGCGCGGTCGCCATGAAAGCGGCCGCTTCCTCGTGGTGGACCAGCACGAACTTCACCCGGTCCCGATGCCGGCGGAACCCCTCCATGATGCCGTTGATGCCATCGCCCGGCAGACCGAAGACGGTGTCCACACCCCAGTCCGCGAGCCGTTCCACCAGGGCCTCGGATGCGATCTGTGCCACCTGCCGACCTCCAACGCTCGTTGCTCGCCTAACGTCACTGCACGGCTGTCCGCAGGAGAGTGAGTCAAACATCGGCGGCGGGGATTAGGCGGGCCGGGCGGGCCGGGCGGGCCACGCGAAGGTGTGCCCACGCGGACGCCTGCTCCCCCCGGGGGCCTGGCCACGCGGAGGTTTCGCCGTGCGGGGGTTGGCCGCGGAGGTTTGGCCGCGCGGAGGTTTGGCCGTGCCGCGCCCAGGTAGCAGAGCAGGGCACCGGCTGGCATCGGGGCCAGCAGGCAAATGGCGGCCTGGCGCTCGCAGCCAGCCAGCCGGATGGCGGCCTGGTGCTCGCGGCCGGCCGGGGTGGGTCACGGACCAGGCGGCCGGCCAGGCGGGTGACGGGCCAGACAGCCGGGCGGGTGACGGGCCAGACAGCCGGAAGGCCAGCTAGCCAGCGGGCCAGATGGCCGGAGAGGTGGCAGTGACCATGCGCGAAGCAGTGGCAACCGCGACGGACGCCCCGGTCGTCGGGGACGTGTCGGCCGCCGTGTACGTGGTGCCGACGGACGCACCCGAAGCCGACGGCACGCTCGCCTGGGACAAGACCACGCTGGTGGTGGTCACCGCGCGGGCCGGTGATGAACAGGGCATCGGCTGGAGCTACGCGGCAGCCGCAGCGGCCAGCGTGGTGACGGACATCCTCGCGGGCGTGGTGACCGGCCGCAGCGCGCTCGACGTGCCCGGCAGTAACGAAGCGATGAGCCGGGCGGTGCGCAACATCGGCCGGCCGGGCGTAGCCGCCACGGCGATCTCCGCGGTGGATATCGCGCTGTGGGACCTGAAGGCCCGGCTGCTGGGCTGTGCGCTGGCCGACCTGGCGGGCCGGGCCCATCGCGCCGTCCCCATCTACGGCAGCGGGGGCTTCACCAGCTATGACGAGCAGCAGACCCGCGATCAGCTGTCCGGCTGGGTGGACAAGGACCGGATACCCCGGGTGAAGATCAAGATTGGTGAGTCGTGGGGCAGCGACGAAGGGCGCGACCTGGCCCGGGTGGCGCTGGCCCGGGAGATCATCGGCCCGGACACCGAGCTGTACGTGGACGCGAACGGCGGCTACTCCACCGGCCAGGCGGTGCGGATGGCGCACCGGATGGACGACTACCACGTCACGTGGTTCGAGGAGCCGGTGTCCTCCCAGGATCTGGCCGGGCTGGCCGCGGTGCGCCGGGAGGTTCGGCCGGACGTGACCGCGGGCGAGTACAGCTGGTCGCTGGCGGACTCCGCGCGGCTGCTGGCCGCCGGCGCGGTGGACTGCCTGCAGCTCGACGTGACCCGGTGCGGCGGGATCACCGAGTTCCTCCGCGGCGCGGCCCTGGCCGCCGCGGGCAACCTGCAGGTGTCGGGGCACTGTGCCCCGAACCTGCACGCTCACGTCGCGGCGGCCGTGCCCAATTTGCGGCACGTGGAGTATTTCCACGATCACCAGCGGATCGAGCGGATGCTGTTCGACGGGGTGCTCGATCCGGACGGCGGGCAGCTCACCCCGGATCCGGGACGGCCAGGGCTCGGCCTGACGCTTCGCGAGGCCGACGCCGAGCCGTACCGGCGGCGCTGACGGCCGGCGGTTCACTAGGCCGCCTGCTTATCAGGCGGCCTGCCCGCTCAGCCGCCTGCCTATCAGGCTGCTTGTCTATCAGGCTGCTTGTCTATCAGGCTGCTTGTCTATCAGGCTGCTTGCCTATCAGGCTGCTTGCCTATCAGGCTGCTTGCCTATCAGGCCGCCTGCCCGTCAGGCCGCCTGCCCGTCAGGCCGCCTGCCTGTCAGGCCACCCACCCGCCAGGTGGGCTGCGCGCTCCCTGCCGTCGAGATGTTTATCCGCTGTGCTACGGGCATGGTCGGGATGCAGGCAATCGATTCGCAGGATGCAGAGGTGATCATCGTGCCGGCTGCGGCCACCTACACCGCCGCAACCCCCGCCACCGATCCGTCCGCACAGGACGACGGAGAACTCATCGAACTCGTGCACACCCTGCCGCGCAAGTCCAGCCGGCGGGCGGCCGCATGCGAAGCGCTGGTATTGCGGTACAAGTCCCTGGTCCGCTCTTGCGCCCGCCGGTACCGGGACAGCCCAGAGCCAGAGGAAGAGCTGATGCAGGTCGGCTACGTCGGGCTGCTCAAGGCGATCAATAACTTCAACCCGGACTACGGCGGTAACCTCGCCGCCTACGCCCAGCCTTGCATCAGCGGCGAGATCAAGCGGCACTTCCGGGACAAGCGCTGGCAGGTGCACGTGAAGCGCCCGGTGCAGGAACTACTGCTGGAGGTGCGCAAGGCCCGCGGGGCGCTCACCCAGGACCTCGGCCACGCGCCCAGCGACGGCGAACTGGCCAGCCATCTGGAGGTCAGCACCGAGGACATCCGCGACGCCGACCAGGCCGACCTGGTGTTCCACCCCCATTCGCTGGACGCCCCGGTCTCGGTGGACGGTGATGCGACCGCGACCCTGGCCGACATGCTCGGCGGGGAAGACCCGCGTGTCGAGCGCACGCTGGATATGGCGGCCGTGTCCACTCACTGGCAGGACCTGCCCATGCGGGAGCAGCGCATCCTGGCCATGCGCTTCTACGGCAACATGACCCAGGCCGAGATCGGGGAGCGGCTCGGTGTGTCGCAGATGCATGTGTCCCGGCTGCTGGCCCGGGCCCTCGACTACCTGAGGAAGTGCCTGCTCGGCACCGAGCAGGTCAGTTACCGGTAAACCCGGCTGCGGCCCCGCGGCCGCCGCGGTGGGCCGCGCGGATGGGTAGTCCGGTGCTGCTGAACCATGCCCGGAGACCGCGATGAGCAGGCGTAACCGCAGCTACTTCCTGCTGATGGGGACCAGCGTGACGCTGGTCATCCTGGCCTGGTGGCTGGTGCGGCTGTACTCGGTCACCGCGGCCATCATCATGTCCGTGGTGGCCATGGCCATCCCGCCGATCGCGGTCATCGTCGCCAACGCCGGGGACGAAGCCAGCCGGCATCAGTAACCAGGCCTGCCCCGCGCGGCGGCCCGCCCGCCAGGCGGCCTGCCCGGGCGGGCCGGCCTGCCCGGGCGAGCCGGCCTGCCCGGGCGAACTGGCCGGC
>Ga0335078_10005083_pt1 | contig 19444 bp, 19 predicted proteins | sample Lox_Sample_32_FD_206711 | JGI IMG/M metagenome (GOLD analysis project Ga0335078, IMG submission 206711) | Soil microbial communities from Loxahatchee National Wildlife Refuge, Florida, United States - Lox_Sample_3.2 | ecosystem: Environmental > Terrestrial > Soil > Wetlands | place: USA... | reverse complement strand
CCGCGAAACCGTTTGATCACGCTGGCAGGCTTCTCAGCAGGCTATTCGCCTTGCGAAACCAGGGACGCTCCCGGCGCCGCAAGTAGCCGGGCATGGTCGGTTTTTTGCCGAGGATGCGCTGCGCCCACTCGCGCGCCTCGGCATTGCGGTTTTGCGAGGCCAGAAATCGAGCGTAGTTGTAGTAGGTCTCCGAGATCGTCGAAATTTTCGTGACTTCTTGGAACAGCGCGTCTGCTTTTTCGGGATCGCCAGTGTTGGCGTAAGTCCAGGCGAGCAATCCCGCGGCACGGTAAAAATCGTACTTACGATCTTCCGCCACCACCCGCTCCAGATCGGAACGCGCGGCGGCAAAGTCCCCCAGCTCGACCTCAGTAATTCCACGGCGGTAAAACGGATCGGGCGAGTCTGTGCGCGAGGAAATTGCTTTGTCGTAACATGTGCGCGCCCGGGCGTACTTTCCTTCTTCGAGATAGAGGTCGGCCAACTCCTCGTAGTTCCCTGCCGAGGGATTGTCCAGAATGGCAGACTCCAGCTCGTGAATCCGGCGGCGGCGGGGAAAGGCCTTGAACGATTGCTGAAGAATGCCATAGTCGGGAATCACTTCCACAGCGATATAAACGAGCGCGCCGATTGGCCCGAGAAACAGAATGATGAAAAGCCAGTACGTATCGGGACGGCGGCGAATAAAGTGAACGATCGCCACCGCCTGCAAAATGATGCCCCAAGGATAAAATAGTCCAATAAAGCCCATAGGTTTGTGCGCACTATAGCATGCACATCGGGGCACAGGCGTGCACGAACGGTGTTAGAATTACCCGTGGCGAAACTTCCTATCCGCCTGCTGGCCGTTGATATCGACGGAACCCTGTTAAATCCTGAATTCAAAATTTCTGAGGCCGATCTGGCCGCGTTGCGCCGCGCCCACGAAGAAGGAGTCGAAGTAATCGTAGTAACCGGGCGGAGACACACTTTTGCGCTTCCCATTGTGAGCCAGCTTGGATTTGATCTTTGGCTCATGAGCTCCAATGGCGCCATTACGCGCTCGCTTGCGGGCGAGACGTTTCATCGTGATCTTCTTTCCGCCCAAACTTGCCACCGCCTCTGCGGTGCGATGCGGCAGTTTCGCGGAAATACGGTCCTGACGTTCGACAAGGAAAGCAAAGGCGCCATCGTGCTCGAGCGCATGGGCGAACTGACGGCCAGCATTCAACGCTGGCTGGAAAAGAACCTGCAATACATTGACTTTGTGATTCCGATTGAAGACTCGCTGACCACGGACCCGGTGCAGGCCATGTTTTGCGGAGCCATTGATCCGATGCGACAAGCATTAGCGACGCTCAAAAACAGTGGCCTGGAAAATGACATAACGATTCTGCGGACGGAGTATCCGGCTCGGGATTTGACGATCGTCGACGTTCTCAATCGTGGCTGCTCCAAAGGCCACGCGCTCCAGCGATGGGCCGATTACCGGGGCATTACCCGGGAGCAGGTCATGGCCATCGGTGATAACTACAATGACATCGAAATGCTTGCCTTTGCCGGCGTGCCGTTTATCATGGGGAATGCATCGGAAGAGCTGCGGGGACGCGGCTGGGCGGTCACTCTGCCGAACGACCAGAATGGCGTGGCCGCCGCGATTGAGCAAGTCCTTAGTGGCTCCAAAGTGACTGCTTAAAGTTTCGATAGCGTGCTTGCGTCAGGAATGCCGACTCCCGGAAAACTCGCGCTGGTTCTTGGACTGCTCGCCGCCTCGGTCTATGCGCCGGGAGCCGACCTTGCCATTCTGCGCAATGGGTTTTCCATCCGGCATGAGCACCGCGAGTTGCTTGGCGCAGTCACCCGGCTTTACCTCGGGAATGACAAGAGCGGCTTCGTAGACATTCCGACGGTTGAAATCGATCACTTCGAAAAGGACCTGGCGCCGCCGCCTTTGCCTCCGGCGCCGATTGTGCCGGCAACCCAAGCGACAGGGTTGACGGCGGCGCAGCCGGGCGGGCTCAAGAATCCGCAGAGGCTGGATGAGGTAATCGACGGCATCGGCAAGCGGCAGAACCTGGATCCCGATTTGATCAACAGCGTGATCCGCGCCGAGAGTGGATTCAATCCCCATGCCGTCTCGCCCAAGGGCGCGCGAGGCCTCATGCAGCTGATGCCGCAAACGGCCTCGAAACTGGGCGTGTCAAATGCCTTCGACCCCACCGCCAATGTGGACGGCGGCACGCGTTATTTGCGGGAGCTTCTTGAGCGCTACAACTTTGATTTAATCAAGGCCCTCGCCGCCTACAACGCTGGGCCGCAGCGCGTGGAGCAATACCGCGGCGTACCGCCTTACCATGAGACGCAGGTCTACGTAGCCAAGATCGTCCGCGATTACAACCGTAAGAAGATCGCCGAGCAAAAAGCGCTGAAGGCTGCGCAACGTACACAGAACAAAGCGCACAAGGCTCAGCCGAAAGCTCCGCAGTCAGCTGCTGTCTCCCAATCGTCAGTGCCGTCCCACTGAAGGTTAGTTTCAGTTCGCCAGCACGGTTTGACCCCTGCCGCGTGGTCATTTACCTTTGCGCTGCGAGGTTTTGCCGACGCGGCGGTTTTTGGGGCGGCACGGATTCATGAAAAGTAAACGCATTTATATCTATCTTCTCGTCTTGGTCGTCCTGGGCGTTCTGGTGTATATGCAGTTTCGCACCTGGCGAAACTTCGACTGGGAAAAATTCGGCAGCCAAACCGGGCGCCTCAGTTGGATTCATATATTCCACGCCACCGCGCTGATCTATCTCGGGTACGCCATGCGCTCTCTGCGCTGGAAGATCTTTCTGAAACCGGTCCGGCCGGAGGCTTCCGCGTTGGGCCTGGTTGCTCCAACCGTGATCGGATTCACCGGCCTGGCGCTGCTCGGCAGGCCGGGCGAGCTGATCCGGCCATTTCTCATCGCCCGCCGCGAAAAGCTGAGTTTTTCCTCCCAGCTTGGCGTGTGGGCGGTTGAGCGGATTTTTGATATTGGCGCATTTACCGTGTTATTAGTGATCGCGGTGTTCCTTGCCGTCGCTCCCCGAAGACTGCCCCACCCGGAAGTATTTCAGAGAGCTGGCCTGGCATTTGCTGCGCTCTCCGCCGGTCTGATTATTGCTGCCATCGTGGTGCATCGCAGCGGAGTAGCGATCGCCGGTTGGGTAGAGCGGCGGTTTGCCGGACACGCTTCCAATCTTGGGCACAAAATCGCCCTGCGAATTCGCGAGTTGTGTGAAGGCCTCAATACCATCCACGGGCCAAGTTCCCTGGTCTGGCTGATCGTAACCTCTGTGGTGATGTGGTGCATGATTGCAGTGGCCTATAAAGAAGTGACGCTGGCCTATGGAGCCCACGAGCTGAGAATTCCGCAAACGCAAATTTTGTTGCTCATGGGTTCGAGCATGATTGGGTCGCTGATTCAGTTACCCGGCGTAGGGGGTGGATCACAACTGGCTACCATTGCCGCGCTGCAACATATCTTTGGCGTTCCGGAGGAATTGGCCGCGAGTTGCGGCATCATGCTCTGGCTGGTCACTTTTGTCGCCATCGTGCCACTCGGCCTGCTGCTGGCACACCAGGAACGGCTGTCATTGCGCGAGCTTTCGCAGGAAAGCCAGGTGGCGGAAGAAAGTGCTTTGACCTGAGGCTGGGCCACGATTACCCCACTCGAAATTCCCAATACCTTTTTTCTGAAGGCTCGTCTAAACCGACATGCGTCACGTCAAATGGGCAATTCTCACAGTGACCGGAATGGCCCTCGCGTCCACGCCGTTTGCCTGGTCGCAGGAAGCTCAGCTCAGAACGGCAGGTGAAGTTCTGGAACGATACCAGCAGGCTCTAGGAGGCGTAGACGCCATCCAGAGAGTCCAATCCGAAACCGTGCGTGGCGAAGTCGAGTCGACGAATTTTCAAGGGAAGGCAACTTTCATTTATCAGGCAAAGCCATTCAAGACGCGGATGCAGGTGAGCCGTCCCGACGGCAGCAAGCGAACCTTCGGCTTCGATGGCAACACTTCCTGGGCGATTACCGCTGAAGGCACGAGCATCGATAAAGACACGCCGCTTGAGGCGGTGCGCCGGGACGCTGACCTGCAATACGCACTGCACCAGCCGGACTATTTTCAAAAGCTCGAATTGGCCGGAATCGCGGCTTTCGATGGCCGCCCCTGTTATTGGCTTCACGGGACCACGCATTGGGGCAAAGACAACAATCAGTTTTATGACGTCCGCACCGGCCTGCTCGCCGGCTACCGCTTTCAATCGGACGACAAGTCTGCAGCCATCTCTATCGTTCTTTTTCAGGACTACAAAAACTTCGGCGGACCGCTGGTCGCGACCAAAGTGACCTCCCGCACCGGCAAAGACTCGCAGACTTTCACCTATAAGTCCATCAGCTATGAGCCGATTCCAGACTCCATCTTCGAATTGCCGCAAAGCGTCAAGGCCCTGCTGAACTGATCGGTCGCCGGGACCGTCCTGCTACAATGCGAAGGGTTCTTCCCCGCGCCATGAAGTGTCCTTTCTGCGGATTTGAAAATGACAAGGTGGTGGACTCGCGCGAAAGTAAAGAAGCCGATTCCATCCGCCGCCGCCGCGAATGCCTCAAGTGCGGCAAGCGCTTTACCACATACGAGCGCATCGACGAAATTCCCTACATGGTAGTGAAGAAAGACGGCCGACGGGAGAAGTTCGACCGCCAGAAAGTGCTCAATGGTCTGCTGCGGGCTTGTGAAAAGCGGCCGGTTCCGATCAGCAAGCTGGAGCAGATTGTCAACGAGGCCGAAGCGTTCGTGATTGAATCTGCGGAGCGCGAGCGCAAAACCAGCGAGCTGGGCGAGCTGATCATGAACCGCCTGCGCCGCCATGACAAAGTTGCGTACGTGCGCTTCGCCTCGGTTTACCTCGACTTCAAAGACGTGCAGGAATTCATGACGGAACTGAAGGATTTGTTGAAGACCAAGGAACCCGAAGTACGCGCGAAGCCAGCAGGCAAGAACTGACTGTGTGGGTGTGGGCGCGGGGCGACTCGCCCGCGCATAAATCGTGACGCACAAGGTTACTTTAATTCCCGGAGACGGCATCGGCCCTGAGGTTACGCACGCCGTCGTACGCATTCTCGAAGCTACGGGCGTCAAATTCGAATGGGAGTCATTTCAGGTTGGTGCCGAGGCTTACCAGAAGTACGGTGAATACATCCCCAAAGAACTTGCCGAATCGATCGAGCGGACACGAGTGGCGTTGAAGGGACCGGTCACGACTCCAATCGGCGGAGGATTTGCCAGCATCAACGTTACGCTGCGCAAGAAGTTCGACCTTTACGCCAACTTTCGCCCGATCCGCAATCTGCCTCACATTCCCACACGCTATCCCGATGTAGATCTGATCATCGTGCGCGAGAACACGGAGAGTCTTTATTCTGGGCTCGAACACGAAGTGGTTCCGGGCGTAGTTGAGAGCCTCAAAATCATTACCGAGAAAGCGTCTACGCGCATTGCCCATTTTGCCTTCGAGTACGCCCGAAAGAATCAACGCAAGAAAGTCCACGCCATTCATAAGGCGAACATCATGAAGCTCTCAGACGGGCTCTTCCTGCGCTGCTCGCGCAAGGTGGCGAAGGAATATCCGGAAATCACCTACGGCGAACACATCGTCGACAATGCCTGCATGCAATTGGTGATGAATCCTTATCAGTACGACGTTATGGTGATGGAAAATCTCTACGGAGACATCATTTCTGATCTCTGCGCCGGGCTGGTCGGGGGACTCGGACTGGTGCCCAGCGCCAACCTGGGTGAGCATTGCGCGATTTTCGAAGCTGTGCACGGATCGGCGCCCGACATTGCCGGAAAAAATATCGCCAATCCAACCGCCGTGTTGCGCTGCGCTCTGCTGATGCTCCGGCACATCGGCGAGCCGGAGGCGGCTCTTAAAATCCGCAATGCTCTCGAAAAGGTCTATCGCGACCGCGAGAAGCTCACCCGCGATGTGGGAGGCAAAGCCGGGACCTCCGAATTCGCAGATTCTGTGATCGCGGCGATGCGATCGGAAAAGTCTGCGGCCCGCTCTTGCTGAGTTCTCGGGCAGCGTTCAAGGCGTCAACCGAAAAAACGCGGGGCTTCGGGCCGACTCCTCCGCAAAAGACCAGAGCGGTACTGTTACAGTGTAACAGTACCACCAGAGCGAGTCCGTTGACGGCCTTCCGCTTTTTTGAGTAACATCCTTGCTTCGATCTGGGGACTCTGGGGGATGTTTCAGACAACACGCCGTGTGGGTGTGGTGCTCTTCCAGCTAGGCGGGCCCGATACGCTGGAAGCAATCGAGCCATTTCTTTTTAATCTCTTCTCCGACCCCGATATCATCGACTTCCCTTTCGCCCGAATCGCCCGCAAGCCTCTGGCAAAACTGATCTCTTCGACGCGAGCGAAGAAGGTGCACCAGCATTACTCGGTGATCGGAGGTGGTTCGCCGATCCGGCGGTTTACGGAACAGCAGGCGCGGGCGCTCCAGGCTGAACTGGCGGCTCAAGGTTTGGACGCACACTGCCTTGTGGCGATGCGGTATTGGCATCCGTTTACCGAGGAAGCTATCGCGGACCTGCGCACAGGCGGGTGCGATGAGGTCATGCTGCTTCCGCTCTATCCGCAGTATTCGAGGACAACAACGGGAAGCAGTCTGAACGAATGGCGCAGGCGGTTTCACGGCGACATTCCTGTCCATACCGTGCAGGAGTTTTACCGTCACGAAATGTATCTGGAGGCAATAAAGGAGAAGATCGACCAGGCCCTTGCGCGGTTTCCGGAACCGGAACAAGCTGAACTGATCTTTAGTGCGCATAGCGTGCCGGTATCGGTAATCGAAGAGGGAGATCCCTACCAGACGCAGATCGAAGAGACCGTAAAACTGCTCATGCAACGCGGCCACTGGCAGAACCGCCGCTCGCTGTGCTATCAGAGCAAAGTCGGAGCCAGCCAGTGGTTGCAGCCATCACTGCGCGCTACGTTGCAAGAGGCCGCAGGGGCGGGACGTAAAGAAGTCTGCGTGGTTCCGGTTTCTTTTGTCTCTGACCACGTGGAAACCCTGGGTGAGATCGACCACGAAGCCCGAGAGTTCGCGACTTCTCTTGGCATCCAACAATTTGAAATGACCGATGGATTGAACGATTCGCCGATGTTCATTTCGGCGCTGGCAGACCTGGTTTTGACTGCAATCGGCGTGCGTGAACCTGAGGAACGACTGGTGGCAGCCGATTGAGCCGGCACGCAGGGACTGAGGATTAGGCGGGAATGGCAGACGAGAGCAAAGGAATTCTAGGGCATTTACCGCCCTTGCCGCGGCAGGCGCTCAACAATTCGGTCATTGCCATGGAGCAGGCGTACCGCCAGCGCAAGGGCCTGCAGTTGCTGACCGATGCCGAAATTGAAGCGCTCAAGGCCGGGGTCCCCATGCCATGGGAAGACGGCGCGCCGGCCCCGTCCGCCGTGGATGCTCCAGCGCCAGCTGCTGCAACCGCGCCGCCGGCAACCGCTCCCCAGGCCACGCCGGTTCAGAGTGCGCCACCGGCCACTTCAGCTGCCACAGGCGCTATCAGCGAAGAAGTCGCCAAATGGGTCGCGCAGGGGAAAAAGTGGAGTAAGTCGGCAATTGCGGCCGAGCAAGCGCGTCGCGGAAGGAAGAACCTCGCTCCACTGAATGACTCCGAAATCGCGGCGTTGCTCGGCGAGCCCGCCGAGGCGGTAGCGGCTGCGCCGGCAGTCTCATCGGCCGCACAAGCGGCAGCTCCGCGTCCTGCGGCACAGGCCGCGGCGGCATCGGCAGCGGCGCCATCCGCGGCAACTTCGGTCGCGCGTGAAGGTCAATCGACGAAATATGTAGGAACGCCAGCGGTCGGCACATCAAAAGCTGCGGCCGCCGGTGGCGTCGCATCCGTCGGGCCGGAAGACAGTGAGATCAACCGCTCGCGGCGGCGGCTGGTGTGGTGCGCGGTCGCGGCTTTTCTGGTCGCTTGGTTTCTGGCTTTCCTGAGGTTTTTCCTGCCACGAACTTTGTTCGAACCTGCCACTTCGTTCAAGATCGGCTATCCCGCGGATTACGGCTTGGGAGTCGACACCAAATTCCAGCAGAAATATCGCATCTGGGTCGATCGCACGCCGGATCGCATTTTCGTGATTTATGCGCGCTGCACCCACCTGGGCTGCACTCCCGACTGGAAGCCGAGCGAGAATAAATTCAAGTGTCCCTGCCACGGCAGCGGGTATGACAGCGAAGGCATTAACTTTGAAGGACCGGCGCCGCGGCCAATGGATCGGGCGCACGTAGAACTGGCCCCGGATGGCCAGATTTTGGTGGACGTTGCCAAGCTCTATCAATGGCCGAAGGGCCAGCCAACCCAGTTCAACGATGTTGGAGCCTATTTGCCGTCGTAGGGAAAGATTGTCGAACTTCGCTTGACCAGCGTGGGTCGGAGACCCGCGCCTATGTGGATTGATAAGAGGTCAAAATGCCTGAGGAAAATGGAAACGGAAAGAACGGTGAACGCGTAGGCCTGCTGGATCGAGTAAAGGCCGGCGTGAAGGAAGATGTCCAGTCGCTCAAGACGGACATGCCGGCCAAGGCCAAAGAACAGATCGAGGGGCTGAAAGATCCAACCAAGACACAGGTTTTTACCTCCATCTTCCGCCACAAGCATGATGACACGCCGCGCAACCGCGCTCTGGGCGTGCTTTCCAACGTCTTCCTGCATCTGCATCCGGCCAAGATCAATCGCGATGCTGTGCGCTACAGCTACACCTGGGGCATGGGCGGAATCACGTTTTATCTCTTCATCGTGCTCACGTTTACCGGCGTGCTTTTGATGTTCTATTACCACCCCAGCAAGGTCCAGGCCTTTCGCGATGTGCTTTATCTCGAGCACGACGTTCCCTTCGGCAAGTTGCTGCGCAACATGCACCGCTGGGCGGCCCACCTGATGGTGATTGCAGTCTGGCTGCACATGTTCCGGGTATTCCTGACCGGCTCGTACAAAAAGCCGAGGGAATTTAACTGGAATATCGGCGTGCTGCTGCTCGTGTTCACCTTGCTCCTCTCGTTTACCGGATATCTTCTGCCCGACGATCAGCTCGGATTCTGGGCCGTTACCGTCGGAACCAATATGGCGCGGGCCACGCCGCTGCTGGGCCACGAAGGCCCGTTTGGCAAGATGCTCGGGATGAACCCATACAACGACATTCGTTTCGGATTGCTGGGCGGCTCGATCGTTGACTCCAATGCTCTGCTGCGCTCCTACATCTGGCATTGCATTGGAATTCCGATCGTCGCTTCGGTGCTCATGATCGTCCATTTCTGGCGGGTGCGAAAAGATGGCGGCATTTCCGGACCGGCGCCGGTGATGTTACAGGCTGAGGCGGACAAAGCGCGAAGATAAGTTTGGGTAGAGACGGTCGCCGTCGGCCGTCTGGCGGAAGGAAGCCCCGCTTGGTGGATTGAAATATCGTGCTTCGCACGATAGGACGGGTCGGAGACCCGTCCCCCCACATGGTTCGTGGAGAACTTATGGATTGGCATCAACTTTGGGAGATCGCCTCTGCGCCCGACAACGTCCCGATTGTCGGGATGATTCCACTGCTGATTTTTTACATTTACTTGGCGTGGAAACAGGCCAAAGCCAACGACGAGTTGATCGGTGAGCTCGAAACCAATCCCGCCATGGCCAAGACGCACCACCGTAAGACTTGGCCGTTCCGTCCCGGATGGCAAAAAGAAATTCACGTCTGGCCATTTCTGCTGCGCGTGGAATTTCTTGCCGCGATCATCGTTACGATCATTCTGATGGTCTGGTCGATCACGCTGAGTGCGCCGCTGGAAGAGCCGGCCAATCCCAACTTGACCATGAATCCGGCGAAAGCGCCGTGGTACTTCCTGGGATTGCAGGAAATGCTGGTTTACTTCGATCCCTGGATCGCCGGCGTGGTGATGCCGACATTGATCATCGTCGGATTAATGGTGATTCCTTATATCGATACCAATCCGCTCGGCAGCGGCTATTACACGTGGAAGCAGCGCAAGTTTGCGATCGGCACATTTTTGTTTGGCTTCATCGTTCTGTGGGTGGCGATGATCCTCATCGGAACCTTTATTCGCGGGCCGGGGTGGCAATGGTTCTGGCCGGGACAAACCTGGGACCACAATCGCCTGATCTACGAAGTGAACCGGGATTTGCCGGACCTTCTTGGCATCACGTCCAATCTGGCCAAAGGAATCTTCGGCGCGATTGTGGTCGGCGGCTACTACGCGTTGGGCGGATTGACTCTGCACGCGCTGTTTCGCCGCTACAACCCGAAGGATTATCGGCGCATGAGCTTTTTGCAGTATTCCATCATGATGTTTTTCATGCTGACGATGGTGGGACTGCCGATCAAGATGCTTCTGCGGCTGACGCTGCACATTAAATACGTGTGGATTACGCCGTGGTTTAACGTGTGAAGTTCAGCTCGTTGGCTCTTAGCTCTTGGCGGTTAGCTAAGAGCCAAAGGCTAAGAGCTAAGGGCCAAGAGCGAGTGACCAACAACTAGTTGGGAGGATCTGGTGCCCGAGCAACCCATCCCCGAGCAAGACCCGATCGTGACCAAGTCATACGCGACCGTCTACTTGGCCGCGATGGTGCTCCTCATGGCCACTCTTTTTTGGGCACTATGGGACGAGAACTGGGGGCAGCGCCCGTGGAAGGCTTTTCAACACGAGTGGAAGCAACGCTATTCAGCTTTCCTCAACGGCGCGCGGTCGGTTTCCGATAAATCAGAAAAAGAAGTTACCCGAAGCTCGGACTATCAAACCCTGGACCAGGCCTACAAACAAGCCTACGATGCCGCCAAGCCGCATCGCGATGCGCTTCAAAAACAGATCAACGATCTGAACGCGCAGATTCTGGCCGTGCAGAACGTTTTTACCGACCGGCGCGCTTACGCGAACGCGATCACCTACCAGATCGAAACCGAAACCAGTGCCTCCGCCAAGAGAAGCCTGCAAAACGATCTGAAGGAATATAAAGAGAAAAAAGCCACCGTGGAATTTCCCGATGGCCACAAAGAACAATTCAACTACGGACAACTCGAAGAGAAATACAACGCGCTCAAAGACGAACGCACTAAAATCAGCGCGGAGCTGGGCGAGGTTCTGAAGCCGGTCACCGCGGCGGACACTAAACGGTCGGCTTACATCTCCGATCACATGGTCGATTTGACGCCGTCACAGATCGACGGCCTGAAGAAAAAGACAGCCGAATGGGACCCGAAGATCGTCCAGATTAATGTCCCCGAAGCAAACATCGTCGACCGTTGCGAATCCTGCCACATGGGAATTCGCGAACCGGTAAAAATCACGGTCGCGGCAATGACTCCGAAAGGCGAAAAGAAGCCCGACGAATATGCGCTCGCGTTCACCAGCCATCCTGAGCCTGAGCTGCTGAAAGTACATGATCCTGACCGCTTTGGCTGTTCTCCTTGTCATCAGGGCAACGGGCGCGCGACCACCAGCGTTGAAAAGGCGCACGGGTATTACGAGCACTGGCTGTGGCCCTTGTATCCGAAGAAGAACGTGGAAGCGGGATGCCAGACCTGCCACTCCGCCGATATGTTCCTCAACATCGGAGATTTGACCTGGAAGACGATCAACAATGGCAAGGATCTGTTCCGCCAGCGCGGCTGCATGGGCTGCCATCGTTTCGAGGGTTATGACAAGGAACCGGAGGAATTGGTTTCGGTCAACCAGCAGATCAAATTGCTGGAGCAGCAGAAGACTGATGACTCGAAGCAGGCGGTTTACCTAATGAAGCAGGCCGATGCCGCCGCGACCAATCAGGAAGCGAAAGAATTTAACGATCGCGCGATTGCCCTGAGAGTGGCGAACAGCAAAATCGACGGCCGCCTGCAGCAGCTTGACTTTCAGTCGCACAGCCTGATGCAGGACATGAAAAAAGTCGGGCCGAACCTGAAAGATGTGCGGCTCAAGTTGAATAAGAACTGGATTCCCGTTTGGCTGAAAAAGCCCACCGATTTTCGTCCTACCACCAAGATGCCGAACTTCCGCCTGAGTGATCACCAGATCCAGGTAATCTCGGCATACTTGTGGCAATCGGCATTGACCGATCCGCTGGCGAAGCAGAAGCCCGGCAATCCGGGTCACGGCAAGGAACTGTTTGAGTCGCGCGGATGCCTCGCATGCCACTCCATCGGTGAGGGTTCGCAAATGATGGGTGGAACGTTTGCCGCGAACCTGACGCGAGTGGGCGAAAAGGACAATTACGATTATCTGGTCCGCTGGATTCACAACGCGCGTGAGCGTACGCGGCCGTATTGTCCCTACGAAAAGAAGGATATTGGCCCAGAGGATTACGCCAAGAAAGGCTTGCCTTATCAGTTTGATCTGGAGCACAGCCAGTGTCCGAACGACGGTCACGAACTGCAGGTGCAGAACATGACGGTGATGCCCAGCCTGCGGCTCAGCGTGGAAGATGCGCAGGACATCGCCAGCTATTTGATGATGCAGAAAAAGCAGGAACCGTCTGCTTACGCCAACGCTGCGTTCATGGACGATCCCAGCCTGAAAGATGAGGGCAAGAAATGGATTCGCCACTTTGGTTGCGCCGGATGTCATGAGATCGCCGGCTTGGAAGATGAAGGACGCATTGGCACTGATCTCACGGTTGAAGGCAGCAAACCAATCGAGCGTTTGGATTTCGCTTTGTTCACCGAGGTTGCGCAGCGCGGTGGGAAGGAACCGATTACCAATCCAGAAGATCTGGCGCGGCTGCCTGATGGGCCGGCCACAGGTCCGTGGTACAACACCAAGGGCTTCTTTGAGCACAAGCTGGCTGAACCGGAAATTTACGATCGCGGCAAGATCAAAAGCGACGAAGAAAAGCTGCGCATGCCGAATCTGCATCTCGACAAAGAGCAGATTCGCGACCTGACTACTTTCCTGATGGGCAGCCAGGAGACTTCCCTGCCCGCGAGCTACCAATACCGGCCCGGGGACGCACGCCGCGACATTCAGGATGGCTGGTGGGTAATCAGGAAATACAACTGCATGGGCTGCCATCAGTTCATTCCCGGACAGGAGACGGTGCTGATGGAAATGCCCCGCTACAAAGATGTTCAGGAGCAGTTGCCGCCGAAACTCCTCACGGAAGGCGCGCGCGTCGATCCCGAGTGGTTGCGGCGTTTCCTGTCGAATCCTTCGTTAAGTACGACGGACACAAACCGCAACGGCGTGCGTCCGTACTTGCAAGTGCGCATGCCAACGTTTTCATTCTCGGACAATGAGCTGCGCAAGCTGGTGCGTTTCTTCCAGGCGCTCTCGCAGCAGCCGATGCCTTACGTTCCTGAGACGGTTCCCGCGCTGACAACGAAAGAAACCGACATGGCGCGCAGCTTGTTTTCAAGCACCGCTGCGCCCTGTTTGAAATGCCATGCGACCGGCGATCCGCAGCACGACAAGTTTGCGACCGCTCCCAACTTCCTGCTGGCCAAAGAGCGCCTGAAACCGGATTGGGTAGAGCGGTGGATTACCGATCCGCAAGCGATCAGTCCCGGCACGGCGATGCCGTCAGGCTTGTTCCGAGAGCAAAACCACCAGTGGGTCTTTTCCGGGCCGACGCCGTCTTCGTTCCAGGGCTACACCGGAGACTATCGCAAATTGCTGGTCGATTATATCTTCCAGCTTACGCCGGAAGAGCAGCATCGCGTGGCGGCTGCCATGGGGCACACGCGAGCTTCGTCTGTGATGCCGCCGAAACCGAGCTCGAGTTCCACCAGTTCGGCGGCAACAGGTGGTTCGCGGTAAAATAACAGGTCTGCACAAATAGAGTTGCGTGGCTTGTGGGCCGCGCAACAGTTCACCTCCAGAAAGGGCAACATTCATGAATAAAAAAGCTTTCGCAATGCTCGGTGTGATCTGCTTGCTCGGCCTGGGTTTGCTCGTGGCCTGCAACAAGAAAGAAACAACGGAACAGCCGGCGGCCACTTCGGAATCCACTTCGCCGGCGCCCGCGGCCACACCCATCGATCCCAATACGGTGGCCAGCGTGAACGGCATCGTGAAGCTCGACGGAACGGCGCCCAAGCCTTCAAAGATTGATATGAGCCAGGACGCGGCCTGCAAGGGCAATAATATGTCGGAAACGGTGGTGGCCAGCGGTGGCAAGCTGGCCAATGTGTTTGTCTACGTCAAAGACGGTTTAGGGAACATGACATTTGACGTACCCAAAGATGCAGTCGTGCTCAATCAGCAGGGCTGTCAGTATCATCCTCACGTTCTGGGAGTGATGGCGGGTCAGACCGTCGAGATCAAGAACGATGATCCCACTACCCACAACATTCATCCCACGCCCGCGAACAACCGGGAGTGGAACGAGTCACAGCCGCCGCAATCGCCGGCACTCGAAAAGAGCTTTGCCCGCGAAGAGATCATGCTGCCGGTGAAGTGCAACCAGCATCCCTGGATGAAAATGTACATGAACGTGGTGAAAAGTCCTTTCTACGCAGTCACGGGACCAGATGGCAAATATGAAATCAAAGGACTGCCTCCGGGCGATTACACGATTGCTTTCGTGCAGGAAAAGCTCGGTGAGCAGGACCAGAAAGTCACGCTGGCCGCTAAGGACAGCAAGACAGTCGATGCCACGTTCAAACCGTAAAAGCTTTGCCCAGGGATTGGGCGGGATCTCCGTCCAATCCTGGCTGGTCTTGGGGAGTCTTGTTGAGAATGTCGCAGGCAAGCTACAACCCAGCCCTTCATCGCTTCGCGATCTTTACGGCCTGCGCGACTCTTGTCCTAATCGTGGCCGGCGCCCTCGTTACGAGCAATGACGCGGGCCTGTCCGTTCCCGACTGGCCCACTTCTTTTGGCTCGCTCTACAAGATCCCTCACATGGTCGGCGGCGTACGATTCGAACACACCCATCGCATGGTGGCGGAGTTCGTTGGTCTCTGCACGATTATCCTAGCCGTCTGGACTTGGCGGGCCGAACGGCGGCGCTGGTTGCGCATTCTGGCGGTCGCGGGCCTGGGAACCGTGGTGATTCAGGGGATACTGGGCGGAATCACCGTTTTGCACTTTTTGCCGCCAGCGGTCTCAACCGCGCATGCCGCAGTCGCGCAGACTTTCTTCTGCATCGCGGTTTGTATCGCGGTGTTCACCGGGCGCCGATGGATTGAAGAAGTTCCTCGAGTCGAATTTGATGTGCAGCGTCCCAGCTTGCAAACGTTGACTTTGCTTTCGATCTTGATCCTTTACCTGCAACTCATCTTCGGCGCCATGTTTCGCCATCACGGCATGAGCTGGGGGGCGCATGTAATAAACGCTCCGCTGGTTGCCCTGATCCTCACTTGGACTGCGGTGCGTGCCCTTTCCCGATATTCAAGAATCGAAGCTGTCAGGCGTCCGGCGGTGGTTTTGCTGGCGTTGCTGATCGCTCAGCTTTGCCTGGGCTTTCTCGCGTTCCTGACCCGGGTCGCGTGGGGCCATGATGCCGTGCAGCCAGAGTTGCCGATGGTAATCTCAACTGTGGCTCACGTCGCGGTTGGCGCCTTGTTGTTAGCAACTTCTGTGGTGCTCGCCATTCAGGTCTGGCGCCATGTGCCAGCCGCCATCCGCGAACCGCTTCGCAGTGGGGAGCGCAATCCAGTTGCCGCTTAAGCCGCACAATCCGGTAGCGTAAAATAGCCTGTGGCCTCGAAAGCTCCCGCCTACGCCGCGTCCGAAGCCAACCAGGACTCTTCCCTTCCCGTGACTTCGGTGATTGTCGTTCGTGACCTGGTTCACCGCTATGACGGTCGCACCGCGCTCGATGGCGTTTCCTTCGATGTTCGTCCTGCCGAGTTGTTCGGCTTACTCGGCCCGAATGGCAGCGGAAAGACAACTCTGTTTCGCATCCTTTCCACTCTCATGGTCCCGTCTGGCGGGCGGGCCCTGATCCTGGGCCACGACGTTGCGAAAGAACCAAATCAGTTGCGCCGCGAAATCGGCGTTGTCTTTCAGGCCCAGAGCATCGATATAAAGCTCACCGCTTATGAGAACCTGTGGCACCAGGGACATCTGTATGGCTTGCGCGGAGCATCCCTGAAGAAGCGCATTCAGGAGATGCTGGCCCGCGTGGGGCTATCCGATCGCGCGCGAGAGAAAGCTGAGACATTTTCTGGCGGCATGCAGCGCCGTTTGGAACTGGCTAAGGGCCTGCTCCATCATCCCTCCGTGCTTCTTCTGGATGAGCCGACTACTGGCCTCGATCCTGGCGCGCGCCGCGATCTTTGGCAATATCTGGAAACTTTGCGCGAGGAAGAAAAAGTCACGGTTATCGTGACTACGCACCTGATGGAAGAAGCTGAACACTGCACGCGCCTGGCGATTTTGAACGAAGGCAAATTAGTGGCGCTCGGCACGCCAGCCGAGTTGAAGAGCGAGATCGGCGGCGACGTGATTCTGCTGGATACGCCGAATGCGAAGTTTGTCGCAGCCGAAATTCGCAAGCGATTTGGCCTGGACGCGCAAGTGCTCGATAATCAGGTGCGGCTGGAGCGCGAAGAAGGGCATCGCTTCATCACCGATTTGGTCGAGGCATTTCCCGGAGAGATTCAGGCGGTCTCGGTGAGCAAGCCGACCCTGGAAGATGTATTCATTCATCGAACCGGACACAAGTTCTGGGCTGAAGGGATGAATCAAGAACTGGGAACCGAGAATTGAGATTCCTGAGAACTGGAGGTTTATTTTCCCGGTTCTTGGTGGCGACTAACGCATATGGCGACTCAAACCGCAGCATTGCCTACTATGACCGGAGTGTCATTGCCCGCGTTCACGCTGTGGTGGCGCGAGGTGGTGCGCTTTTACCGTCAGCGGGCGCGCGTGGTCGGTGTGGTCGCTTCGCCGGTGCTGTTCTGGCTGGTCATTGGGTCGGGCTTCGGCAGCTCCTTCCGCTCTGGAAGCGGCGGGTCGCAGCACTATCTTGATTATTTTTATCCCGGTGCGCTCATCATGATCGTGCTTTTCACTTCGATCTTTACCATGATGTCGGTAATCGAGGATCGCAAAGAAGGATTTTTGCTCTCGGTGCTGGTCGCGCCTGTACCGCGCTCGGCAATTGTGCTCGGCAAGGTGCTCGGGGGCACGACGCTCGCCACGATTCAAGGACTGATCTTTCTAGCATTCGCGCCTTTCGTAGGCATACGGCTTGATCTCGGCGGAGTGCTTCTGGTCGTACTGACCGTTTTTCTGGTTTCGTTTGCTCTTACCGCGCTCGGCTTCGCCATTGCCTGGCCCATGGACTCGTCCCAGGCCTTCCACGCCATCATCAATCTTTTTCTGATTCCGCTGTGGCTTTTGTCCGGCGCATTGTTCCCCTTGTCGGGCGCGTCGGGATGGATTCGGGTGTTGATCCGAGCCAATCCCCTAACCTATGGCGTGGAAGCGCTGCGCGATTTACTTTATCCGTCCAGCACGCCTGCATTTCCGTTGTTCTCGTCGCTGGCCACGCTGATTTTGTTTGCTGGAGCGATGTTCGGGCTTTCGTTTCTAATGGTGAACCGGCGCACGACTAAACCTGCCGCATGATGCAAGTTCCGGCACAATACGCGATTTTCCCCACCATCGATGCGTGGCTAAACGGCTCAAGTGCGGTGCTGTTGCTAATCGGGCGCGGCTTCATCGTTCGCGGCCGCATGGCGGCGCATCGGGCTGTAATGATCGCCGCGCTGATTTCCTCGAGCCTTTTTCTGACTTCCTATCTTTACTATCACTACCACGTCGGCTCGGTGCGCTTTCAGGGACACGGCTGGTCGCGGCCAGTTTATTTCAGCATTTTGATTTCGCACACGACCCTGGCCGTCGTGATCGTGCCCATGGTCATCATCACGCTGAGCCGGGCACTGCGTGAGCGTTTCGATCGCCACCGGGCCATAGCCCGCTGGACATTTCCGCTGTGGCTGTATGTTTCGGTCACGGGAGTGATCGTGTATTTCATGCTGTATCACTGGTTCGCGGCTTAGGCTCATGAACTGCGGAGACACCGGGACACCGAGAAGTCAATTTCTCTGGTATTTCTCTGTGCCTCGGTGACCCCGCGGTGAGAACAAAATGGCGATTGTCCGATTGAAAGTCGATGTTTCGGAAACCGTCGGCGATGCAGCCTGGCGCAGCATTCCTCCGTATGAGGAAATTCAGAGCGCCTCGTTTGGCCCGCAATTCGGTTCGAGTGGGCCGTTCAAGAATCCACCGAACGAGCCGCACGCCAAGGGGGAATGGATCGGCGCTGAAGTCCGGGTCCAGACGCCGCTTTTGGCCCAGTACGCCGTCTCGCACTATCTGGAACAGGATCGCGTGCTCGACGCAGATGTAGTGGAATAGGATGTGTTTCCTCTATGATTTCCTCTGCCCTCTGTGGTGAAGCGATTTAATGTCCGCCCAACCTAATCTCGTGCAGCCGACGGTCGCTGAGGAATCTAGGCGCCGCCCCCGCATGTCCACGCGCAACCGGATTCTCTTCCTGCTCGTCGGATGGCTCATCGTCCTCATGCCGTTTCTGTTCTGGTGGAATACCTGGTTCGGCCGGCCGCTTTCGGATCCGCAGTTAAACGAATACCTCCACGATGAGAAAAAGCCGCGCCATATTCAGCAAGCGCTGGTTCAAATCAGCGAGCGCATGACCCGGCATGACGCCAGTCTCTCGCGCTGGTATCCGGACCTGGTGCGGCTTGCGTCGTATCCGGTGGAAGAAGTCCGCAACACCGACGCATGGGTCATGGGACAAGACACTTCCGGCGCGGGATTTCATGATGCGCTTTTGAAGATGCTGAACGACCCCTCGCTCATGGTTCGCGGCAACGTTGCGCTTTCGCTGGTGCGCTTTGGCGATGCCACGGGAAGGCCGCAGATTGTGGCGTTATTGCAACCGGCGCTTGTGACGGCGCCGGAACCAGGCAAAGTTATCGATGCGAGTGCTGTGGAGACTTCAATTCGTCAGGGCGGAATTGTGGCGAAGCTGCAGGCCGAAGATAAAACGGTCGAGATTCGCTCGCCGATCAGCGGGCGGCTGACGGATTTGTCAGTTAAGACTGGTCAGTCCGTCGCCGCTGGAGATCCCGTCGCTACGCTCACGCCCGGAGCCGAACAAGTCTGGGAGGCTCTGCGCGCGCTCTATCTCATTGGCCAGCCGGAAGACATTCCTGCGATCCAGCCGTATGAACGCGACTTGCCGGATATTCCAGATCATGTTCGGCAGCAGGCGGTGGAGACGGAGAAGGCAATTCAAGAAAGAGCTAGGACCAGTGGGTAGTGATTAGTGGGTAGTGATTAGTGGGTAGTGATTAGTGGGTAGTGATTAGTGGGTAGTGATTAGTGGGTAGTGGTAAGTGAAAACTAGCAACTAGTCACTGATCACTAACCACTAGAA
>Ga0335078_10005079_pt1 | contig 19452 bp, 11 predicted proteins | sample Lox_Sample_32_FD_206711 | JGI IMG/M metagenome (GOLD analysis project Ga0335078, IMG submission 206711) | Soil microbial communities from Loxahatchee National Wildlife Refuge, Florida, United States - Lox_Sample_3.2 | ecosystem: Environmental > Terrestrial > Soil > Wetlands | place: USA... | reverse complement strand
TCGGTCGGCCTGGTGATTGGAGTTGTATTCATCTTCCTCCGCAAAGTCCGCGCGACCTTGATTCCCGCGGTTGCCGTTCCCGTGTCGCTGATCGGAACCTGCGCAGTCATGTATCTGGCGGGATTCTCACTCGACAACCTTTCCCTGATGGCGCTGGCCATCGCGAGTGGTTTCGTGGTGGATGACGCGATCGTGGTCATGGAAAACATCACGAGGCACGTAGAAGCGGGCCTCACTCCGATGCAGGCCGCGCTGAAAGGCGCCGCGGAAATCGGCTTCACGGTTTTCTCCATCAGCATCTCGTTGATTGCCGTTTTCATTCCGCTGCTCCTAATGGGCGGCATCATCGGACGTTTATTTCGAGAGTTCGCCATCACCCTATCGGCCGCGATCGTGGTGTCGATGCTGATCTCGCTCACAACCACGCCGATGATGTGCGCGCGCCTTCTGACGCCGGAGCGTGGCGCCCGGCACGGCCGATTTTACGCCTGGAGCGAGCGCGCTTTCGACGAACTGCTGCAGGGCTACAAACGAACGCTCGCTTGGGTTCTGGATCATCCGGCGCTCATCCTCATCGTCTTCGTCCTTACGCTGGGGCTGAACGTCTTCCTGATCGGCAAAATTCCCAAAGGATTTTTTCCGATCGAGGATACAGGCGTCCTGCAGGGCGGGCTCCAGGGGCCGCAAGATACGTCATTCTACTCGATGCGGACGGCGCTTCAACAGTCCATCGATATCGTCAAATCCGACCCCGGCGTCGCGAACGTTATGGGATTCACCGGCGGACAGGGCGCTCCCAACACGGGTTTCGAATTCATTGCACTCAAGCCGCTCGATGAGCGCGTCGGCGCGGAAGAGATCTTGAATCGTTTGCGGCCCAAGCTCGCACGCATTCCCGGCGCCGCGACATTTCTGCAAGCCGTTCAAGACATCCGCATTGGCGGACGGCAGGCGAATGCGGGTTATCAATACACACTCCAGGCCGAAACCACGGAGGATCTTCAAAAGTACGGCCCTTTGCTGCTCGCACAATTGCGCCATGCGGCGGGCTTTCAAGACGTGAATACCGATCAGCAGAACAACGGTCTGCAGGCTCTGCTCACGTACGACCGTCCCACCGCGGCGCGTCTCGGCTTGACGCCCGAATTGCTGGATCGGACGCTCTACGACGCCTTCGGGCAAGCCGAGGTCTCAACCATCTACACACCGCTGAATCAGTATTACGTCGTGATGGAAGTAGCGCCGAAGTACTGGCAATCGCCTCTCGGTCTCAAACAGACCTATATACTTCCAACGCCCGGGGGCGGCGCTATCCCGCTGGCATCCGTCGCTAAGTATGCGCCGTCCACCGCGCCGCTGGCAGTGAACCACACCGGACTGTTTCCGTCGGTCACGGTTTCGTTCAATCTCGCGCCGGGAGTTTCGCTTGGGCAGGCCACCCAAGAGATCCAGTCGCTTCAGCAAAAGCTCAACATGCCGCACACCATTCACGGGCAATTTGCCGGCACACTCGAAGCCTTCGAGCAGTCGCTCTCGAGCGAACCGTATCTCATCGCCACGGCGCTTGCGGCGGTTTTTATCGTGCTGGGGATCCTCTACGAGAGCCTAGTGCATCCGATCACGATCCTTTCCACGCTGCCGCCCGCCAGCGTGGGAGCGATTCTCGCGCTCTTGCTCACCAAATCGCAGCTGGACGTGATGTCGATTATCGGCATCATCCTGCTCATCGGAATCGTGAAAAAGAACGCGATCATGATGATCGATTTCGCGTTGAACGCGGAACGCAACGAGGGCAAGAGCACGCGCGACTCGATCTTCGAAGCTTCCGCGCTGCGCTTCCGGCCCATCCTGATGACCACAATGGCGGCGTTGTTCGGCGCGGTTCCGCTGGCGCTCGGCACCGGCATGGGATCGGAACTGCGGCGTCCGCTCGGAATTTCGATCATTGGCGGGCTGATCGTCAGCCAGATTCTTACTCTCTACACCACGCCGGTGATTTACTTGTTCATGGACACGATGCGTCTGAAGCTGACCGGCCGAAGACATCCACGGCCGCTGCGGCCGGAGGAGGCGACGCAATGAAATACCCACGAGTCCTACTATTTGGTGTAATTCTTTTCGCGATCGTGCTGGGCGGCTGCAGCGTCGGGCCGAAATACACGGCGCCCGCTGCTCCGGCTGCGCCCGCGTTCAAGGAATCTTCTCCCGACGCGTACAAATCCGTATTGCCCGGCGCATGGCAGCCCGCGCGCCCGCAAGACGCAGAGATCAAAGGCAAGTGGTGGGAGATGTTCCACGAACCGGAGTTGGACGCGCTCGAAGAGCAACTGGACGTAAACAACCAAACCATCGCACAGTCATTCCAGAATTTCATGGCGGCTAGAGCGCAGGTCGGAGAAGCACGCGCTCAGTATTTTCCCACTGTCACTGCGGATCCTTCGATTACAAAGACGCGATCGCGCGGCGGCACCGGAGTGGTCTCCACCAATCCAACGACGGGAGGCGTGGTCGCTCCGCAAGGATCCAGCTCCAGCACCCTCACCAGCATCACTCTGCCCATCGATGCTTCCTGGGCTCCCGATCTGTGGGGCCGCGTCCGCAACATGGTGCGCGAATCTCAAGACGCCGCGCAGGTCGGAGCGGCGGATCTTGAGAACCAGCGTCTCACCGAGCAAGCTTCTCTGGCCGCGTTCTTCTTCGAACTGCGTGGGCAAGATTCGCTTCAGGATGTCTACAACAAGACCATCCAAGCCGACAAAGTCACGCTGGACCTGACGCGAGCTTTAGTCGAAACCGGCATCGATAGCCCGGAGGATGTGGCGCAAGCGGAGGTCACGCTGCGAAACGCGGAGGAAGCGGGCGCGGGCGTCGCCACCAATCGCGCGATCTATGAGCACGCCATCGCGACTCTGATCGGAAAACCCGCATCCAACTTTGAGATGCCGGTGAAGCTTCTGACCACGCCGCTCCCGTCCATCCCGGTCGGTGTTCCTTCCGAGCTTCTGCAGCGCCGTCCCGACATCGCCGCGGCCGAGCGAACCATGGCTGAGGCCAACGCGCTGATCGGCGTCGAAAAGGCTGCGTACTATCCAACCATCAACCTTACGGGAAGCGGCGGTCTCGCGGCCTCGACTTTTAAGACGCTTTTCTCATTGCCAGCGCTGTTCTGGTCGCTGGGCGCTTCTGCTTCAGAGACGATTTTCGACGCCGGACTCCGCAAGTCCACGATGGCGCAGTACACCGCCCAATACAACGGCGATGTTGCGAGCTACAAGCAAACCATTCTGACGGCGTTCCAGCAGGTGGAGGACAACATCGCGACCTTGCGCACCGTGTCAGATCAGATCATCCGCGAGAATTCCGCTATCGAAGCCGCGCAACGATACGTCAACCTTGCCACCGCGCGCTACGAGACCGGGCTCGATCCTTACCTGAACGTCATGTCCGCGCAGCTCACGCTTCTGGGCAATCAGCTTACGCAAACCAACCTGCGCGTGAGCGAGATGACCGCGGCCGTGCAGTTGATTCAAGCGCTGGGCGGGGGCTGGAAGGCGTCCGGGCTGCCTACGCCGGCCGGTGTCACCAGCAAGCAGGCGGCAAGCCAATCGATGACTGTTCAGTAGCTGCGCACGGAATCCGCCAAAGAATTTTCCGACGCGGTGGGTTCGCGCTTTAGTAAATCAAGGGGAAGCGTTACAGTAAAGGAGAGATGGACCCTGGAGTTCGAATCCGCCGGACCGTGATGATTTGGTTGACTGTCGCGGTCGCCGTTTTTGCCGGCGATACGAAGTCCTCGACATCGGCGGCAGCGGGCCGTTTGCCGGGCATGCCGCCCATTCTCAATCCGAACGACATCTACTCCGCCGATAGCCCGAACAATCTGAGCCCGGTGGTCAAGAATTTTCCCCCGCGCGTGTACGTTCCGAACACCATAAGTAACACTGTCACGGTGATCGATCCGAAAACTTACCAAATCATCGAGACGTTCCGCGTGGGCCGTCTCCCGCAGCACGTCACGCCTTCCTATGACCTGAAGACGTTGTGGGTCTTGAACGATCGCGGCAACAGCCTGACGCGCATCGATCCGGCGACCGCCAAGCTCAAGGAAACCATCCCGGTGACGGATCCTTACAACATGTACTACACGCCCGACGGAAAGTTCGCGGTCGTCGTAGCCGAGCAGCGCATGCGGCTGAATTTTCTCGACGCCGCCACCATGAAGCTGGCCAATTCCGTTTGGGTGCCGTGCAAGGGCGTCGATCACATGGATTTTTCCGCCGACGGCCGCTACCTCATTGCGAGCTGCGAGTTCGCTGGAGCACTTATTAAGGTGGACGTCGAGAAGCAGAAACTCATCGGTCGCTTGCCGCTTCCGGGCGCGCATGCCATGCCTCAGGACGTGAAGCTCTCGCCCGATGGCAAGGTTTTCTACGTCGCCGACATGCACGCCGACGGTATTCACATGATCGATGGCGACAATTTCAAGCTGATCGGCACCATGCCTACCGGCAAAGGCGCGCACGGCCTCTACGTTAGCCGCGACTCCAAAGTTCTCTACATTTCCAATCGCGGCGAAGGCAGCATCTCGGTGCTTGATTTCGCCACGCGCAAACTGATCCACAAGTGGGCGCTTCCAGGCGGAGGCAGTCCCGATATGGGTGGCGTTTCAAGCGACGGCAAAGTGTTGTGGTTGTCGGGGCGCTACAACGCCGAGGTCTACGCAATCGATACCGGCGACGGCAAGCTGCTGGCGCGCATCAAAGTCGGGCGGGGCCCCCACGGTCTGTGCGTGTATCCACAGCCCGGCCGCTATTCGCTCGGCCACACTGGCGTGTTCCGTTAAAAACCCTTTAACAACTCCATCGATTAACAAAAGGTTATCGAGAAAATACGTCTTGATGATTGATCGCACCGAAGTTCTGCCTTAGCATTGCGAGAGAGCAGTCGCGCTCGCTTCCGACCCACACGCTTCCCGTCACGGTTGTCTTTTGAGATATGCTTTTAGCGGCGACACCACGAACAAAGGAGACCCCTCGTGCTAAACAAGGCTATGTCTGCCGGCGGCTGCGCCGCCGCTTTGGCCCTTTGCCTGTGCTCCAGCCAGGCCCAAAGTCCCCCCGCCCGCGCTCCTCGAACTGCTGAACCCACGCACGTCCGGAAATCGGAGGTGGGTTGGCGGCTGGCTCCTTCCGAGCAACAGTACGCCGCTATCGATGGCGACCATTTAAAGAAATATGTTGAGGAAATCTGCGCGATTTCCCGTCGTTACCGCGACGCCGGCCATCAATTTTGGGGACGCATTACCGGCACCTCCGCCGACGAAGAAAACGCGCAGTGGATGATGGCGAAATTCCGCGAGATCGGCTTGACCGACGTGCACGAGCAGGTTCTGGACCTGCCTCCGCAGTGGATGCCGCAATCCTGGAGCGTGGTGGCCACGGCCAACGGCAAGACGCTTCAGCTGGACACGGCGCAACCAACCTACCTTGCTGTCGGAACGCCGCCCGAGGGCCTGAACCTGGAAGCAGTCTACGTCGGTCTCGGGAGCGATGCGGATCTGACGCTCTCGCGCGATGTCAAGGGCAAAGCGGTCTTCTTCTTTAGCAACGATCTGGCGTCTCGCCACGCTCCCATCATGGACAACGCCGTCAAACGAATCGGGGAGCGCGGCGCTGCGGCCATCTTTATTATTCAGGGATTGCCGGGTAACGAGAAAACCCAGTTCTATCCGGTGAACAGTCCGGTCCCGACGTTCTCCCTCGGTCAGAAGAACGGTCTGGAGATGCGCGACTTCATCGCGGCGGCGGGCGCAGGTGAAGCCCACGTCAAAGTGCTGCTCGATGTAAAGCGGGTGCCCAATCTAAAGAGCGGCACGGTCTGGGGCACGCTGCCCGGTATGTCGGACGAGAACGATGTAGTAGTGGCCCATCGCGATGGATGGTTCGAAGGCGCCAACGACAACGCCGCCGGCATGGCCACCATGATCGGGTTGGCTGAGTACTTCGCGAAGGTACCCAAAGAACAGCGGCGCCGCACCATTATTTTTGCGGGTACCGACGGCCACCACGACAACGGCGCCGAAAGCGGCATGTGGTTCTCGCAGCATCCGGAATTTTTCGCCAAGACTGCCGTGCTCTTCAACGCCGAACACACTGGCGGCATGGACAGCGCTCCCACCGGGGCGGCGCTCTCCAACGCTCCGGCGGCATATCGCTGGTACGGCACCGGTCCCAAACTGGCGGACATCATCGTGAAAGCGATGGATGCGTTCGGTGTTCCGAGCTTCCCCGATTCCTCGCCGTCTCCTCCCGGCGAGATCGGCCGTTATTATCACCTGGCGCCCTCGGTCGAGATCATCAATAGCGCTTTCGTGTGGCATTCCGACAAGGAAACGCCCGAGACGATCTCCGCCACTGGTCTTGCGGCTGTTACCCGCACCTACGCCAAGGTGATTGTCGATACCAACGCGCTCGAGCTGAAAGATCTGCGTACCGCGCAGATGCCGAGGTAATCGTCATGGGAATTACGCGACGTCGATTTGTTGAAACCGCCGTTTCAGCATCCACGCTGGGCGTGCTTGGCCAGCGGGCCCTGTTGCCTATCGCGAGCGGCGCGAAAGTGGAAGGCTATCGCGCCAACCTCCTGTCGTCTCAGAAAGAAGTCTGGGATTGGCAAGTTTGGATGGCGAAGCTCGGTCCCAAGTACACCGGCAACGCAGCGCACACTCAGTTTGTCGAGTTTCTCGCCACGCATTTGCAGCAAGCTGGGCTCGAGGTCGCGCGCGAGCATTACACGCTGCCGCGCTGGGAAGCGAAGCGGTGGGAGATCACGGTGGATGGCAAGAAGATCCCGGTGACTTCTTACTTTCCGTATTCGGGCGAGACTCCCGCGGCCGGCGTGACCGGCGAGCTGGTCTATGCCGGACACGCGCCGGCTTTCAATCTGACCGGGCTCGAGGGCAAGATCGCGCTAGTTGATTTTTCCACCAACGTCCGCAAGTTCGGCGAAATGTATAAGCCTTGGGGGATTTATCCCACGGACGCGCATTTCCCGGCCGAGTTTAAGCCGGCGCGCGGCGGAGTGAATGACCTTACGCAATTTAAGAAAGCTGGCGCAGTCGGCGTGATCATCGCCTGGACCGATGTCTCCGACGGCAATGCGCAAGATCAGTACACGCCGTTTTCGCGGCCCCCACAAGGCGTGCCGGGCTTGTACGTCGGCCGTGAGACCGGCGCGAAGTTGAAAGCCCTGGCGCAAAGCGGCGCCAAAGCGACGGTCGTGCTCGAAGCCGACATCCATCCCGACACGCCCACGGACACGCTGCTCGCTACGCTTCCGGGAACCTCGGCCGACGAAGTAATCATCGTCAACACGCATACCGACGGCCCCAATGCGACGGAAGAGAATGGTGGACTCGGAGTTTTGGCGCTGGCCAAATACTTCGCCAAGGTCCCCAAGGGCGATCGCAAACGGACACTCGTCTTTCCGCTCACCACGGGCCATTTCGCCGGACCCTGGGTGCCGTCCATGCGCGGCATCATTCAGAAATATCCGGACCTGATCAAGAAGGCCGTCGCCGCTCTCACGGTCGAGCATCTGGGCTGTAAGGAATGGGCCGACGACGCAACCATGCACTACCGGGCGACGGGTGAAAACGAATGGGCCGTCGCGATCACCGAATCCGGCGGCGCCGGTCGGGCATTGGTCGACGCGCTTCAAAGCAGCGCCGACAAGAAAACCGCGGTGGTCAACCCGGTTCATGGCGGCTGGCTCGGCGAGGGCGGGGGATTGGCTCGTGCCGGCGTTCCCACCATAGGCTACATCCCGCAACCGAATTATTTGTTGGCCGGTCCCGCCAACGGCTGCATCGAAAAGTTGAGCGCGGAGCGGCTGCACGCCGAGATCCAAGTTTTTGCCAAGGTCATCCATACCATGGACTCTATGACTGCGGCCGATCTGAAATCGAAAGCCTGATTCGCAATTCATCGAAAGGAAAACTGAATGACCAATCGACGTTCGTTCTTGACGGCGCTCGGCGCGGGCTACGCGCTGGCGAACAATAGCTGGGCTCAGTCGCGTCGTGCGGAACGCGCCGCCGCGCCCCGCAATAGTGAACTGTTCTTCACCGCCGACACGCAATACGGCAAGGTTCTCGGAATGGCCAACGGATCGGTTAAGGAATTCAAAGGCATTCCCTACGGCGCGTCGACCGCCGGGAAGAATCGTTTCATGCCGCCGCAGAAGCCAGCCGCATGGACCGGCGTGAAGGAGTGCTTGGCGTATGGCCAGATTTCACCCCAAACGATTTCGGCAGCCGGTAGCGATTACGGCGAGTTGATCCAGTGGGACCTGCACTACGGCACCGGCATGGGCGAGGATGTGCTCACGCTCAACGTCTGGACTCCCGCGATTAAGGACGGCGGCAAGCGAGCTGTACTGGTTTCCTTCCACGGCGGCGGATTTGCGACCGGTTCCGGGAACGGCCCGCAGTATGACGGCACGCAGCTAGCCCGCCTGTCTGACGTCGTCGTCGTCACCGTGAATCATCGCCTCGCGAGCCTCGGCTATCTGCACTTGGCCGATCTCGGCGCCCCGGCTGAATTCCAGCATGCGGGCGTGGCCGGCATGATGGATCTCGTGGCGTCGCTCGAATGGGTGCGCGACAACATCGAGAACTTCGGCGGCGATCCCGCGAAGGTCATGATCTTCGGTCAATCCGGCGGCGGCGCGAAGACATCGACGATGCTCGCGATTCCGTCCGGCAAAGGGTTGTACCACGCGGCAGGCATTCAGAGCGGGTCCACAATTCGCTCGCTTTCGCGCGAGCAAGGCACCAAGTCCGCCGAAATGTTGCTCGCCAAGCTCGGTATTTCGAAGAGCAACATCGCCGACATCCAGAAAAAGTCGTGGCAGGAGATTCTCGAAGCGCAGACATCGCTCACCGGCGCAGCGTTCAGTCCCGTGGTGGACGGCACAATACTTCCGCACAATCCGTTCGACCCAACCGCACCGCCCGAGTCGGCCACGGTGCCGATCATCATCTCGAACACGCTCGAAGATGCCGCGCTACGTTTGACCAATTGGGATCTCACAGAAGAAGGTTTGCGTACCATGATGAACCAGCGCTACGGCCCCAAGGCCGAGGCGATGCTGGCGATGTATCGCAACCGCTATCCCGACAAATCGCCTTACTTGATTCAGGCGCAGATCATCACCGATTCCGGCGCGCGCAAGAGCGCGATCCTTCAGGCCGAACGCAAGGCGGCGCAAGGGCAGGCTCCGGCGTACATGTATCTGTGGGCTTTCCCGAGCGGCGGGTTCGGCGGCAAGTTCGGCGCCGTGCACGGCACCGATGTTTCCGCCACCTTCAACAACTATCGCGACGGCGTCGGCGGCACAGGTTCAGAGGAGGAGCGCGCGCTCTGGTCGCGCTTCGCAAATACCTGGGTTACGATGGCCAAGAACGCGAACCCGAACAATTCGAAAGTTCCGAATTGGCCGGGCTACGACGCACAGACTCGCGCAACCATGATCTTTGATAAAGAAGTTCGCGTGGAGAACGATCCGCGCAGCGAGATCCGCAAGTTCTGGGCGGAAATGCCCATCGCGTAATCGATTCGTCTAAGGTACTTGCCGCCGGGCGCTGGCCTTCACAGGTTGGCGCCCGGCATTTGTTTTCCTCTTACCCCGCCAGGGTCACAACCCGGAACCCATTCCTGGCGAGCTTGTGGCGATCGAGCACATTGCGACCATCCAGCAGGATGCGGGACTTCATACGCTCGGCCATGGCTTCCCAGTTCAGTTCCAGATACTCGTGCCATTCGGTGACCAGCACCAGCGCGTCGGCTTCTTCGGCCACATCTTCGGGACTCGAGCAGCACACCACGCCCAGGTCGCCGTAAGCTTCCTGGAAGCGCTCCATCGCCACCGGATCGTGTGCGCGGACCTTGCAGCCGCGCTCGATCAGCTTGCGCGCGATGTCGATGGCGGGCGCCTCGCGCAGATCGTCGGTGTTGGGCTTGAACGCCAGACCCAGCAATCCGATGGTGCGGCCTTTGAGAATCTTGAGCTCGCCTAACAGCTTGTCCACCACGCGCTCGCGCTGCCGCTTGTTGATCTCGCGCGCTGCCGCCACGATGGGCATGCCGAGATTGTATTCCGCAGCAGTGGAAACCAGCGCCGCCGTATCTTTTCCGAAGCACGAACCGCCCCAGCCGATGCCGGCCTGCAGGAAGCGCGTGCCGATGCGCGCATCCAGTCCGATGCCTTTTGCAATCTGCGTGATGTCGGCGCCCACGCGCTCGGCCAGTTGTCCGATTTCATTGATGTAGCTGATCTTCAGCGCCAGAAACGCATTGGCGGCGTACTTGATCAATTCCGCCGAAGCCAGATCGGTGGCAATCAGTGGAGCCGCGGCGATCTGCTCGGGCCGCGGAAGATAGGCCGGAGCCTGGAAGGTCTGATCGAGGATCGGGCGATACAACGTGTACAGCACTTCGAGCGCGCGCTCGTTGTCGGAACCCACCACCACGCGATCCGGATACAGGCTGTCTGAAAGCGCCGTGCCTTCACGCAGGAACTCGGGATTGGAAGCCACCGAGAAATGGCCGTTGGCCTTCTTGCCATGATGCTGCTCGTAGGATTCGCGCACCAAGGCGTCCACCCAGTTGCCCGAGCCGATCGGCACGGTGGACTTGTTCACCACCACGGTGAAGTCGCCGGCATAATGCTCGCCGATGCCGCGCGCGGCTTGCGAGAGATACTTCAGGTCCGGGCTGCCATCGGCGGTGGGCGGCGTACCGACGGCGATGAAGATCACGTCGGCGTCCTGAACGGCCCCGGCGTACTGGGTGCAAAAGCGAAGATTGGGCTGGGCGTCGGCGATCAGTTCGGTCAGATAGGGTTCGTAGATGGGCGTCTTGCCGGCGCGCAGCAAGGCGATCTTTTTCTCATCCGAATCGATGCAAGTGACATTGTGCCCGAGGTATGCAAGGCATGCTCCGGTGGTCAAACCGACATAGCCGGTGCCGATGATGGATACGTTCATAAGTGGTTTTCGTTGTCCCTAGATCAAGCTAACATTGGCTCCGCGCATGGCAAAAGGCCCATGGTACTGATACTGGTCCAGATGGTACCAGGAGAAAACGGCTATCCTCCGAACAGGAACACCTTGCGTTGGATGCGCGAAACACGAATCGCTTTCATTAATTGTGTAACACTGAAAGCAAAATGGCTTGGTTCACACGCGATAAGCCCGGCGTTGCGCCGGAAGAAGGCGAACGGCGCGTTCGCACGGAAGGCCTCTGGCTAAAATGCCAATCCTGCGGCCAGATTATTTGGCGCAAAGCGCTGGAGGATAGTCATCAGGTTTGCCCGAAGTGCGGCCACCACGGGCGCATCGGCGCGCGCGAGCGCATCGAGTTACTTTTCGATGACGGACGTTTCGATCAGTATGACCAGTTTCTGGCCTCCACCGATCCGCTCCACTTCACGGATTCCAAGGCGTACGGCGAACGCCTCGAAGCCGGACGGCAATCCACCGAGTTGCGCGATGCCATCATCTCCGCCGGCGGCAACCTGAACGGACGCCGCGTTCACATCTGCGCCATGGAGTTGCGGTTCATCGGAGGCAGCATGGGAGCGGTGGTGGGCGAAGTGATCACGCGGGCGATCGAACGGTCCATCGAACAGCGAGTGCCGTTGATCGTGATCTCGGCCTCGGGCGGCGCGCGTATGCAGGAAGGCGCGGTCAGCCTGATGCAGCTCGCAAAGATTTCCGCCGCGCTGATGCGCCTTGACGATGCCGGCATTCCTTACGTCAGCATTCTCACCGATCCCACCACGGGTGGCGTAACCGCTAGCTTCGCCATGCTCGGCGATTTGAATATCGGCGAGCCGGGGGCGCAAATCGGATTCGCCGGCCCGCGAGTGATCGAACAAACCATTCGTCAAAAGCTGCCGGACGGATTTCAAACCAGCGAATTCCTGTTACAGCACGGTTTTCTGGATGCCGTGGTCAAGCGCGACGAGCTGAAATCGTACCTCGCAAACGCGCTGGATTTTTTTCTCAACTGACCGCGCCGCGGCGCGGCGAAAACGGCTGGACTATTGCGGCTTTTTAAACAAGCTGTCGAAGGCCGCTCGCGCGTCGTTGGGAGAGCGTGGCGCCTGCACCGGCGCGGCAGCTTGATGATGATTGTTGTTATTGGCGGGCGCCGCATCGCGAGCCACCGTTACGCGCGGGCTGAACAGCTCGCACTCGTTGGCTTGGTCCTTCACCGCGATACGCTGCGGGACCGGCTTCAGGCATTGAAAGCGCGTGGACGGCTCAAAATGTGCGCACTGCTTGCAGCAGTGCAGGTCTGAGTTGCACTTCGGGCACTTGCCCTTCCAGTCCACATCCGGCGAAAGCGTCGTGGAACAGTTAAAACAGCGGGCTGCCACTACGTTTTGCAATAAACGGGGTAGGCGCGGGCCGGTTACATCAATCGGCGGCCGTGGGCCCGAGGGCTTGGGACGCTCGACTGGCCGGCGATCCCCGTTTTCGCGGCCGGTATCCATGTATCCGCGCTGTCTGTACTTGCGATCGTCGTCCATTGTTTGAAAATCGATTCCTGGAGTTACGCTCTACGAGCCGCACCTAGGGTAGAACCCTTCCGGTACGAATCACGTGGCTGTCCAAGCTGTAGGATCAAGCGGAGGATGGCTGCGGAACTGTCTGGACTGGAGACTCTTCCGCGAGTGCCTACCTAACTATGTACCACGAAACAACCTCGAACGCTACCACTATTTGGTACTAACAGGCCCGGGGATCCGATTTCCCGAATCGTTGCGGCACGCTGAGCGCCCCAAACACCTCGTTCTACTGACCGGGACTCCACTTCAATAACGAGTTACAAGGCCGCGTCAACGGATCGTCATAGTGATTGGGACTGATCCTCAGCGAGTAACCGAGACGGCCGGTCTGGTGCGGCACGAACTCCTTTTCGAAGACATAGGACTCGCCGTCCTGTTGTACCGGCGGAAGCGTCATCACTTGGGTCTCTTCCAAATTGCCGTTGGCGCCGACGCGCCCGATCACGGCTTCTACCCGCACGTCCTTGGGCGAAAGGCCTGCCAGACACACCTTCGCGCGCATTGGAACCGGTCGGCCGGTCAGGACCGATACATCGGGACTTTTACCCGTATCGAGGAACGCGACTTTATCCCACACGCGATCCACCTGCTCGTTCCAGCGCGCCCGATCCTGCGCCGGCTGGAAGCGATCTTTGGATGTTTCGAGAAACGCCTGATGCGCCGGCTCATAAAGCTGCGCGGAGTATTCTCCGATCATGCGCTGGCAATTGAACTGGGGGCTCAGGTTCATGAGCGACTGCTTCACGCGACGCATCCAGTCCACCGGCACGCCTTCATCGCGGTCCTGGTAATACATCGGTACGATCTCGTTTTCGAGCGTCGAATAGATCGCGCGCGCGTGAATCTCGTCCTGATCGTCGGAATACGGCTCGCGATCGCCAATCGCCCAGCCGCCCGAAACCTCGTAGGCCTCATCGAACCAGCCATCCAGAATGCTCAAATTGAGAACGCCGTTGATGCCTGCCTTCATGCCGCTGGTCCCGCAAGCTTCCTCGCCGCGGCGCGGGGTGTTGAGCCACAGATCGACGCCCTGCACGAGCTCGCGCGCCACGCCAATGCTGTAGTCCTCGACAAACACGATGTGATTGGCGATCTCGGGCGCGCGCGAAAGCTGCACGATCTCTCGGATCAGCGTTTTCCCCGGCAGATCGCGCGGATGCGCCTTCCCCGCGATTACGATTTGGAGAGGACATTCCTTATTTGACAGCAGCCGCTTCAAGCGCTCTACGTCCCGGAACAGCAGTGTCGCTCGTTTGTATGTAGCGAAGCGCCGCGCGAAGCCGATAGTCAGCGTATCGGGCTCGAGAACATCCGCCAATCTTCGCTGCTCGGCCGCCGACGCTTTCCGCGCCAACGCCGCCGCCAGCACCCGTTCGCGTACGAACGTTACCAGGTAACGCTTTCTACGCCGGTGCGCTTCCCACAGCTCCTGGTTTGGAATGTCTTCCACCAGATCCCAGATTTTCGGATCCGGATAACGCTCCCGCCAGTCCGGCTGCAAGTACTGATCGTAAAGCTGCGCCAGGTCGCCGTTTAGCCAGGTCGGAAGATGCACGCCATTGGTGACGGAAGTGATCGGAACCTCCCACACCGGAAGTCGCGGCCACAGCTCCTGCCACATTTCCTGCGAAACCTGGCGGTGAATTCCGCTCACGGCATTGCGGAACGCCGACGTTTTGATGGCCATAATCGCCATCGAAAACGGCTCCTGATGATTGTCGGGATGAAACCGTCCCAGGCTCAGCAGTTTTTCGAACGGAATCGCGGCAGTGCGGCAATACTCGCCGAAATATTCGTACAACAAACCCGGATCGAAAAGATCGATTCCCGCGGGAACCGAAGTGTGCGTGGTGAAGACGTTGTTCGAGCGGCATGCTTCAAACGCTTCATCGAAGTTCAGCTTTTCTTTTTCGATCAGCAGGCGCATGCGCTCGATTGCCAGGAAGGCCGAGTGCCCTTCGTTCATGTGCCAGACCGTGGGCTTGAGGCCGAGAACGTCCAGCGCGCGCAGACCGCCGATTCCGAGCACGATCTCCTGCCGGATGCGCATCGCCGTGTCGCCGCCGTAGAGCTGATCGGTGATCTCGCGATGCCCGGCCGATTCGTTCTCGGGAATGTTGGTGTCCAGCAAATACAGCTTCACGCGCCCGACATCGATGTGCCAGATCTTGATGAAGACTTTTCCCGTGGGCAGATCCACCGATACGATCACATCCGCGCCATTGGCGTCGCGTTCCGGGCGAACCGGTAGGGTGTAAAAGTCGTTTACCGGATTGCGCTCCTGCTGCCAGCCGTCGGGATTCAACGACTGCTGCAAAAAGCCTTTCTGATATAACAAGCCGACGCCCACCAGCGGAATCTCCCCGTCGCTAGAGGCTTTCAAATGGTCGCCGGACAGCACACCCAAACCGCCCGAATAGATCGGCATGCATTCCACCAGGCCGTATTCCATGGAAAAATACGCGATCAGGCGGTCTTGGGGCGGCTCCGATTTTTCGAGATAGCTGATGTAGCGATCGCATGCCCGGCGATAGGCGGCCAGGAAGCGCGGATCCGCTGCGGCACGCTCCAGCGTTTCCTGTGGAACACGGCCGAGCATCAGCACGGGATTGTGCCCGCAATTCTTCCACAGCGCCGGATCCAATCGGCGGAACAGGGATCGCACGGTATGATCCCAGCTCCACAGTAGGTTATAAGCGAGGTCGCTCATCCGGGAAATCCCCGTCGGAAGAGCCGGCCGCACGAGGAATTCCTTAACCGGTTGAATCTGAAAGGGCATTGCTTATGGCGTTAGAGTTTCAACTATACCACTGGAGGGACGCGGCCCTATTTCTTTGGACGTATGACCACAAATAGTTAACTTCAGAACCAGTGAGATACAGTGCATTAATTTCTGTTTACCGCGCCACGTCCGCGCTGACGTCCCTAGGGCATTGATCGGCGGATGGGCCGCAAACCTAAAGAGCCTTACACAAATTGTTGGAAACGGGAATCGGAACGCACGGCGGCATGGCCGGAAGCCCTCAGTCTAGCATTGCCGGACCTGGCAGGCTGGCAATTTCCAGCCAGTAGTGTACCAAGGCCTTGAGCTGCTGCACCATAGTCCCCATGGTCATCGGCTTCGAGATATATGAATTCGCGCCCAACTGGTAGCACCGCCGGATGTCCATCGGTGACGCCGATCCGCTGTAAATCACCAGAGGGGTGATCTTGAGCACGTTGTCGCCCTTTACTTTGGCGACGAACTCGAAGCCGGTCATAGCAGGCATATTCAAATCGCATAGCACCAGATCTACCGGTCCGACCTCGCGGAACCGGTTCTGTTGTTGTAGATACTCGATGCCCTCAGTCGCCGTTGATACCCAAAACAGCTTGACGCGCGGCGCAGCATCCCGCAGCGCCAACTCGAATAGCTTGGCGTCGGCTTCGTTGTCGTCGATGAGCAATATCTGAAACTTGCTGGGCGAGACCGCTGAGATGGTTTCCATAAAATCCCGAATTCGATTGGACGCAAGCGAACGGGAATTTGTACATGGTACCGCCTGCGCCACGGAGGGCGGGGGCAAGGTGCCAGACGCCCTCTGGACGTCAATCCATTGAAAAGTCGCCTTCGTGTGGCGGGGGCTGCTGGAACTCAGGCTACCTTAGCCAGGAGACGCCGCGAGAACCAGCCCGCGCAGAACAGGCCCGCCAGCAAAAGCGATGCCTCGCGAGGTTCGGGAACGGCGGTGGCGGTCGCGAAACTTGCGCCTCCTGTCGGCGAGTCGAACGCAGTCACGCTGATCTCTCCATGGGGGTCCAAACCGAACTGGAGCAGGAAGCCATCGTTCTCATTGGCGGTTAACAACGGCGTAGCGTCGTCGGTGCCGAAGAACGAAACTGTAAAAACGTCGCCAACGGCGCCGCTTGGAGTTCCGGAAAAAGTCAGCAGGAAATCGATGGACGAGCCAAACGAGATGCCTTCGTTGTAGTCGGTGTTGTCGTCGGCGATGGTAACCTCCCCGGGCAGCGTTCCGGAAATGGTTCCCTGGGTAAACAGCGTGGCAGCGTTGACGGTAGCGCCTGTGAAATTATCGATGGTCGCGGTGGCCGGAAAGCCACCATTGAAGGCCAGATCGATAAATCCCATGGCGCCGGCGGGAAGCGAACTCGTGTCGATCGAGATGTCGTACATTGCATCCGCCAGAAGCGGCGCTGTTGTCAGCGTGAGAAGACAGAACAATCTGTTTGCGATTTTCACCTGAGGTGCTCCTGGTTAAAATGTGCCGCTAAACACCAGCGGTGTGAAAGCCGGCGATGTGCTTTGCGGCGCCGAGATGCGGATGGTCACTTGAACCGATGCGCCCGCGTCAAGCGACCCCGACGGTACCGCGGTGATGTAAGCGCCGGCGGACCCGGTGCCGGTGGCGTTGGCGAGTGTATCGCCAGACGTGAGATTGCTCAACACCAGTTGCAGAGGCGCGGCCAGAGCGGCCCCGCTGGTGTTGGTGATGGTGAGCGTCGCCGAGTACTGCTTGCTCACGCGGCTGTATGCCAAGCCGGTGGACGCGACGCTCACGCTGGAAGTCACGTCGATATTGGACGCCTGCGTAGCCGGAGGCAGCGCGAAGTAGCCAACCACCCAGTCGTGGTCGGATACGCGCTCGGGTCGCGTGAAATCGCCGCGATACGCCTCTGGAAAATCGGCGTCCAAGCGTGCCTTCGCGAGCCGGTTGAAGATCGACAGCGCGGGCGGGTTCAGAAGATATTGATCCAACTCCTCGGACGAGCCCGAGAAAGTATACGAATAACGCTGCGACGGATCTTCGAGCGTTACGACGTCGGTAAGCAGAGGATTCACTAACGGATTACTCGCCAGCACCACCTGATCGGCCGGCGCGGGCTGGCCGAGCACGGTCCCCACCACGTCCACGTAGCCGTCGTTGAACTGATAGGCGTTGTAATCCCCGATGGCGATGATCTTCTCGTTCGGATCGGCGGCCTGCCGCGACTGAATCAGGTTGGCCAGTTCCTCGGCCTGTTTCTGGCGTTTGAGACGCACGAAAGCTCCCTCCGAGGGATCGTCGATGTCATCCAGCGAGCGGTTGTGTACCGCGATCACCGTAAACGCGACCGAATTGTTGCTGCCCGGCATCGCGGCTTGTGCCCGCAGCACCAGCCAAGGCCGGTCGTTCAGCGGCGAAACGCTGCCCGTGGTGGGATTGGTGATCAGGTCGTTCTTGCCGTATTGCGTGACGTCCACCACCGTGATGTTCGATTTCACCAGGAAGCCCACGTTGATGTTGCTGATGTCGTTGCCTTCCACCAGGTAGGCCGTGTAGCCAGGATTCACGCCGGTCTCCGCCAATGCGTCCGAGTTCACCTGATTGGCCACGGTCTGGAGCGTTGCCAGGTTGAGCATCTCCTGCACGGCGATGACGTCGGGAAGCTTAAGCACGTGCCGATAGCCGAGCGACAGCTTGCTGACGCGATTGGCGAACGCCGTCGGATCGACGTTGGTCGATGATGCGCCGGGCGGACCGTTGGGATCCTGCGTAGTGTTGTAAAAATGCTCCAGGTTCGTGGACGCGACCGTGAACTCGCCCGGGTTTTTGTCAGGCACAGCCGTGAAGGTGATGTTTCCAGATACGGTGCCCGATCCCGGATCCGGCAGAATTTCGTACATCGAAGGGAAGAAGCTAATCACTCCGGTCAGATTGGTGACGATCGCTCCTGTAGTAACGTCGATCGGCGTCGTGCCCACCTGCCCGGGGCCGAAGATCTCGATCACTTCCGGATTCGTGTCCCAACGCGGAACGTTGGCGGGCGTCCCGGGTGGCAGAGTATCGGTGAGCGCGATTCCCGGCTCGCGGAACGGACGAGGCGTTCCCGTGATCACTCCATAGAATGTTCCGTTGCTGGTGGATGTGGCCAGGACTTCGTTCACCGTCCCACCGGTGGGTCCGCTGACGGTGAGGCTCGGGATCGTCACCCGCATTCCGGAGAATTTTTCGAGCTGATCGATGGGGCCGGCTGGATTGAGGTCGGACGTGGTGAGCACCACTGGCGCCGGTAGGGGGTTGCCGCTCGAAATCGCGAAGAAACTGGGGGAGTCGAGCTCGGTCTGCCCGTCGAACTCGGCGGCCTTTCCCGTCACGCAGACCAGGTTTCCGAGGATCGCGCTGCCCGTAGGTGCGCTGCTGGTGAAAACAAAAATTCCGTCGGATGTTGCGGGGTCGCCGTCGCCCGTATCCTGCATGAAAAATCCATTCTTGCTTAGCGCGTTCACGATACCTTGTACTGTGACGATTTGGCCCGGGATGGGAGTCGCATCGCCGCTGCCTTGTACCGAACCGATGCTGACCGAGTTACACGGCGGCACCGGGTTCACCGTAAGCGAAAGCGTCGCGCTGGCCGGACCAGTGCTGTCGCTCACCATGAACGTGATCATGGTGGTGCCCATGACCGTGGGAAGGCCGCTCAACACGCCGGTGGATGCGTTCAGCATCAAGTTGGCTGGCAACGTCGTGGAAGACCAGGTCCTTGTCCCGCTGCCGCCGCTCGCGGTCAGCGTCGCCGAGTAGATGTTATTAACTGTCGCGGTGGGAAGCGAACTGGTCGTTATGTTCAACGGCGCAGGGCCCGCCATGCAGGTGACAGCCGAGCTTGATGAGTTGCGCGGATTCGGTGCTCCGTTCACGAAGTCGGCGGAATTGTTATCGGTGTCGGTGCAGCCGTTCGAAATGCGCAGATCGGCGATCGTGTTGCTGGGCGTGCCGGGCGCGGGCGATCCCTCCGAACAGCTCACGCCGGATCCGTAGCCGATCAGGTCGACCA
>Ga0335078_10005078_pt1 | contig 19452 bp, 12 predicted proteins | sample Lox_Sample_32_FD_206711 | JGI IMG/M metagenome (GOLD analysis project Ga0335078, IMG submission 206711) | Soil microbial communities from Loxahatchee National Wildlife Refuge, Florida, United States - Lox_Sample_3.2 | ecosystem: Environmental > Terrestrial > Soil > Wetlands | place: USA... | reverse complement strand
CGGCTGGATGAATCGTTCGATGCCTTTTCCGATTCGGTACATCTGATGCCGAGCTTCGCCGAGGCCCATGGCGAGTTGTCCTATTACTTTTACCGCAGCGATGACGCCGACAATGCGCTCGCCGAGGCTCGGACCGCGCTCAGTATCGACCCGGCCAACGCAGAGGCTTATCGCTTTCTTGGACTTGCCCACTATGCCGACGGGCACTATGAAGCGGCTCTCAATGCCTATGAGAAGTCCCTGGAACGCGACCCGGGCAATGCCGACGTGTACTTCGATATGGGCATCACCCAGCGGGACAAGGGAGACTTCCGGCGTGCGGCGATTGCGTACCATCATGCGCTCACGCTGCGGCCCGATTTCTGGGAGGCACACAGCAATCTCGGCGTAGTCCTGCGTGACGAAGGAAAGCTGGATGAAGCAGCGGTTGAGTTTCGAGCGGCGCTCCGACTGAAGCCGGACGAGGCGAGCGTGCGCAGCAATCTGGGCAACACGCTTTGCGACAAAGAAGATTTCGACAAGGCGATCACGGAGTTCAAGGAACTCTATCGCCATGCGCCGGACTGGGAAGGCGGACACAACTGCCTTGCCCGGGCCTACATGGCGAAGCGCGATTATCCATCGGCCATTCGCGAGCTGCACGCGGCGATTGCGCAGAATCCTGCTGGGGCCGCCGAATATCGCGTGCTAGGCCAGGCTCTGCTGCTGACCGGCCGGGACGAAGAGGCGGTGGAAGTGCTGCGCAAGGCGGTGGCGCTCAATCCGGATTCGGCTCTGGGCCATCATTATTTAGGGACGGCGCTGGTGAACACGCAGTTGCTGGCGGAGGCGGAGAAGGAGTTTCGGGAAGCCTTGCGGCTGCAGCCGAGCGGGCAGAATCACTACTCTCTGGCCGCCTGCCTCATGGCCCTGAATCGTTATGAGGAAGCGCTGGGCGAGCTGGAAATCGCCTCACGCCTCGACCCCAAAGAGAACCTTTACCGGGCACGAATGCAGGAAGCGGCCCGGATGATCACGACGACGAAGTAGCCGATTGGCGCTCTGGCCGGGCGGACGACTCATGGGGTTACCGGGGCAGGTGCACTGTCGTGCATCGCTTCGGGCCCGGAACGACCCTAGAATAGAGCTCAAGCGGACGCCACCCGCTACCGGATGGAATCCATGGAAAGCACAGGAGTCAAGCCAGTTCGGCAGAAGATCGTCAACCCCAACGTTGTGGCAACGTCGTTTTCCACGCCCGGATTAATGGGAGCTTCCGCAGGTCCTGCCTTCGAGCCCGGAGTGGTTCATGGAGTAGGGTATGGCATGCCGTGCGCAAAGTGCCGAGCCTACTACCCAGCCGACATGGACGCTTGTCCGATCTGCAAGTCGAAGGAGCGCGTGTCGACGACGCGCACGGGCGCGCGTTCGGCGTCCTCCGGGACCAAACCCTCTCCGGAGTTGCAGTCGGAGGCGGCGAAACTATTGGCCGAAGAGCGCGAACGGTTGCGCCAGCTCAAGTCGCAGATCTATGCCTCGCAGCCGCAGGTGCCTCCGGCAACATTCCGGTGCGCTCTCGATCAGAACCATGACGGTACGGTTGAGCCGGCTGCGGTGTGCCACACATGTTATGGAGAGATGCGACAGCTGGTGGGGCGCATGGAAGCCGCATTGCACATGGACGTAAAAGATGCGGCCAAGATCGTGTACGAGGCAGTATGGGCGGACACATCGGATCCCGACAAGACCTACTACAACGCCGCGATCGCCCTGCTCAGCGAGGTGCGGAGGCGCGCGGGGTTGACGAAGTAAGGCCGCACTCAGGTTGCAGGAATCAGGCTTCAGCGCTTCGGTTCAGGACGTCTCTTCGAACCTTCCAGATTCACCACTCCACTAGCGGCTCACGGATACATTCCTAGCGCAGGGGCAGGCTCGCTTCGGCGGAGAAATCGGCCGCGGCAAATTCCTGGCGCAGGAACTTCGGGTAGGCCGCGGCGGCGATCATGGCCGCGTTGTCGGTCGAGAGCGGGCGCGAGGGAAAGAATACGGGAAGGCCTTGCATTTCGGCTTCACGCTGGAAAGTGGCGCGCAGTTCCTGGTTTGCGGCCACACCGCCGCTTACGAAGAGGGCGCGGACATCGTATTGACTTGCAGCGGCGAGCGTCTTGGTGACGAGATCGGTGACGACGGCGCGCTGGAACGAAGCCACGAGGTTGAGGGTGCGGCGGTCGCAGAGAGGGAGAACGTCATCGACCGCCGGATGGGCGACATGCTGCAGAGCGGTCCGCCGTTCGTCGATCGAGGGCTGGAGTTGCTCGGTCTCGACGTAGCGCAGCACTGCGGTCTTGATTCCGCTGTAGGAGAAGTCAAAGCGGGGACGATCCGCGTCCGGTTTGCTTGCGGCGAGTCCTGGTGGATAGGTTTGCGGCGACGATGCGAAGGTTTGCGCGCGGGCGACCTCGTTTCGATCACGATGCTTGATCTGGGCCATCTGGAACTTGACCGCGTGCGCATCGCCGCGCGGAGCGAGACGGTCGATGATGGGACCTCCGGGATACCCAAGCGCGAGAAGCTTGGCGACCTTGTCGAAGGCTTCGCCGGCGGCGTCGTCGCGGGTGTGGCCGATTTCGGAGTAAGTCCAAAGGTGATTGGCGCTCTCCGCGAGATAGAGGTGGGTGTGACCGCCGGAGACAACGAGGGCGAGGACGGGGAAATCGAGGGGGACACTTTCGGACTGGCGCCGCTCAAGCAGCACGGCATGAACGTGGCCTTCGAGATGGTTGACCGCGATCAGGCGCTTGCCGAGCGCGAAGGACAGCGCTTTGGCGAAGCTGATGCCGACCAGCAGCGCGCCCGCGAGTCCCGGGCCTTGCGTGACGGCAATGGCATCGACGGATTCGTAGGTTTGTCCCGCTTCCGCGAGGGCCGCACGAACGACGGGAACGATGGCCCGCAAATGCTCGCGGGAGGCCAGTTCGGGAACGACTCCTCCGTAAGGCTGATGCGTTGCGATCTGCGAGGCGACGACGTTGGAGAGGATCTGCTCGCCCGCGCGCACCACAGCTGCGCCTGTTTCGTCGCAGGAGCTTTCGATGCCGAGGATGATGGCGTCGGGCATAATTAAGCTAAGAGTTGCCAGTGGCCAGCCGTTGCTTACAGTTTAGACGATTGCGCCGCATAACTTTCTCATGCCGACCGCTCGACAACACGCTACCGATATCGTGCGCACGCTGCGCGAGCGCGGGTATCAGGCGTACTTCAACGGAGGCTGTGTCCGCGACTTGCTGCTCGGCCTCGAGCCTACCGATTATGACGTTTCCACCGATGCGACTCCGCAACAGGTGATGGGGATTTTCCCCCGCACCTGGGCGGTGGGAGCGCAATTTGGCGTGGTACTTGTTCCCGCAAAACCGGCGACCACTGAGGACAGCCTTCGGCTCCGCTCGGGGCAGGCTGAGGAACACGGAGGACGTGGAACTGCCGTTGAAGTTGCGACCTTTCGGTCGGACATTGGCTATTCCGATGGGCGACATCCGGACGAGGTGCGATTCACCAGGAATCCGCGGGAGGATGTGCAGCGGCGCGATTTCACGATCAACGGCATGCTGCTCGATCCGCTGCTCTCCGATTCGGCGGACGGCGTCCTCGATTTCGTGGGCGGACGCGAGGACCTGAAGGCTGGGATCGTGCGCGCGATTGGAGAGCCGAAGCGGCGCTTCACCGAAGACAAGCTGCGGATGTTGCGAGCGGTGCGTTTTGCGGCGCGGTTGGATTACAAGATCGAGCCGGCAACGCTGGCGGCCATCCGGCAGTTCGCGCCGCACATTCGACAGGTTTCGCAGGAGCGGGTGCGCGAAGAGTTGACCAAGATGCTGACCGAAGGGCGCGCGCGCCGCGCGTTCCTGCTGCTCGACACGAGCAGGCTGTTGCGCGAAGTGCTGCCGGAAATTTCGGCGATGAAGGGAGTGGAACAGCCTCCGCAGTTTCATCCGGAGGGAGACGTTTTTGTACATACATTGCTGCTGCTTGAAAAATTGCCGGCGGGGAGCCCAAAGACGCTGGCGTGGGGAGCGCTGCTGCACGATGTGGGCAAGCCGGCTACGTTCCGGGTGGCGCCCGACCGCATCCGCTTCGACGGGCATGTGGAGGTGGGCGTGACGATGGCAGGCGAAATCTGCCGGCGCCTGCGGTTCTCGAACGACGAGACGGAGCAGATTCTGGCTCTGGTCGACAACCACATGCGCTTCGCGCAAGTGCGGCGGATGAGCGAAGCGACGCTGAAAAAATTTCTGCGCCTGCCCAAGTTCGACGAGCACCTGGAACTGCATCGCATGGACGCGCTGTCGAGCAACGGGATCCTCGATGCCTATGACTATGCGCGGGAGCGACTGAACTCGATTCCGCCGGAGGCGATCCGGCCGCAGCCGCTGGTGACCGGCGACGACTTGATCGCGGCGGGCTACCCGCCGGGGCCGCGCTTCAAGGAAATTCTAGGGGCGGTCGAGGATGCGCAACTGGAAGGGCGGGTGGCAACGCACGAGTCGGCCATGGAGATGGTAAGGCGGGAATTTCGCCGCTGAGAGGCCGAAAGCTCTTCCGAATCTTCAGAGATTAAATCAGGAGTCGCGACAAACCGAATTGGGTGACGCCACGAAGGCCTCGGCTGCAGGAGTGTTATGATTTTCAGGATTGTTTATGACATCGCTCATTCAAGCAGTTCCTTCACCCTCCTCGCAACAACCTTTGGCGTACGATCCGCTGCTCGACGACGTTGGATACATGACTTGCATGACCCTGGTGCTGCTGGGAAATTATGCGCAGACGGGGCACCTTGGCGGGCCGCTGGCGTACACGCCTTACAACGTGGCGGCGCATCTGGTCGGGCCTGAGAACGGCGGGCTTCGGTACGATTACCGGCGGCCCAAGCATCCTTATTGCGACAAGTTCATGCTGGCGGCGGGGCACTCGATTCCCACGTGCTATGCGCTGTGGATGATCATGGGTCAGGCGCTCGATCGCAAGTATCGGCAGACGGGCGATCCGCGATATCAGGTCGATCCGGAAGTGGCGATGCTGCCGATTGACGCGCTGGGATTCCGGCGCGGCGCGGGCGCGCTGAAAACGCTGCTGCGCGACACGGATTTGGAAAACCATCCGTTGTTCGCGCAAGCGAAGGGGCGCGGCATTCGCGCGCTCTCGGGACACGCGGAAAGCGTTGACCTTACCAACGACGTGAATGGCGGGCCCTCGGGCATTGGCATCGCGACGGCGGCGGGCAAAGCGGCGTTCTGGGACGTGATGGGCGCGCCGGAGTCGCCGAAGGTGATTGCGCTGGAAGGCGAGTTCGCGCTCACCGAAGGTCACGCGCAGGAGTTCAAGACGCAGGCGCTGGCCCTGCAGGTGGGAAAGCGTTTGCGGGTGATGATTTCCGACAACAACGCGGGCATCGACGATTGCCTGATTGGCGGCAAGATTGGCGGCGTGATCGCGGCGTGCTTCGAAGGCTACGACATCGTGAGCCAGTGGACGTCGTACGGATGGAATGTTTTTACGCTGCAGAACGGGAACGACTACGGGCAGGTGGCGGCGGTGCTCAAGGCGATGGATGCGGTGGACTCGCATGACCGGCGTCCGGTGGCGGCGATCGGGAAGACGATCAAGGGCTGGTGGCCGGCGGCCGTCGATGGAAAGATCCCCGGCTTCGCCGGCGATCAGCTGGTGAGCTACCCGAGCCATCCTTATGCGCTGAAGATGAACTCGGAGTATTTTCTGGCGCTGGCGCAGACGTTCGAGAAACAGTACGGGGTGGAGTTCGAAGGAATTCGCAAAGGCCCGGTCAGCAACAATCGCGAGCGACTGATTCAGTTCAAGACGAACATCGACATTGTCATGTCGCTGCTGGACCGCAACGGATTGGGCGACCGGCTGGCCGAGCGGCTGGTGGAAATCGGCGACACGGTGCGCGAGGACGTGAAGCTGCGCGTCTCGGCCAAGAGCGATCCGTTTCTTGACGAGCGCCTGCGGGTGGCGAAGCTGCCGGAGGAGACGCAGAAGGTTTCGATTCGCAATGCGGTCTCGGGCGCGGAGAAGCAGGTCAGCATCGCGCTGTTCAAGAAGCCGGGCGAGGTGGCGGGAGCGCGGCGCGGGATTTCGGAAATCATCAAGTGGATGAACTACGTCACCGAAGGGCGATTCTTCACGGTGGCGGCTGACCTCTCGGAGTCGATCAACGTGGAGCACGGCAGTTTGTGGGGGCACTACAGTCCGACGGAGAATCCACTGGGCACGCGCTTGAAAGCGCCGATACAAGAGGCGGGAAATGTTTCGACCGCGATCGGGCTGGTGAGCCAGAGCGCTTCGGTCGATCCGGAGAAGTTTGCCGGCGTTTGGGCGTTGAGCGGCACGTATGGTGCGTTCACGCCCCTGATGTACACGCCAGCGCGGGTGTGGAGCCAGCAGAATCAGGACAGCAAATTCCGCATGGGCGTGCTGCATATTCTGGCCGCGCACTCGGGCCCGGAAACGGCGGCGGACGCGCGCACGCACTTCGGCATCTTCGCGCCGCAGGTGTGGAAGTTGTTTCCGCGCGGGCAAGCGATTAATTTGAGTTTTTGGGACTACAACGATGTGGCGCCCGGGTATTTCGCGGCGGCGGAGATCGCGGCGCGAGATCGGCAAGTGGGGATCATTACACTGGAAGTGGCGCGCCCGGACTTTCCCGTTGCGGACCGCAGCAAATTTGCGGACACCGATCTGCGGGCGGCGGCGAAGGGGTTGTACGTGATCCGCGATTTCGCACCGGGCAAGCCGCGCCACGGTTATGTGGTGGCGCAAGGATCGAGTTCGACGGTGAATCTGGTCAAGACTCTGCCCAAGCTCGAGGCGGCCGGGGTGAACGTGAAGGTGATCGCGGCGATCAGCGAGGAGTTATTCGACCGCCAGCCGCAAGCGTATCGGGAATCCGTGCTGCCGTTCGGGGCGCGCTACGATTTGATGGTGGTGTCGACGGGGACGCGGCGGGTGTGGCCGTTGCGCAATCTCGGTCCGCTGACGGACGAGTATTCGATGACCTCGGACTTCGGCAATCACTGGTTGAGCGGCGGCCTCGAAGCGGACGTGATCGCGGAAGCGCATCTCGATCCCGATTCGATTTTCGCGGGCGTGGAACGGTTCGCGAACGAGCGCGAGCGGCGGATCGCGGAGCAGCGCAAGATGATCGGATAAGCGATCGGCCTGCCCAACTCGAGTCAAGTTTTGCTGCCGGCAGCGCGGACACGAGGGTCCGCGCCACACGATCTCTATTCCTCGTCTTTATCCTGCGTGGTGGTCCGGGGCGATGCGGCCTCAGCGGCGGCCAACTTTTGCAGGTCGATGGGGGGCCTGCCTGCCTTCTTCAACTCTTCGTTCAACTGTAAAACATCTTCTGTCTTGAGCTGGGACCACGCTGCCAGTTGCTCGGCGAGCGCGCTGTCCACTTCTCCGAACATGGCGAGCTGCTGAGTGGTGGGCGGGGCGTCGGCGGTATCGAGCTGGGCGAGCATGGTGCCCAGACCTCCATTCAGACGAGCCAGGCTGCGGCCTTCGGGCGTGCTCAGGAAGCGAGTGCCGTAGCCGCCTTCGGAGCCTTCGATGGCGGCGGCCCGGGTCTCGAGCGCATTGATGGATTGTGCAAGCGGAGGCGGCGGATTGTTTGCGCTCATGGTCTTCAGTTGCGCACGCAGGCCGCGCACTTGGAGCAGGGCTTCATGGTCGCGGTGGAGGGCGTCGGCGATCTTGCGGTCGAGATCCAACTGGCGGCGCAAGTCTTGGGGTGAGGTTTTGACGCGCGGGTCGATGCGGATTTCGAGGGGAGCGGTGAAAGTTTCGCCGCCAGCCGTCAGCGTCACGCTGTATTTGCCGGGCACAACCTTGGCACCCTCCGGGTAGAGCGGGGTGTCGTGATAGATCGCAGAGATAGGGAAGTCCCGGGACAGCAGGTCGGGAACGGGATAGGTTAGATCCCAGATGAAGCGGTGCATGCCGGGCGTGTTGGAAAGAACCCGCGGCGGGCGAACCCAATACATGGGAACGTTGATGTCTTTGGGATTCACTTCCTCGGGTTTGTCGGCGCTGGAGAAGCGGCGAACTACATTGCCTCCGTCATCTCTGATTTCGATGGTCACCGGCGACTGGTTCGCATCTTTCAGCCAGTAGTCGAGCATTGCGCCATCCGGCGGATTCTGGCCGGCGGGCTCTTCGGGCGGTAGCGGTGTGTCGGGGTAGTTGTCACGGCGGAGGCGATAGGTTAGCTGCGGCTTGAAGAGATGCGCGGAGTTTGTGGGGATTTTGGAGTCGAGTTGGCGCAGCGGGGTGATGTTGTCCAGGATCCAGAAAGACCGGCCATGCGTGCCGACTACGATGTCGTCGTTGTGCACCACGAGATCGCGGACCGAACTCGGCGGCAGGTTTAGCTTCAGCGATTGCCAGTGGTCGCCGTCGTCGAAGGACACGTAGACTGAGCGCTCGGTTCCGGCGAAGAGGAGGCCTTTGCGCTCGGGGTCTTCACGGACGGTGTTGACCGGTTCGTTGGGCAGGCCGTTGGCGATCTTTTGCCAGGTTTTGCCGCTGTCGTGGGTGCGGTAGATATAAGGATGCAGGTCGTCGAGGCGGAAGCGGTTGATGGCAGCGTAGGCGGTGGCGGTGTCGAAGTGTGACGCGTCCATTTGCGCTACCTTGCTCCACGGCGTCAGGTCGGGCGGAGTGATGTTCTGCCAGTTCTTGCCGCCGTCATGCGTGATTTGAATTACGCCGTCGTCGGTGCCGATCCAGATGAGGTTCGCGTCTTTGGGCGAGGGCGCGATGGAATAAATTACGCCGCGATGCTTGCCTTTGGCGGGATCGGCGTCGACGAACGGGCCGAGCGTCGGCGGCACGTCGGGATCTTCGCGGGTTAAATCCGGGCTGACGATCTGCCAGCTATTGCCGCCGTCGCGGGTGACGAAGAGGACGTTGGAGCCGAAATAGAGGGCGTGAGGATCGGCGGGCGAGAAGATGAGGGGCTGAGTGCGGTTGAAGCGATATTGGCCGGTGCGCAGGACGACCGGGCCGACTTCGCGGGTCTGACCGGTGGTGCGGTCGAAGACAGTTACTTTGCCGCCGTAGATTAAATTCGGGTGTAGCGGATCGGGAGCTACGTAGCCGTACTCTTCTACGCCGAGGGTGGTCCAGTCGCGGTAGGTGATTTCGCCGAAATCGCTGCGGCTGGCGGTGCCGGCGGAGCCGCTCTCCTGCTGTCCGCCGTAAACCCAGTAGGGAAACTGGTTGTCGGTGATGACGTGGTAGAACTGCGCGGTGGGCTGGTTATACCAACTGCTCCAGGTCTGACCGCCATTGACGCTGATGGTTGCGCCCTGGTCGACGGCGATGGCGATGATGTCGGGATTTTCGGGATTGATCCAGATGGTGTGATAGTCGTCGCCGCCAGGGGCGCCCTTGATGGCGGTGAAGTTCTTGCCGGCGTCGGTGGAACGGTAGGTGCTGGTGTTGGCGACAAAGATCGTATTTTTGTCGCGGGGGTCGACGCGCACGCAGCCGAAGTCGTCGCCGCGCTCCCAGATGCGGGTTTCGTCATTGACTTGCTGCCAGCTTTCGCCGGCGTCGTCGGAGCGGTAGATGCCGCTGCCCTTCTTAGCATTGACCCAGGCGTACATGCGGTCGGGATCGCTGGGCGAGATGGTCTGGCCGATGCGGCCGATGCCTTCCGCTTCGCCGGGCAATCCTTTGGTGAGTGGATGCCAGTTGTCGCCGCCGTCGATTGATTTATAGAGACCGCTGCCGGGGCCGGTGTAGCCGCCGCCGGTGGTCCAGGGTGGACGACGCGAGGACCACAGGCTGGCGAAGATGACCTGCGAGTTGCGGGGGTCGAAAGTCAGGTCCATGCCGCCGGAGTTCTCGTCCCTGTAGAGAACCTTGGTGAAGGTGTGGCCGCCATCGAGCGAACGGAAGACGCCGCGCTCGGGGTTTGGGCCGTAGGGATGGCCCTGTGCGGCGACGAAGAGTCGGTTGGGGTCGTGGGGATCGACGATGATGCTGGCGATTTGCTGGGCATTGCGAAGCGCGTCATCTCGCTGACCGAGATGCTGCCAGGTGCGGCCGGCGTCGGTGGATTTGTAGATGCCGTCGCCGACGGAGAGATCGGGGCGGCGCAGGCCTTCGCCGCTGCCCACATAAATGATGTCGGGATTGGAGGGCGCGACGGCGAGCGCTCCGATGGAGCCTGTCGGTTGATCGTCGAAGATGGGGTCCCAGGTGCGCCCAAAGTCGGTGGACTTCCAGACGCCGCCATTGTTGGGGGCCATGTAGAAGACATTTTGGTGGCCGGGGATGCCGGAGATGGAGACGGTGCGGCCGCCACGGAAGGGGCCGATGGAGCGCCAGTGGAGATCCTGATACAAGGAGGGATCGAGCGGTTGGGCCGAGACCAACGAGTGGGATAGTAATGCGGCGAGGAATGTGAGGCCGACGAGAAGAAAGCGAGTCCTGACAGACATTTGCAATTGCATTTTCAAGAAGGTACCCCCGCGCTCTAAAAGCGAAGAGTAAAGGATAAACCAGACCGGGGATCGGCGAAGTGGAGAGGGAGCGGAGGCGGTTTTATGCCCCAAGGGTAACCAGATGACGCGGGTGGCTACCCCTCGGCTAGTTTCGCGAGCGAAGGTTGAGTTGTAGAGTCGGCAGTGGCATTCAGTAAAGTTGGCATCGGCGATGCCGATGAATTCTTCGGATGGCACGAGAGGTTTGTGCCGACGAATTGCCGCTAAGGAGAAACTCATGTCGACGGTTCCGATTTCCTCCAGCTCCATTTATCAGGAACTACAAACATTTTTTCAGCAGCGCGCCAACGATGTGGCGCAACTCGGGCAGGATCTGACGGCGGGCAATGTCGCGAACGCGCAACAGGACTATGCCACGCTGCAAGGGCTGGGACAGGGCGGGCCGTTTGCGAACGGCGACGCCTTCGCGGCCGGCAACGTGCGGGAAGAGGATTTCCTGGCGATTGGAAAGGCGCTGCAAGCGGGAGACTTGAACGCCGCGCAACAGGCTTTTGCGCAACTGGAGAGCACCTTCAAGAAAGGCGGCGGAGGGGGATCGGATTCGCTGGCGTCGGCGGTGTCGTCGGCCGAGTCGGGTGGAACTCCGGCCAGCGCTTCGACCAACCTGAGCCAATCGCTTTACCAGCAGTTGCGCGCGTACTATCAGGAGCGGACGGCGGACATCAATCAGCTGGGTCAAGATCTAGCGACGGGCAATACGGCGAATGCGCAGAAGGACTATGCGGCGCTGGAGGCGCTCGGGCAGAGCGGCCCATTCAAGAGCGGAGATCCATTCGGGAACAAGCAACGCGAGTCCGATTTTGCCGCGATCGGGCAAGCACTGCAATCGGGCGATTTAGCCGGAGCGGCGAAGGCTTTCGCCCAACTGGAGGCGACTTTTCACAAGCAACACCTGACGTCGCCGCCGGTACAGCTGCCGAAGCAGACCATTCAGCAGACGAACAGCGTGGATACGACGGCCTGAGTTGGGCAGGCAAGAATCCTCAAGGGCACGAGTGCAGCAGGCGTGCCCTTTTGCTTTTTGTGAGCGGCGCAACGCCGGGCGGGCGTCGCCCTACTTGGCCACATGGGTTGTATAGATGACGCCATTAAAGGATGAGTCGTAGCCGGCACACCAGACCTGGTGACCTGGTTTCACAACTTTGGCTGCGCAGGCATCCATTTCAGCTCCGGTATCGACATCGAGGGACCAGGTCTGACCGCCGTCGTTTGAGAAATAGATTCCGCCGACGCCGGAATAGATGTTGCCGCCAGCCGCCCAGCCGGTCTTGCGATTCAGGAACAGAAGTTCGCGGATTGGCCAGGGGCCGTCGAGAGTGCGGCCGCTCCAGGTCTTGCCGCCGTCCGTCGTAGTGTGCACCCAGCCTTCGACGTTGGGGGAGATTTCGCCGCTGGCGACCCAGCCGTCCTTGTCGTTATTGAGGAAGAAAACTTCACCGTCGAAAACCGGGTCAACGCTGGGGCCGCAACTCCAGGACGCGCCGGCATTGGGGCTGCTGCAAAAGTCGACACCGGTGGCGCGGGCATGAGAATTCTTAAGCAAGCTGAACTCGAGACCGAACCAACCGCCGTCGGTATCGTCGACCACAGAGGTCCAATCGGCGACGGCTGTACCGCCGTCGCTGGTGTACTGCGCCGTGTTCTCGGCGCCATTGATCAGATCCAGGATCAGCCCGTTCTTTTTAAGAAAGCGCACGCGCTGTACCCAGCCGGTGTCAGTCAAGATGATGTCGCTGCCCCAGGTTTTGCCGCCATCGTGGCTCCAGCGAATAAAGCCATAGAAAGACGAGGAGTCGTAGAAGCCGGCGGCGACGATGTTCTTTGCATTGATCGCGTCGACGCCATAGAAGTAGTAGGGGTAGCCGAGGTTTAAAGCGAGAGTCCAATTCTGGCCGCCGTTGACTGTTTTCCATATCTGACCGCCTTCGGCGGCGGCGTAACCGGTCGTCGCGCTGGAGAAGGAAATGTCGTGGATCACAGCTCCGGGCAGCGTGGCCTGCAAGGTCCAAGTGTTGCCGTTGGCGTGCGCGCGGAGCTGCGGGCTGGGCGCGGGGGCAACGTAGGGGCGGTCGGCGGAGAGTTCGGTGGAGGCGCCTTGGACCGGGACTTTTCGGGAGACGTGATGCACGGGCGCGCTTTGCGCGGCGGCGTGGGAGATATAAATGGTTAGGAGGAGTATGGAACTGGGGATGCGGAGAAGTTTCACGGGAAGACTCCTGAGAGGAGAATGCTGGAGACAGGATCGATCGCTGCCCAGTTGCGGCGAAGTTTAGCACGAGGCATCAGGTGCGGCAATGAGGCCGTAAAGGGTGTCAAAATTCGGCGCAAGGAGTGGAATGGCCCGCCTTACGCGGCTCATAAAGTCCTGCGGCTGGTCCCGTGTTTTGGCAAATGTTTCAACCACCGCCCGAGCGTCGTTCGCTTCGTTCGGCTCAAGCACCCGGCCTACTGGACTACGAGCGTGACGTTGGCCGTGTGCGTGATGCCTCCGCCCGTGGCCGTTACCTGGATCTGATACGTGCCCGCGACGGTTCCGGGTGTCTTGGTCGTGTTTACGCAGCTTGAGGCGAACAAGACTGCGCCTGCGGCGCATAGCAGCAGCGACGATTGGAACGCGCGGCGCCGGGCCCTTACCGGCAGCCAGGCCATACCAAACAGCGCCAGCGGAAACGTGATCAGGCACATCCCATACGGGGTTTTCGCACCGGTAAGCATCGCGAAGGCGTGGGGCGGAGAAGTGCTCACGGTGAGGGTCGAGGTGACGCCGGAAGTTGTCGGCGTGACCGGATTGACGTCGAAGCTGAAATTCGTGCCCGCCGGCTGATTGGAGCCAATGAAGGCGGCGGTCAGTGTGACCGCTGAGTTGAATCCGCCGGGCGTCTTGAGACTGAAGGCGTAGGTGGCGGGACTGCCGGACGGAACCGTTGCCGAGGTGGCGGATCCGGAAGTGGTCGGTGGCTCGGCATCCGTCGGGGTGATGGAGAAGTCTCCCGAAGGCAGGACTCCAGTGCCGGTGAGCGTAGCCTGTTGTGGACTGGTGGGATCGTTGTCGACGACGACAAGAGTGGCGCTTTCCGCGCCTCCGATGGTAGGCGCGAACGTTACGTTGATGGTGCAGGAGCTGCCGGCCGGGATCGTGCCGCCGCAATTGTTGTTCTGCGAGAAATCGCCGCCGTTGGCTCCCGAGAGGCTGATGGCGACGCCGGTGACGTCCGTCGTGCATTGATTGGAAAGGGTGAAGGCCGTCGGGGGGCTGCTGCTTCCTGCATTGATGTTCCCGAAGTCAAAACTCCCCGGAACCAGGCTGATGCCGCACACCCCGGTTCCCAACACGATTGCGCTCTGGGGGCTGGAAAAAGTGTCGCTGTCAGTGACTATGAGGCTATCCTGAAAAATCTCTTCGGCCAGAGGGGTGAAAATTACATCGATGTCGCAGAAAGCGTTGCCAGGGAGAATAGATCTGCAGTTATTGTTCTGAGAAAAAACCGTGGCGCCGCCGTCCTGGAAGCCGATGGCGATGTCGGTGACCTCAGACGCGCAGCTATTGAGCAGTGTGAATGTTTCTGGCGGACTGGCAGCTCCCACCAGAACGTTGCCGAAATTGAAACTTTGCGGATTCAGACTGACGCAGGGCGTAAAGACATACGCTTCCCCGATTTGTTCTTGAGGGAACTCTCCGATGGCCACGACACGGCCATTGTCGCCGATCGAGAGGCTAGCGCCGAATTCCCTCGTGGAATCGCTGGCTGTCAGACTCTCCGGCGCACTCAGCGTTCCGTTCCAGCCGCCTTCGGGCATGTCAAACGTAGAGACGTGTCCCGGGCCACCAACGAACTCACCGGGCACACCGACCAGAATGTGGCGGGCATCCGCGCTAATGGCGAGCGCAGCCCCGAACGCATCTCCTGCCGCCCCGGCGGCGTCGAAGAGAGTTGCATCCGGCGTATTCGTCGAGCCCCAGTCCCCATCCTGCACGAACACATAGGCTTCGCCTTGCTCGACATGGGAATTTACGGTGGCACCAGAATCGCCAGCCACGATCGTGCTCCCGTCGTTGCTGATAGCGACGGCTCTACCGAAACGGTCACTTGTTGTGCTGTCGTTCGGTTTGAGAATTGCGTCTTCCTTTTCGCTCGTCCAGCCACCCTCAACCTCGACAAACACTAACAACTCACCGACAGTGTCATCGCCGTCGGGAGCGATGTTCGCGTTGCCAACAATGACTTTCCCGTCAAGGGATATGGCAACAGCTGCATCGCCACCAAAGAGGGATAAGTTGGGGTCCGAACCGGTCAGGGTTGCCACCGGATCTACAGCTCCGCTCCAGGTGTCCCCTGGTCTAAGAAACACTAATATCTGCCACGGCGCGGTGCCGGAGAACCCCGTGTTGCTAACTCCCACGACGGCAGTGCTCCCATCGCCGGAAATGGCGACGCCTTGTAACTGTGAATTTTGCAAATCTGAAGGTCGAGTAAGCGAAGCGTCGGGCAGCTTGTCGGTGCTGCCGCTCCAAGTCGGGCCCGGTCTGACGAAGACGTCCTCCCGCTGCACGTTCACAGCGTCGCAGACAATTGTGTCGCCATTGTCAGTGATGGCAAACGGACCGATACCTTCGCTGTCGGGATCGGAGATCCGGCCGACCTCGATCATGCTCGTCCACGCCGTGCCCTGTTTTTCGAATACGTAGGCCTCACGATTCGCAGAATTCGCCGCTCCGACGACGATGGTATTGCCGTCGCCGCTGACCGCAACCGCGAACCCAAATTCGTCTGTCTTGGTCCCGTTGGAGGATGTCAGGATGGCGGCCTGAAAGAGCGGGTCGACGACGACCGGGTAGCGGGCGGCCTGATCGTCAACCACCAGACGAATGGAGTCGCCGTGCAACCGCATGGAGGCGTGGAGCGGGTGGCCGTCTGCGTCGTGCGCTTCGAGGCCCGCGTAGCGAAGGGCGACTCTGCCGTCACGGCGCTTCAAGGCCACCGCCTCGCCATTTTTCTCGAGTTCCGGCCGCAGCTCGCCGGAATAACTGAGTGCGATCTGGAGTGCTCCTGCGGGTTGCCGTCTAGGCCGAACCCGCAAAGTGAAGCCCTGCTCGATCCCGGCCGGCCCGTTGACGTACCACTCGGTCAGCGGGCCATGGCGGTATTCAACCCGGTTATCGCGTTCGACGGGCCGAACCTTGTGAACAGGAATCGTCGCGTCGCCGGAGCCATATCCGGCCAATTTCATGCGCAGGGACGCATTCCCGCTGGTCAGGACAACTCCATCGGAAGAGAATGTCGCCGCCAGGCCCTGCCGCGAATTCCGGGCCGCGAGGGTGCGTCCATTAGCGTGGATGCCATAGCCCGCCTCGTGGGCCCCGAGTGTCGCCGAAATCATTGGCAGTGCGCCCGCGGGGAGGACCTCGTGGGCGGGCGAGCGGGGAACCATTGGGGAACTCATTGCCGCCAAATGCTCCGGCGCGGAAGGAAGAGTTGCGCCGTCAACGACCTTGACTTCAGCCGGCCTGGAGCCGGTCTTGTACTGGCCGAATGAAGCTGGGCTGAAGAGGATGAATGGAATCAGGGCCAGAATGCAGCTCATTTGGCTGCGGCGAGCAAGGCCGAGGCTTGTCAGACGACTGATCATAGAGTCCTCTTCAACTGGCGCTCCGGAAATTCCACGGCCCGCCGGGAAGTGTCTCCATATGCTCCTACTGCAACGCTGGGGTCAATGAGCCGCGGGTGAGCTTTGTGTGAGGCTTTGGTGATTAGGGTTAAATCCTGTATCGACAGTTGGTTGCGTGGACCCTACGGGCGCGGAGCATCCAGCAATCGACATCGTGACGGAAAGCCAAAAGCCAGAAGCCAGAAGGTCAGTTCTTGCTCAGATAGCGGCGCAGTGCATCCTGCCAGGTTGGCATTTGGATTCCGTGGGTGTGCAGGCTGGCGGGGGAGAGGACTGAGTTCGCTGGGCGGGCGGCTGGGCGCGGGAACTCGGCGGTGGTTACCGGCTCGACTGTAGCGGGCAGGTCTTTCGCGCGCACGATTTCGGTGGCGAAATCGTACCAGGTGCAGCTGCCGGAGTTTGTTGCGTGGATGATTCCTCGGGCATCTCGTTTGCAGAGTTGCGCGATTACCGCGGCCAGATCATGGGCAAACGTCGGCGAGCCGCGCTGGTCGTTGACTACTTTTAATTGTGGCGCCGGATTCTGTGGCGTGGGAGAGGCGAGCTTCAGGATCGTGGCCGGAAAGCATTTGCCCCCGTGGCCGAATAGCCAGGACGTTCGGACGATGCAGACATCGGGTAGCGCTTCGAGCAGTTGTTCTTCGGCGCGCGCTTTGGTTTCGCCATAGACGCTGAGGGGATGGCGGACGTCGCCGGTTTCGTAAGGGGCGCCTTTCGTGCCGTCGAAGACGTAATCCGAGCTCAGGAATAGCAGACGCGCGCCTGCCGCGCGCGCCGCGGAGGCAACGTTCAGCGCGCCCCGGCAGTTGACGGCAAACGCCAGATCGCGATTGGATTCGCAGGCATCCACGTCGGTGTAGGCGGCGGAGAGGACGATGTGGTCGGGGCGAGAATCGCGGATTGCCTGCTCAACCTGCGTCCGGTTGCGTAAGTCAGCGTCGCGGGAGGAAAGGGCGGTGAGTTGCTCATCCTGCAATGTCCTGACAAGTTCCTGGCCGAGCAATCCCGAGGCTCCGAAGAGCGTGATGCGCATAGCCGCATTGTAGCCGGGATGATTGCTAAGGAAGACGCGGAATCTCGAGGTTTGCGGGGAGGATTTTTACCACGGAGGACACAGCTAACGCGGAGAAGATTCACCTGGAAGGATTCTGCGCATCGCGCGGAGCTTGCCGTCGCAGGGCGTGCAGAATGAGCGAGCCGCTGACTCCAAAACATCCCACGGCGCCGAAGGCCATGGCGTCCAGCACCGGGCGGGTCAGGGGTAGATGATCTCCCAAGAGCGACGTTGCGGCAAAGAGCACGCCGAGAATGGTGAGCCATAGAGGAAATCGAACTTCGGGCAGGTCACGGCGAAAGCGAAGTTGGAGCAACAGGGCGGCTAGGCCGATCGCGGAGACGACGACCAGCGCGATGGGACTGAGAAACGCGCTGGGGCGGGTGTAAATCACGACCAGGGCGAGCGCGAGAACGAGCAGGCCGGAGGCAATGACAGTCCAGCGGCGTGTGGCGCTCGCACTGCTACTGGCAACCGCGGGATGGCGCTCGGGCGGCATGCAGCCATTGTATCCTCGCCGGCAAGGGATGGGTGGACTGCGGGCGGTGAAGGCCTGGGAGCGGCCCGCGAGTCTGGTCGTGTTTTCAGGCACCCGCCATCGCGCTGGCCGGCATCCACTCGGCGGGCCGGTTTTCGCCGTGCGACATGGCGTAGAGGACGAGCTCTACGCGGCTGGAAATTCCCAGCTTGTCAAAGATCCGGAGCAGGTATTTCTTGATCGTGTGTTCGCTGAGCCCGAGCTCGACGGCGACCTCGCGATTGCTGAGGCCATCGGAGACGAGAGCGACCACCTGTTCTTCACGCGGCGTGAGCAAAGGCCTTCCCGTCGAATTGACAACGCGCAACGCGGGGATGGTCGAGAGGGCGTCCATGACATAGTGCATCTGCTGGTTGTTGATCCAGATCTCTCCCTGAAAGACGGAGTGGATGCATTTGCAGAGCATGTGGAAGGGATCCTGCATGAAAAGAAAAATGCCTTTCGCGCCGACGCGCAGAGCGTTGACGACGAGGTCGCGCTCGTCATTTTCGGCGAGCAGGATGGGAGCGGCCCTGGGATAGGCGATGCGCAGCCAGCGCAGCAGTCCCCAATCGGGCAGGTGGCTTCCGGCGAAGAGAATGATATCGACGGGATTGGACTGAAGGAAATCGCGCAGGGCGGAAAGGTTGAGAGCGACAGCCGAGACATGAAAGTCGCGGCGGGCCCGCAAGGCGCGCGTGAGCAATTGAGATTGCAGGGGGCCGGAATCGGCGACGAGAACGTGAATCACCGAGGCGTTCGCCGGCGGGAGAGCGGGTGACTCCTTGGCAGACCGGTTAGGTCCGCCGGGTCTTAATTTCAAGACATGAGGTTTCATGAATCCATCATGCCCCCAAAGGATAGGGACCGGATGTAGGGGAAATCACACCCAATTGGTGATGAATCGGGAGGGGTGGTACTACCTTAGTGGACCCCTGTTGGTGCACCCGGGTTTTGGCAGGGGGAGGGAAGCGGAGCGGCGGGAACGGGCGAAAAGCCGCGCGGGGCGGGGCAACTCACGAATTCATCACATTTTCCGCGGACCCGCATCACGCTCTACATCGGTAGGCAACACTTTCCAAGTCTTGTTGTCCTTGAGGCCGGGCGATACTTTCGTGCCAACAGCTCAATCGCCGAGCTGAATCAATTGCCGTTGAGCGACGGTGAGCACGGAGAATGAAAGCAAGAGCACAAGTCGTTATTTTGATGGCGGCGGGCCTGCTCAGCCCGCAGCTAGCCGTGATTACGTCCGCTCAGGAAACTGCTACGTCCACTGTTCCACAGTCCTCTGCTCCGCCGGCAGGTAGCCAAACGGCGGCGGGGAGCTCGCAGAGAGCGGAAGGGAAGGGGACGAGCAGTTCGCTGAGCGGCGCGATTACACAGCCCGGAAAGGCGGGTGGCAAGGGAGATCCTGCATTCGGAGGGGAGCGCCATCCGCTTTACCGGCTCACGAAGTCCGATGTGGTGGAGGCAAGTTTTACTTTTTCTCCTGACTTCAACCAAAGCCTGACGGTGCAGCCCGACGGCTTCGTGGCGCTGAAGGGCGCCGGCACGATCTTCGCCGAAGGGCTGACCCTACCCCAGCTTCAGCAGTCGATGGCGGAGGCCTATGGCAGCTTTCTGCGCGATCCGGAGATCACGCT
>Ga0335078_10005077_pt1 | contig 19453 bp, 22 predicted proteins | sample Lox_Sample_32_FD_206711 | JGI IMG/M metagenome (GOLD analysis project Ga0335078, IMG submission 206711) | Soil microbial communities from Loxahatchee National Wildlife Refuge, Florida, United States - Lox_Sample_3.2 | ecosystem: Environmental > Terrestrial > Soil > Wetlands | place: USA... | reverse complement strand
CCACGTCTACTGCGCCCCGCTTCCCGTCTCACCCCTCCTGCTCGTACGCGACCACCCTGCCGGCCACCCCGCCACCCGGGGGCAACTTCGCCGCCGCGGTGGGGGCGATCCACGCCGCTGCTTGCAGATGGGGGGCATGCCGACTACCAACCCGATAAGGACTGCGCTCTATCGAGTCTCCACCCTCGAACAGAATCCAGTCCTGGCTCGGGACGAGCTACGAGCTGCAGCCTCCAGGCTCGGGGGCGAGCTGGTCCTCGACATCGAGGAAACGGGAAGCGGGGCCAGGAACGACCGGCCAGGGCTCCAGCGGCTCATGGAGGCGGCTAGGCGAGGGAAGCTCGATGCGGTCCTCGTGTGGAAGCTCGACCGTTTCGGCAGGAGCGCGCTCGACGTCCTCGCGAACATCCGCGATCTCGACGCGGCGGGCGTCCGATTCATCGCCACTACCCAAGGAATCGACATCCGCCCTGGCGGCGATGCCATGTCCCGCCTCATCCTGGTTGTCTTGGCCTCCGTCGCGGAGTTCGAGCGGGACCTCATCCGTGAGCGGACGCGTCTCGGGATGGCGAAGGCGCGAGAGAGCGGGAAGCGAATAGGGCGCGCCGTGGTCGCGCGCCCCGATCCTCGGAACGTGGCCCGTCTCCGCGAGGCGTGCAGGACCTGGAGCGAGGTAGCCGAGCTCCTCCGCTGCACAGAATGGGCGGCCCGCTCCTCTGTGCGTGCGGGGTGAGGGGCCCCCGTGGCTTCAACCGCCAGGGGCCCACCTCGACGGTTGTCCTTTCGGCTCATAGCGCGGCAGCACAGGCGTGCACGCTTCCAGCCGCGGTGGTATTCATGCGGAGCCTGCTTCCGCCCTTTATTTTCAAAGTTGGCTATTTCGTGCCTGAAAAGAAATGTTGTCCAAATCGGCGGCTCTTCAATTTGCTAGTATTTGTCGCAATCCGGCAACCGCAGGAAGCTGTGAGTCACGTTGTTGTTGTCGACGTAGTTTCCCGAGATTGCCCCCGCAGCATTAATGTCTCCAGGAACCGTGCCCTGACCCGCGGCCATGCCCGCGCCTGGGGCGTCAAAGGTAGCGATCTTACCGCTGGGCGCACGCACAAATCCGTGGTCTACGTTGCTCGCGTCAAGCCACCATCCTGTGACGAAGTTGGCTTCGTTGATGGCCCAGGAGAAAGTGCACCCGAGCGCGCGACCAGGGGAAGCCGAGCTTGAGCTCAGGCCCACTCGTTGCCATTAGCCGGATCGGCAAGCCTGCGAACCCAAGAAGATCGACCGACTGCTCTATTGCTTTAGACCCCCCGGGCGTTGATCCGCTCGGGTCCCATCGACCGGGGGACCTTCGAGATCGTCGCCCGGGTACGCGCGGCAATGTCTCGCCCGTATGCAAATCTGGCGTACGATAGGACGGTGGCCGCCATCACCGCCATAAGCGATGATCCCATCTCGCTCTCGTGGACACCTTGGCGACCGCTGCTCGGCGCGTGGAGCGATCCCGCGATCGCTTCAGTGCCCGGCCTCTACCGTATCCGTCCTAGCGGCCACGAGAACCTCGCGTACATCGGGCAGACCGGCAAGGGGACCATGCATCTCCGGAGCCGCCTCTCGATGTTGGAGGGAGTCTTCGGGGCTGAGATGCCGTACCGCGACCCGCACACTGCAGCTCCGGCGCTGTGGGCACTTGTCCAGCTCGGGGACACCCTGGAGGTATCGGTCGCGCCTGTCGAGGGGAGTACGCCGTGGCGGCTGGGCCTGGAAGCCCTCCAGGTCGCGCTCCATCGCCAGCGCCACGGTCGCTCGCCGACAGCTAGCTTCGGGCGGATGCCCGTCGGCTTCCGCATCTCGTCGGGGAACAACGCGCGGCTCGTCGCCGCGGGGAAGCGGTACAGGGGTGGCCGCTCGGATGAGCGCGGGGCCTGCCATGAGCTGGGAATACCACCTCTCGGGCCGCTGACGGGTACTCCGCAGGACATGAGCTGGTGCGGGGTTCCTTGGTTACCGTGGCGCCCGCTGCGCGAGGCGCTAGACGGGCTCGGCAGGGCGTACGGTCTCTACCGCCTGCGAGGGGATGACGCGGCCACGCTGCTCTACATCGGCCAGGGGGTTATCGCCGCGCGGCTGTCGGCTCACCTCCTAAAGACCCGCAACCGGGCTAACCAACAGGGCGCGATCTTTAAGGCCCAGAGGCGCCTCGAGTACTCGTACGCTGTGTCCGATACGTGGTCTACCCTCCACCGCCTGGAGCTGGAGACCGACCTCATCGCAGGGCACGTCCTCTCGACGCGCACAGTGCCGCCAGCGCAGTTCATCGGGTAGAGCCTCAGCGCCGAGCCGCACCGATCTCGAACCCGTACACCGCGCCACGGGAGTGAACCGGTGAACGAGATTACCGAGCCCAGCCTCCGCCTTGCCCAGTACTTCAACGCGGGCGCGAACGAGGACCTCCAAGGCGGTCCACTATAGCGGACAGTGGTTTGGACGAGGAGGTGAAGCCATAGACGAGCAATGCCTTCCGACACATGAACCCCGATGTGGCCAGCTTCGTTGTGTCGGTCAGCGCACTGCGGTCCCCGTCGGTACAGCAAGGGCAGCGTAGATCTTCCTCTTTTCCTCGTAGGTCATATCTTGCCTTTCGGATTGGTTACCGCCAAGCAAATGCTGCAGTCTTCGTGAATAGAGGCGGCTCCTGGCTCCATGGACTTATGCCGTTATACGGTGTGAAATTTGGGAGAGCGAAGCGCCCGAAGTTCTGGATCGACAAGGCTCTCCAGACCGAGCCTGACCTGTCCTCGGGCAGACGGGACCCCGTTAGGGATAGTGCCGGCGGGACGGCGGCGGTTCGAGCGTTTCGCCTCTCAGCGCGAGTCGCGCACGCCGACGGCACGAGCGCGGCGCTTCCTGGAAGTGCGATAGGGCGAGGCGCCCTCAACCAGCGCCCGGGCCGTGACGGCGTCGGTGATGACGGAGGTGGCGAGCTCCGCCCGGAGCAACGCTTGCATCGCACGCAATTTGGTGCGGCCGCCGGCGACGGCCACGACTTCTGGAACACGCTTAAGCTGAGAGGCGCTGATCGCAACGATTCGGTTGGCGAGATCGCTTCGCACGATGCGTCCGGAATCGTCCAGTAAGATGCCGCAGACGTCGGCGCAGACGCCTCGGTCCTCGATCTCGGCGAGCGCCGCTGGCTCCATAGCATCAAACAGCAGGGAACTGCGGGGGCTCCAGGAGCCTACCGCGACGACGGCCTTGGTGAGCCACTCGAACTGCTGCAGCGTCCTAACGACAATAGGCTGCCGGCGTAGCGCGGTCGCGGCCTCGGCAGTATCGACGAGGAGCGGAATAAAGAGGGGATAGGCTGCCTGGCCCGATAGGGCAGCCATGCGCTGGACCGTCCCGACGGCGTCCGATGATCTGTGTCCGGTAGTTCCGGTCAGTTGGACCACGGTGCACGGTGCGAGGGTCTGCAGGGCCCCGACTGTTGCATCGATGGTTCTTCCCCAGGCTATCCCGATGACGTCGCTCTCCTGCACGAGTTCCGAGAGTAGACCGGCTGCGACCGCGCCTAGATGGGAGCGGAGTGACTCCTCAGGCTCGTCAGAAGTCGCGACGGCGATCGCATTGCGCAGTGAGTATGCCTTGCGGAGTTGGTCCGATGCTTCTGCGTCGATCTCGGCAGGGAGCGTGATCCTGACCGAAACGATGCCCGTCTCTCTCGCACGCTCCAGGATGCGAGCCACCCGGAACCGGGAGATGTTGAACTCATGCGCGATCTCTTTCTTGTTTTTTCCCTCGATAAAGTAGCGGTGAGACACCGCTGCAGCCCTTACCAGTTCCCCCGGCTTGAAGTCGGCACCTGCCATTCAGGTGTCCTCCACTAGCACCGCACGCTGCCTTCCCGGGAGCGGATCAGCCGGACCCGGCGGGTGCATCACTCATGCTCTCATACCCTGGCCGGATTTGCGAGGAATCGTGACCAGATTAAAAACATGAGCCCGATTGTGCTCATGTGAGCGACACGGCATGGCGCCGGTGCAGAATGTGGTTGACGCATGGATGGGGGGGTGCTCTACTTGTTGCATTAGTGAGCACCATATCGCTCATATGAGCGACAGAGCCGGCGATGATCTCTCGGTCTTCGGGCGAGCGCTGCGACCATGGCGGCATGGGGCCTCCGCTGAGGCTCCTCTCACGACGTCGTCCCCTCTTCAACTGCATCAATCAGTCACAAGCCGCAGGGAGTTGTGTATGGGGAAGGAATCACCCGTAATCGTGGAAGTTTGATCACCCGTAGGAGGTTCAGATGAAAAGCGGATGGAAGTTGCTCTTGGGGATGGCTCTCACCTTGACCACGGCAACGATAGGCGAAACTGCAACTGCCGCACCCGCCCCAGTCAAACTGGCGTACGTCAGCATGAACCTGGCAAACCCCTGGAACATGGCCGTCAAGAAAGGATTCGAGGCGGGCTGCAAAGACCTAAAAATTCAGTGCATTAGTATCGACTCACAGTACAAGGTCGACAAGCAGGTGAGTATCCTTGAGACCCTCATTAATGACAACTACAGCGGTTTCACGTTCACACCAATCGATCCCAACGCGACGCGAAACATAGTTGAGACAGCCAAGTCAAAAGGGATCGCTACAGCGAGCATCGCGCAACCGCAGGACAACGCAAACCTAGTATATACCCTGAACGAGTACGACTACGGTATAGCCATCGGGACTCAAGCGGGGGAGTGGATCAAGAAGGCCCTGAACTGCAACGCGAAAGTGGCGATCATCTCGCAGGACAACGTTGAGGCGGTGATTCCCCGCGGCAACGGGGTCCAGGACTCGATCCTCAAGATCTGCCCGGGTGTCACGATCGTATCCAGGCAGGCCGGTGATATTCCCGAGCGCGGCATGAAAATCATCGAGAGCGTGTTGCAGCAGCACCCAGACCTCAACGTCGTTGTTGCCACTAACGACTCCGGTGGGATCGGGGGTTACCAGGCGATGGTTTCCGCCGGCGTAGTGGACTCTAAGCATGCGGTCTTCTCCGGCGACGCTACTGCCGAGGCCCTGAATTGCATGAAGGACAAGGACAGCATCTATCGGGGGACCGTGGATCTATTCCCGTACAAGGGTGGCTATGACAGCGCGAAGATCCTCTACGAGTACGTGACGAAGGGGATCCCTACGAAGCAGGAGAAAGTCATGCTGCCGTATGTACCGGTTCCTAAGGAGGACCTGCTCAGCGGAAAGTACGTTCCCAAGAACTGAGGTCCTCAGCCGCGCACTCCGGAGGCCAGCCAGCCTTCGGAGTGCTGGCGGAGAGCGACACGCGGAGGATGCTGGAGAGTTCGGAGTCCGACGCGCCACCGTGAGACGGGATTTGCGGCCGCAGAAAATCGGGAACGGGGATATTTCGAAGCGCTCCGGCGGCCGGGGTCGCGCCTCAACTAGGCAGTGGAGTTACGGTCGACCACATGCGCGCCCCGCCACGCCAGACGGTTTCCCAGCCCGTCGATGGCTCGTGTGCTGTGAGAAACCCCGATACGATAGGTCTCGCGCCTACCAACACGGCGCCCCACCTCGACAAAACAGAGAATCCTTCCGATCCTGCCGGGGAGAGCTTGAGCGACAACAGGACGATGGATGACCTCATTCTGAGAGTGCACGGTCTGTGCAAGTACTACTCCGGCGTACGCGCGCTCGATGACGTTTCCTTGGATGTCAAGCGAGGCGAGGTCCACGCCATCTGCGGCGAAAACGGTGCGGGCAAGTCCACCCTTATCAAGCTTCTCAGCGGAGCGGTCGAGCCCAGTGGCGGGGACATCAACTTTGAAGGGGTCTACTACGCCAAGCTGACTCCCCGCCAGGCGATGAACCTGGGGATTGTAGTCATCTACCAGGAGTTCAGCCTGATCCCCTACCTTTCGGTCGCCGAGAACATCTTCTACGGTCGGGAGCTCCAGAGACACGGGATCCGCAGCATCGCCCGAATGAACGCGGAAGCCAGCAAGCTCTGCGAGGGTATGGGAGTCGATATCGACATCACGGCCCAGGTGCGCAGCCTGGGCGTGGCGCTCCAGCAGATTGTCGAAATCGTGAAGGCCGTGTCTCACAGGTCGAAGCTCATCATCATGGACGAGCCGACCGCGCCGCTGACAGCGAACGAGACGAGGATCTTCTTCCAGATCGTCGATCGGCTGAAGAGGAGCGGCACCACCATTATTTACATTTCTCATCGCCTTGAAGAAGTGTTCGAAGTCTGCGACCGCGTGACCGTCCTGTGTGACGGTCGGTACGTAGTGACCCGAAAAGCCTCGGAAATCACACGAAAGCAGCTGATCTCGTACATGGTCGGACGCGAACTCGCCGACGACTACCCTGCCCCAAGCCACAAGCCCGGCGAGGTCGTGTTCCAGGTGGAGCGCCTTGGGAACAGGAGCATCAGCGAGGTGACCTTCGCGCTTCGGCGCGGGGAGATCCTCGGGTTCGGTGGCCTCGTAGGCGCGGGGCGCACCGAATTGGCCCGTGCTATCTTCGGCGCCGACCGGATCCGGACCGGGAGGATGACGCTGCTGGGCAAACCCTATGCTCCGAGTTCTCCTCAAGGTGCGCTCACTGCGGGCATCGGACTCATCCCGGAAGACAGAAAGAACCATGGCGTCATCTCAGGGTTCTCAGTCGAAGACAACATCCTTTACAGCTCACTAGAAAAGTACTCGAAGCTCCTTAAGATCGATCGAAAGATGGGCCGGCAGCTAGCCCTTTCTAGCATCAAGGGGCTCAACATCCGCACGCCGAGCCCGCTGCAGCTCCTGAAGAACCTCTCAGGTGGCAACCAACAAAAGGTTGTATTGGCAAAGATGCTGGCGACCGATTGCTCGGTATTGATCTTCGATGAACCAACGAGAGGTATAGACGTAGGAGCCAAACGCGAGATCCATTCACTGATGTGCAACCTCGCCGACAAAGGCCACAGCATCATCATGATTAGCAGCGACATGCCTGAACTACTCGGGATGTCAACCCGGATAATGGTAATGAGCGGCGGCTGCATCGTCGGCGAGCTTCAGAGAGGCGAGTTCTCGCAGGAGCACATTCTCGAGTTAGCGTCTCGCGGGCCCCGAGCGGGGAGCGGGCGTGAGTGAGCCCAAAATGAAGGACAGAATCGCCACCGTGTTGTTCAACTATGGGATCGTGGTCGTGCTTGCGGCCCTGGTGATGCTTTTTTCCGTCGCCTCCGCGAACTTCATGAAGGTCTTCACGATCTTCACGATCCTGAAGCAGATCGCGATCACGGGAGTGATCTCCGTTGGCTCAGCGTTCGTCATCATGACGGGAGGCATCGACCTCTCCGTCGGGTCGATCGCGGGAGTGTCCAGCGTGACCGCGGCCATGATGATGATGGCGAAGTTCCCCGCGCCGTTGGCCTGCCTTCTGACGGTCGCCTTAGCCCTGACTTATGGCGCCATTAGCGGTTTCTTTGTGACCAAACTGAACATGCCCTCGCTGATCGCGACCCTTGGAATGATGACCGCGCTTCGCGGGATGGCATTCATCATTAGCGGCGGTCTGCCGGTGTTCGGGTTCAGCGCAACCTTCGGGGATTTTGCGAAGAACAGCTTGTGGGTGGTTCCTTATCCCGTTATTCTCCTGATGGTTATTTTCCTGATTGCGAATTTCATCCTCAATCGGACAACCATCGGGCGCCACGTTTTGGGCGTGGGCGGCAACGCCGAGGCATCCCGCCTGTCCGGCGTCAATGTGACTAGGGTCAAAATGTTTGCATATGCGTTAAGCGGTTTCCTGTCGGGCGTCGCAGGACTCGTCCTGCTCTCGAGGACCGCGAGCGGGCAACCTTCTGCCGGGGTCAACTACGAGATGGATGCCATCACGGCGGTGGTGTTGGGCGGCGTAAGTTTGAACGGAGGAGAAGGCAAGTTGAGCTTGGTGATGGTGGGCGTCCTTATCATGGGTATCCTGTCGACCGGGATGATTATGTGCAACATTAATGAGTACGTGCAGCAGCTGGTGAAGGGTCTTGTACTCATTGGCGCTGTCGCCTTTTCCTCCTTTTCGAGTGCTACCCGGAGCCGGTTGGTGAGCATGGCTTGAACGTGAAATGGTCGCTAACCACTACTCGCCGGAATTGAGTTTTGCACGCCCCCTGCGCGTCGCGTCCTCGTTGTGCGCTTGGGGGTTCATCGAAAGCGAGAACTGGAAATGGAGATGGAACCGATATGAGCGTGACGGATCTCAAGGAACGCGTTCTCGAGGCCAATCTCGATCTGGTCAAGAACAGCCTTGTCATCTCCACCTGGGGAAACGTCTCTGGAATGGACGAAGAAACCGGCTTGATCGCAATCAAGGCCAGCGGAGTACCCTATTCGGCTATGACAGTGAAACATATTACGGTGCTCAGTCTCGCTGGGGAGGTAGTCGAAGGGGAATACGCCCCCTCCACCGATACACCGACCCACCTGGTGCTGTACACAGCTCTTAGAGGCGCGGGAGTCCGCGGGATCGTGCACACCCACTCACAGTACGCGACGATCTGGGCGCAGTCCGGGAAGGCTATCCCCTGCTTCGGCACGACGCACGGGGACTACTTTCATGGAGATATCCCGGTCTCGCGCGCCTTGACGCCCGACGAGATCAGCGGCGAGTACGAGAAGAACACCGGTGACGTCATCCTTGAGTCCCTGGTGGGCCATGACTGCAGAAGCATGTCTGCAGTCCTGGTACGCAGCCACGGGCCGTTCACGTGGGGCAAGTCGCCGGAGGAAGCCGTCACCCACAGCCTTGTTCTCGAGTATGTTGCAAAGATGGCGTTCTGCAATGTAGTTATGAGCGGAGGAGAATGCGTCACGATTCAGAAAGAGTTGGCTAACAAGCATTACTGCAGAAAGTTTGGGCCCGGCGCGTATTATGGGCAGCTGGCGAGAGGGTCAGCAAGGCGGTAACTTCGTTTGGTGACGAGCCCGGCGAGATGGTCGATTCTTTGATGACTTCCTTGGTGCTTCGGCGATGGGAGGCAAGGCGTAGATCGAATTAGGCGAGAACCTCTGTTCGGCCGAGATGATGACCGCCTCGGTATATTCGGCAGTCTCTCAGCAACTGGCCACAATCCGCGTGGCGTTCTGAGTAAAGCCAGTTCAGGTCGTATGCGAGGATAGCTCCTGACGTTGAAACTTGGGAGGAACCCTTGAATTCCGACTACATCGGGTGCCGCCACCCGAAGGAGTTCATTAGCACGGGCAAGACCAGCCTCGGGATCGAGTTCGGCTCGACTCGCATCAAAGGGTCGTTGATCGGTCCCGACGGCTTGCCACTCGCATCGGGATCTTACGGATGGGAGAACCAGATCAGGGATGGGGTTTGGACTTACAACCTCGACGACGTATGGACCGGCTTGGCCGCCTGCTACGCATCGCTTGTCGACAACGCGCGTGGGAAGTACTCGGTGGAGCTAACCCGCATCGCCGCCATGGGATTCAGCGGGATGCAGCACGGGTACATTGTCCACGACAGGAACGGGATCCAGCTGGTCCCATTCCGGACTTGGCGAAACAACATCACCGGCAGGGCGTGCGCGGAACTCACGCCACTCCTCGATTTCGCCGTCCCACAGCGGTGGTCCATAGCCCACTTGTACCAATCGATCCTTGAGGGGCAGGAGCATGTATCCCGGATCGACTACTTGACGACGCTGGCAGGGTACGTGCACTGGAAACTCACGGGGGAGCGGGTCGTGGGCATCGGTGAGGCTTCGGGAATGTTCCCCGTCGATCCCGAGACCCTCGACTGGGATGCCGCACGGATCGCGAAGTTCGACGCGCTCGTCGCGCCACGACGGCTGCCGTGGACGCTTCGAGACATCCTTCCGAAGGTTCTTCCAGCTGGCCGCCCCGCTGGAAGGTTGACGCCCGATGGTGCGAGACGACTCGATCGATCGGGTAAGCTCGCAAGCGGCATTCTTGTCTGCCCCGCTGAGGGAGACGGGAGCACCGGGATGGTCGCCACCAACAGTGTGCGACCACGGACGGGGAACGTCTCCGCGGGGACATCTGTCTTTGCCATCATCGTACTCGACAGGAAGCTCTCGAAGCTCCACGAAGAGATCGATATCGCAGTTACGCCCGACGGGAAGCTGGCCGGTAACGCCCACTCAAACAATGGGTCCTCCGACTTCGACGCGTGGATGAGAGTGTTAGGGCAGGCAGCGAAGGCCTTGGGGGCGGGGGTACGTACCGACGATCTTTACGACACGCTCATGCCGCTCGCACTCGCCGGCGACCCGGATGCAGGCGGTCTCCTAGCGATAAACTACGTCTCGGGTGAACACATCTCGGGGTTCACGGAAGGACGACCACTATTTGTGAGGAAGGCAGATAGCGCCTTCACCATCGAGAACTTTATGCGCTGCATGGTGTTTTCATCGCTGTGCGCCATGCGAGCAGGTATGGACGTTCTTACGCAGCAGGAGGGCGTCACTATCGACGAGATCCGTGGTCATGGCGGATTCTTCAAGTGCGGGGAGACGAGCCAGCGTCTCATGGCTGCAGCCCTGAACACGCCGGTCAGCATACCCGCCAACGCCGGCGAGGGCGGCGCGTGGGGAATGGCTCTACTGGCCGCTTATTCCAACCGAGAGGACCTCACCCAGTCGCTGCCCGACTTTCTGGATGAGCGGATCGCCAGCAGCATCGGGAAACCCGTCCGGCCAGATCCACGGGACGTCGCAGGGTTCAAAGCGTTCTTCGAGCGACATAGGCGAGGCCTGGCGGTGGAGGCCGAGGCGATCCGCGCCTTGACATAGCCGACCGTCGTTGCAATGGCCGGCTAAACGCGCTAGCCAAGGAGCTGGGGAGATCGCTTCCTGGAACCGGGCGAGCACCCAGGCCCGTGATCTCGACGGCCGTGCCGGCCGCCATGGGCTCACCACGACACTCGCTGGCGCATACAGCGCAGGGTCATCCGTCGATATGACACCGTTCTTCTTGTCTCCGACGGGTTGAAGGAATTCCTCACCTGAAACGACAACCGCGCGCATCGGGCTAGTGAAGGACCGGTGGCGGTAGCACTGGCTGCAGACACGGATTCTGTCGCGCTCCTCGCGAGAGCGTAGGTGGCGTCTGCGTGGGTGGCTCCCAGCGCCTGGTGGCGAGCGGCGCTCGTCCGACGCGCAGGCTCCGCAAAGTCGAACGTCATCACGCCGCCTTCGGATTCCGCCGGGGCGGCCGAAGAGGGGTCAGCGGCACCCCCCGGCGCAGTTGTTTGTGTCCATCGCATAACCCGGAACCGTGGGGTGGGGGGAGCACAGGACGTTCGCTCCCGGCCCGTCCGGGAAAGTTGGCGTAGTAGATAGGGACAGCCTCTCGCTGTAGGGGAGTGGGGGCGGCGCCGGACATCTTCGGGCCGACAACTGAGGTGCTTCACCACCCTCGGTGGCTTACCCAAAGAAGGCGGTCCAGTAGAGGCACCACATCCTGCCAAGAGCCCACGTCACTCTCACGGTTCAGATTGGTCGAGCCGAGCCATGAGTTCGTTGGCCTCAAACCGGCGACGGTCGGTTCGGTTCAGGGGGTATGACCATGATGCGATTCGGACTGTGCGCTCTTTGCGGCGTGCTCACGCTGGCATGCGCCGCAACCGAGCAAACTGTCGTGGGCCGGGGGTTCAACCACACAGTGAAGAATGAAGGGAAGGAAGTTGAGCCGGGCCACTGGACCGGTACGTGGGCAAATGCCGGAATCGGTGTGAACAAGGCCGGCCAGAATGATGAGGCCCCCTACATCGTGAGCGAAGAGGGCACCTTCGACGGAAAGTGGACATCGCAAAAGGAAATGGCGACTTGCACAGGCACGTCCATGCGGCTCTGCACCTACAGAGACGGGAGTACAACCAAGCAAGACATCAAGATGACCTGCAAGCCCGGACCTGACGGGCAGCTCGTCTTTAGCGGCAACGGCGTATTTGTCGACGGAACCGGTCGTTTTGCAGGAATCAAAGGAACGCTCGAGTTTACCTCCTGGACCCTGACCCAGCAGCCCGACCAGATGAACTACTACTCGTATACGGTCAAGACGACGCTGCCCAAGAAGTGAACGACCGGCGAGCGTAGCAATGGCTGCGTACACGGATTCCGGCGCGATTCTCGCGACAGCGTAGGCGGAGTCTGCGTGGTTGGCGTCCAGGGCTTGGTGGCGAGTAACGCTCGTCCGACGCGCTGGTTCCGCGAAGTCGAACGTCATAACGCCCCCGTCGGCCTCCGCCGTGGCGGCCGGACAGGGGTCAGGGGCACCCCACGACGCAGCTGTTGACGATGTCCGTCGCATAACCCGGAACCATGAAGAGGGTGGGGCAACCGGGGAAAGAGCACGCACCGGCGGGGCTGAATCTGCGCGCATACAGGGTCTTTTCGGTAGGAGAGAACCAGTCCAGCGTGCCCCCGCAACTCTCACTGTATACGCCGCCGTCCCGGAGCCACTTCGGGGCGGCGTCGCCGTTCAGGGCGAAGGCGAGGGGCAGCAGCTTGAAGCGGGCCATGAAGGTCCCGTCGGCTTGTGGCTCCATGAAGACCTTCCCGTCGCGCAGCACGCCTCGGAACCTCTCCCTCATCCCGACTGGGTCCTTAGTGCAGTTGATCGAGATGTCGGTCGCGGCCAGCATGATGGCCTCGGGCGAAGGGAGGGTGACCTCGTCCTCGGCACGGGTGCGAACGGCGGCGGGGTCGACTTCCGCCTGACGGATGGCGGCCTCAGTCTCGGTGAGCATGGCCGCCACGGTCGAGGAGGTGTTCCCCTCTGCGAGGAACATGACGAGCCGCTCGGCCTTCCTCCTGAGTTCCGATACCCGGGCCTCCGCCTTCTTCTGCTCAGTCGGTTGCTCCGTCTCCCGCTCGGCCACTCGCTGCTCCGCGCGCTTGAGAAGGTAGGCGAGCGCAGGGCCGGTGAGCGAGTTCCTCATGGCGGCCATCACCTTCTCGCGCACCACGCGCTCGCGGACGCTCCCCGCGTTGGAGCAGGCGCGACCCTTGCGTCGTGACCTCTCGGAACGCCATCGCCGCCTCCTGTGGATGACAGCTTGGCCATCAGGTCTCACACCGATGGGGGAGGGAATGCTTTCGCAAAAACCTCAGCGCTGCGGGGGGAAAGCTTTTGCAAAACTCACGGCGTCAGGTCGAGCGTAGTTCCGACCCAAGACTCGTGATGTGCTCGTGCTTCCCTTATCACCGTCTTACTGCGAGTCGCGCACCGAACCCGACCAGTGCGAGACCCGCCGCCCGGTCAACCCACCGGCGGAGGTTCATGAAGTAGCTGGCGGCCCCTCGCTGACCGGGACGCCGATGCGGTCACGCCCTCGGCTGTTCGGGTTCCACCGAGTCGCGTGAACAGCTTCTTGGTGCGGTGGAATGTGAACACGTTCGCGAAAAGGCGCTAGTCATCAATATAAGAAGGGCTCTGGCTCCGACCCGGAAGCGGCAGCTTGTTGGAGGCATCACATCCTGGCACATCCCAACTTGACTCCGACAGTTCACGCTGCATTGGCCTCTATGTGCCCCTGCCGCGAACGGCTCAAGGGGGAATGACCATGGTCCGAATCGGATTCGGGGTCCTGTTCCTGCTAGGCGCGCTGGAGCCAGCCTACGCACAAGTGCCGACTGTCGATTTCTCGGTGAAGGATTCTCTGAAGCTTTCGGCGAAGCTCTATAAGCCGGAGGGTGTGGGCCCTTTCCCGGCGGTAATCCTGTTGCATGATTGCGATGGACCGTCTGGGAATGCTCCAATCGATAAGGTTGCAATCCTTCTGCGTGCCTCTGGCTACATTGGCATTGCGGTCGACAGTTTCGGCGGACGTGGCGTGTCTGGGTCTGCGTGCGAGGGCGGCAACTTAAAGGCGCCGACCAGTACTGACCTCGTTGAAGATGCCTTTGCGGCCAACCGTTACCTAGCCTCCCTCGCCTTCGTCGATAAGACGCGAATCGGGCTGTTGGGGTGGGGAGATGGTGGTAGGGCGGCCCTGCTGACATTGAAGCGGAACGCAAACGAGACCAACCCGCCTCCATTTTCCGCATTTGCAGCGTATTACCCCGACTGTCGGGTCTTCGGGGAAACTCGAACCGCAAACGCCTCGGTCCTGATTCTTACCGGAGACCGCAACGAGTTCAGCATTCCTTTCGACTGTCAGGAGTTCAGGAAACATCACTCTGCGTTAGGCTTTGACGTTTCGGTAGTCGTGTACCCCGGCGCCACTTACGGGTTCGACTTCGAGCGAAATGCCCAGCGGAAAAGTCATAGTCTTCAGGCAGACCCAGCCGCAGCCAGCGACTCACGCGATAAGCTTCTCGCTTTCTTCAATCGGACGTTGATGAAATAGGTGTCTAACAAGGCGCATGCCGTGGTTCGCGCAGTAGCCCACCCTTGGCGGTCGCGTCGCCAACTGGCATTCAAACGAGCGCCCTGAGAGCGATGACGTGCAAGATGTCGCCCCGGTCCTCGACCTCGACCCCAGCGACCAGGCGTGGCTCCCACGAAAAGAGCGCCGTCTTTCTGGCCCGGAGGCGCTGCACATCCTCCGCCACGTCCTCCCTCCACTCCATCAGCTCAAAGACTCCGCGTCCCACGGTGAGCACCCTCTCGCTGGGACGACCCGGACCATCGCCTCCATGTAGCAGGCCAGGTCGATAGGGTCGACAGTCGCCAAGTCTGGAGACAGCGAGCATGACCTCCAACGCGACCATCAGGCAGGAGCACGAATGGAGGCGCGCGGCCGCCCGACGAGCGGCGCTCGTCTTGTGGTGTGTTTACGTCGCAGGCGCTTTCCTCCTCACTGTGGTCGCTACAATCCTCGGCCATGGCATCTGGCCGCGTGTCAGCAACGCGGGGGAGGGCCTGTCTTGGGTCGTCTTCGTCATGGCGCTTGCGTTCTTGCTGGTATCGAGGCTCCTGCCGATGCCTATCCAGCCGCCGCCGCGCGCAACGGTCGAGACCATGACTGCCGCGCGCAGTTTCGTCCCCATGGCTTTCAACGGGACTTTCGCGCTTCTCGCGTCGCTCACCTGGATGGTCAGCGGTAAGCTGATCGCCCTAGTCGCGTTGGGATCAGCCTTATCGGTCTGCTGCTCGTGTTCCCGACCGACCGGCGCTGGCAAAATCTCCGCGAGAGCATTGTCGCGACGTTCGGTGATGAGCTTACGGCCGAGGCCAATACCTCTACGCCACTGCCGCCCCGTTCGTGGAAGGTGAAGGCGTTGGTTGGCCTCGTGTGCCTCTACGCGGCGGGGTTGCTATTTCTCGTGTGCAAATTCGCGTGGATGGAGATACTGCTCCGAAGGCCCACCAGCCCAATCTTCCGAGCGCTCTTGTTCTTGACCCTAGCGTTGGCGATGATCGGGTTGGGTGTCTGGAGGTTAGTCAATGCTTCAGCCAGCAGACGCCCTTGTGGGCGGCGCATCCGGGGCGTCCTACTCCTGGCCTTCGCGGGTTTGCCTGCTGGTCTTTGCGGGCCAGATGCTGGTACTGGCGATTACCACGAGGTGAAGGACGTCGGCCAATGGTTCCGCGATCTGCATGAGCGAGAGAGGCCATGTGGAAGGTTCGTGTCCTTAATCTTGTGTAGTTCAGAAACTCGCAGAGGCTGAAAAGAGAAGGGAAGCTCCTCGGATAGTCGTGAACCCATCACGAGCCTCGCCGGCAAGCGAGGCCGAAGAGACTTCCCAATGGATGAGGTTGCCGAGCTTGAGCTCCCGACGCAAGACAATGCAGGAAGTGGTCCGCGATCTGGTCGGCGCGCACCGTTGGCAGCGCCTGGTGTCCCGCAAGGACGTACGCAACGGCACGTATATGCGGAACCTGCTCACCACCATGGGTCTGATCGAGGTCGCGGTCCCACGGACGCGGCAGAACGGTTCGGCCGTGGACGTGATCGGTCGGTATCGCCGCCGCTCGGATGAGATCGATCAGGGCATCGTCGAAGCCTACGTGCGCGGTTCATCCACACGTGACATCGGCGAGATCACCGAAGTGCTGGTAGGGGAGCACGTTGGGCGCTCGACGGTGAGCCGAGTGACGAAGTCGCTGGGCGAGAAGGTCGAGGCACTGCGGAAAGCGCCCATCGCCGGTCCGATCCCGTACCTCTTCCTGGACGCTACGTTCTTGGACGCACGCTGGGCGAGAACGGTAGAGAACGTCTAGGCGCTGGTGGCGTACGGAGTCGGCCTGGACGGCCACCGGCAGCTATTGGCAGTGACCATCGGCGCGGAGGAGTCGGAGGACTCTTGGAGCGAGCTGTTGGCCCAGCTCACGGATCGCGGCCTCACCGGCGTCCAGCTCGTGGTCGCTGACGCGCACGCTGGGATCGCCGCTGCGGTCCGACGACACCTGCCGGAGGCACCCCTGCAGCGCTGCGTTGTCCATCTCCAGCGCAACGTCCTCGTGAAGGCGCCCCACCGGCTGCGCGCCCGCCTCGCTCGCGAGGTCTGGAACGTCTTCCAGGCGCCCAGCCGTGCAGAAGCACGTCAGCGGCTGAAAGCGCTCAAGAACGGGCTCGGCAGGCAACTCCCGGAGGCCATGGAGTGCCTCGAGGCGGGCTTCGAGGCGGCCACCCGCTTCTACGAATTCCCGCGGCAGCACTGGCACCGCATCCGTTGCACCAACGGCATCGAGCGGCTCCACGGCGAGATCAAGCGCCGGACTCGAGCAATCGGTGCCTTCCCAGATCGCGCCAGCGCACTCCGACTCGTGACTGCCGTCGCCATCCAGGTCACCGCGATCTGGACTGACCGTCGCTATCTGGACATGTCCTTGCTGAAGCCAAAGGAGGTCGCCGTCGTCAAGGCAGCGTGAAGCGAGTGAGGAGCTTCACCGTGCGTATCAACTACACACGATTGGGGACTTGACCTGTGGAAGGGCGAATGGAAGTACTGGGCTGCTGCGCCGTTTCTCTACTCTGGCGTTACGATCCTCGTCGTGGTCGTTGCGGAGCCGGTGGAGCGGAGAGCCCAGTGTTCACGAGATGGCCGAGCGTGCCGTTGGAGCGACGCACCGCGCGAAGCCGGATGACCCGAGCGAGGGACGCGGCGAGCGTATGGCCACGAAACGGTGCGTCCGTTGGAGGCGCCACGTCGTGGGAGGTGTCCGCAGGGTATTCGCCGGTTCATGATGGATCGGCCGGACTGAGAGCTTGGGTCAGCGCTGAGCCCGGCTCCAGGGGGAACGACCATGAGTCGAAAGGGACTAGGCGTGTTGCTAGGTGCGCTCGCGCTGACGTGCGCGCCGGCTGTCAAGTACGTGCAACCTTATGAACCGATTAGAGACGTAGCGGTTCCGGTCAATAGCTCTCTTGAGCTTTCGGGGTATCTCTATCGGCCGAAAGGAACTGGCCCATTCCCAGCTGTCGTCCTAATGCACAATTGTGCGGGGGTGGGCGGAACCGTCACCCCGATGGAGAATGTAGCATTCCACTTGCGCGACACGGGCTATGTCGCTCTCGTGGTCGACAGTTTCTCTGCGCGCAACCAGGGCTTCACCTGTGATGACCCCGACCACAAGTCACCAACATGGCGCGAGCGTGTCGATGACGCATTTGCGGCAGGCCGCTACCTGTCCACTCTCTCCTTCGTCGATTCGAAACACATCGGGCTGGTCGGCTGGTCCCATGGCGCCATCTCGGCCGTGTTGGTGTGGCAGCAAAACTCGGCCGCGTCTGGCGCTCCCCGCTTTGCCGCGGTCGCCGCGTACTACCCTTATTGCGTCATGGAGGACATCAGTTCGCCTAGCGTTCCTCTCCTCATCCTCGCGGCGGAACGCGACGACTGGTGCCCTGCCAGTCTGTGTCAGGCCCTCGTAAACAGAGCGACTGAACTCGGCCACCGTGACGTCTCAATAACCGTCTACCCCGGCGCCACCCATTCATTCGATAACCCTTACAAAGGAAAGGTCAACGACTTCGCGGGACACCACATGGCGCCAGACCTGGCGGCAGGCATGGATTCGCGCGATAAGCTGTTTGCCTTTTTCGACAGGACGTTGAAGAAGTAGGTCTTCGCTAGGGAGGTCAAGGTTCCGTGAACCGAAAGTGTCTTTGGTCGGTTACGGCCGAGGCGCTATTCGGGACGGTGACTTCTCTGCTGCGGCAGGAGCGGCAGTCGGTGGAGTTGTCGTCGTTTTACACCACCTTTGGCTTCCTCCGAGGCGGCTGGAGGGGCGTCAGAGGCACCCTCGGCGCAGTTGCTGGCAGTGTCCGTCGCATAACCCGGAACCATGGAGAGGACGCCTGCAACCTGGGAAATTGCAGGCGCCTGACGGGTTGATTGCCTGTAAATAGGGTTTTTCGGTAGGAGAGAACCAGCCCATCTCGCCCCCGCAACCAACTGTTGGCGCGACCTAGCTGCCCCTGAGGCCAACACCTGGGCCCAGGGGCGCTTTCGCATCTCGAGCGCCCAGCCCTTCGCCCAAGGCCCGTCGAGGGGCCAGACGATCAGGGGGGGCATCGAAGACGCCTCCAGGGCTCCGCGCGCCCAGTCCGAGTCGAGGCGCTGGAGATCCCACCGCCACGCGAAGGATTGGCTCGCCATGACCGAGCTGGAGCGGCAGCATGCAGACGAGTGACTGCGCGCTCTGCGGAACCGGTTCACCAACGAGGACAAGACCAACACCGGTTTCAACTTGGGGGCCAACTGTGGAGAGGACGCCGGCCAGACTGTGATGCACGTCCACCTCCATCTGATTCCGCGGCGGGCGGGGGATGTCGCGGCGCCCAGGGGCGGGGTGCGGGGGGTGATACCGGCCAGGCAGGCCTACTGATGCTCAGGCTGGAGCGTGGTCACGACGCCCATCAGCGCCCGGTTGCGTATTTCGGCCATCGTGATCACCAAGATCGCTTCATCGTGATCATTCCGATCGGCCATCGTGATCGGAGCGAAGCGACGCTGGGCTGGTGGCTACTCCTTGATGCCTTCCTCCTTCCGCCGGGATGGCCCCTTCAGGGCAAGGCGATGAGCATTATGGAGGATGCGCTCACGGACCGCATCCGCGATCGTCGGGTCGCCGAGATGGTCGTGCCACTTCGAAGCTGGGAGCTGGCTGGTCATGATTGTTGACCACCTTCCGTAGCGGTCCTCCAAGAGTTCGAGGAGGTCACGGCGCTCCTGGTCGGTAGGGGCGGCAAGCCCCCAATCCTCGATCACGAGCACATCGATCTTGGCAAGGCGGGCCAGCAGGCGAGGGTATGAGCCGTCCGCGTGAGCGAGCATGAGTTCGTTGAAGAGACGCGGGGCACGGCGGAGAGGACGTGATAACCCTTCCGACAGGCGGCTTGAGCGAGGGCGCACGCTAAGTACTAACAGGTAACCCGCCGCCTCTGGCGGCGTGACTCGAAAGGGCTCTGCCGTCTCAGCGAAATGAGGGACGGTCTCCCTCCGCACGGACCTGCACGTCCGGCAGAAGGGAGACCGTCATG
>Ga0335078_10005076_pt1 | contig 19456 bp, 18 predicted proteins | sample Lox_Sample_32_FD_206711 | JGI IMG/M metagenome (GOLD analysis project Ga0335078, IMG submission 206711) | Soil microbial communities from Loxahatchee National Wildlife Refuge, Florida, United States - Lox_Sample_3.2 | ecosystem: Environmental > Terrestrial > Soil > Wetlands | place: USA... | reverse complement strand
GCGGCAGTCCTGGTCTTTTTGCGTTAGCTGATTGGTGAGCAATAATCTTTGCCCTTCGCGCACCGGGACGCTCAGCAGCAAGAGCGCGCCGGTGTCATTCACGTTGAGGGTGTACGCTTCTTCATGAAAGGGTTCTTGCCCAGCTCCGTGTCCGTACACGTACACGGGGATGTCCAGCGTGCAGCGCCGGCTCCGGCGCCGGTTAGGAAATTCGCCCGCGTCGGCCTCCGGCGAACGCGCCTGTGCTTTGTTAGCGCGAACGGATTGCGCGTGTTTCAATGCATCGAAAATGCGGCTCATGGTTTACCTGGCGGCCCGGCCCGACTTGAGAATCCCCGAAAACAAAGTACTCTGAACGGACGGCGCGAGGGAAGGCAATGCAAATGACGGTTCGCATGTGTTACCCCGGACACGAGCGTCGCAAGGCCTGCTGCCGGGGCAGCTTCTCGAATCCCCATGCGCTACTTGCAGGGTAGCACCACTGTAATATGGGAGGCGAACTTTTTGCGCCAATGTTAGGCTCTCGCAAAACTCGAACGACCAGCGCAGGCACGATTCGTGTTGGCCCCGCCGGCTGGTCCTATGCCGATTGGGCAGGCATCGTGTACCCCGCTCGCAAGCCGGCCGGTTTTCACGAGGCGGCGTATCTCTCCGAATTTTTCGACACGATTGAAATCAACACGTCCTTCTATCAGCCGCTTCGCCCCGAGCATTGCCGTCATTGGATCGAGATCGTCTCCGCGAATCCCCGCTTTGTCTTCACCGCGAAGCTGTGGCAGAAATTCACGCACGAAACGGACGCGGGGCCGGAAGACGAGCGCGCTGTCCGCGCCGGTTTCGATGTGCTGCGCGATGCCGGAAAACTGGGCGCTGTGCTCCTCCAATTTCCGTTTTCATTCCATCGGACGGAAGAAAACATCGCGTACCTGGGAAAACTCCTGAAACAATTTTCCGATTATCCGCTGGTGGTGGAAGTGCGCCACGCCACGTGGAACGACAAATCCTTCTACGCCATGCTGCACGAGCGCGGCGCCGGTTTCTGCAACATCGATCAGCCGCTCATCGGCCGTTCCATGAAGCCAACCGAGCGCGCCACCGCGGGCGTCTCCTACGTCCGCCTCCATGGCCGCCGCTATGACACCTGGTTCAGCGACGATCCCGCCACGCCTCCCTCCGAACGCTACAACTATCTTTACACCGAGCAGGAACTTGAGCCTTGGGCCGCGCGCATCCGGCATGTGGCCGAGGGCAGCAGCTCGACGTTCGTCATCACCAACAATCATTTTGAAGGAAAAGCCATCGTCAACGCGCTGCAACTCGTCAACCTGCTCACGCGCGCGAAGGTAAAAGTCCCCGAACCGCTCCGCCAGCGCTATCCCGAACTCGACCGCATCGCCTCTGAGCCGCCCGCCGAGCCATTGCTCTTTCCAACCTAGCGATCGACGTGCGATAGATCACGGCAGGAATCTGGCCAAAATGAAATTGAAGCCGATTCAAATCTAGACAAAGTGTTCGGAAGCACTGAATCGCGCGCCTCTCGCAAACTCAATCGCGGATGTCTTGTTGCGCCCCTCAACTTGCACGGAAACCAACTCAAGCATAGTTCCGTCACCGCATACGACCTGAATTCCAGAGAGCTTGGAATCCGTGTAAACGCTAATAATCTCTCCCACCTTGGAGCCCACCTTTGCTGTGGTGCCAACCGCGGGCTGGCCCCAGACACGGCACGCTTGGCCTCGAAACGTGGTATACGCTCCCGGCCAGGGCGTGAATCCGCGCATCCGGTTATAAATTTGCCGCGCGGATTGCTTCCAGTCGATTCGCCCATCTTCCTTTTTTAGAATCGGAGCGTAGGAGACGGTTTTCGCGTCCTGCGGTATCGGTGAAATTTCGCCGCGACTGAATTGTAGAAGCGACTCGGCAATCAAATCCGCGCCGAGGCGGCTCATGCGCGCAGCAAGCTCCGGAGCGGTTTCGTCCGGACCGATATCAAGCTCGCGGCGCAAAAGTGTCGGCCCGGTATCCATGCCCGCATCGATTTGCATGGTGGTGAGACCGGTGACGGTTTCACCATTGGCAATGGCCCATTGGATCGGCGCGGCGCCTCGATAACTCGGCAAGAGGGACCCGTGCAAATTGAGCCATCCGAGGCGGGGAATGGTCAAGAGCCTGGCGGGAATGATCTGGCCGTACGCGATGATCACCACGGCATCGGGCGCGGCGCGTTTCACAAATTCTTGCGCCGATTCGGACTTGATCGTTTCGGGCTGATAGACGTGCAGTCCAAGTTCGAGGGCCGCTTCCTTCACTGGAGATGCGCTGACGTTCTGCCCCCGCCCGCGCGGGCGATCGGGCTGCGTGATGACGGCTTCGATGGAAAATTCGGGCAGCGTCGCGAGCCGCCGGAGGGAGGGAACCGCGAAATCCGGGGTGCCGCAAAAAACGATGCGCAAGGGAGCCATCGCGGTGAGGAAAAATTACCATTCGCCGGTCTTCCGCATTTTGCGGATCCGGCGTTTGATCAAGTCTCGTTTGAGCATGCTGAGGTGTTGTAGAAAGAGAATCCCGTCGAGATGATCGATCTCATGGCAAAAAGCGCGGGCCAGCAGCCCTTCGCCGCGCATCTCGTAGACTTCGCCCTTCAAATTCTGCGCGCGCACGGTCACATACGCCGGGCGCAGCACATTCCCGCGAAACCCGGGAAGCGACAAGCAGCCTTCCTCCTCGCGCTGGTCTCCTTCCACATGCACAATTTCTGGATTGGCAAGCACCAGCCGCGCCTCGGGATTTTTTCCTACGCTTACGTCGACCACCGCAAGCCGTTTCGACAAACCGATTTGCGTCGCGGCCAGGCCGACCCCCTGCGCCACGTACATCGACTCGAACATGTCCTCGCAAAGCTTGGCGAGTTCGTCGTCAAATTTTTCCACGGGCGCGGTCGGAGTCTCGAGCACGGCCGCGCCGTACTTTGTAATCGGATAAATCATCGGAGGTATTCACCCATTTCAAAATTCCTTCAATTGGCGTAAATATCCATCGAAATTGCGGCGCATTTCGCCCAGCGAGTCGCCGCCGAATTTTTCGGCCATCGCTCCAGCCAATACCAGCGAAACCATCGCTTCGCCGGCCACGCCCCCAGCCGGAACGACGCACACGTCGGAGCGCTCATACGCGGCGGAAATGGGCTGTTTCGTCACCATATCCACCGTGCCGAGCGGCGTCCGCAGCGTGGAAATCGGCTTTAAATATCCGCGCACGATCACGTCTTCGCCGTTGGTGATACCCCCCTCGAGCCCGCCGGCGCGGTTGGTCGCGCGCGTAAACTGCTTGCTGTTGGAATTGTATCCGATCTCGTCCATCACTTCCGAGCCGTAGGAGGTAGCCGCGGCGATTCCCGCGCCGATCTCGACGCCCTTCACCGCCTGAATCGACATCACCGCCTGCGCCAGCCGCGCATCGAGTTTCTCGTCCCACTGCGCGTGCGAGCCGAGCCCGGTGACGACATGGTGGGCCACCACTTCAAAAATCCCTCCCACCGTGTTCCCGGCGCGGTGCACGGCGTCCACTTCGCCTTTCATCTGCGCTTCCGTCTCCGCGTCCACGCAGCGCAAGGCCGAATCCAAATTTTCGCAGACGGCCTGAATTTCGCTCCAGCCGGCGGCCCGCGGGAGACGCGTCTTGCCAACGGCCACCACATGGCTGAGCACTTCGCATTCAAACTGCCGCAGAAGCAGTTTGGCAATCGCGCCCGCCGCCACGCGCGCTGCCGTCTCCCGCGCCGAGGCGCGCTCCAAAATGTACCGCGCATCGTGAAGATTGAATTTCATCGAGCCAGCCAAATCCGCGTGGCCCGGGCGAGGCGCGGTCAACCGGCGTTCGGCGCTTTCGGATTCCGCCAGCTTTTCCACCGAAAGGGCCTTTTCCCAATTGGCCCAGTCGCGGTTCTCAATCCGCATGGCAATCGGCGCGCCGATGGTTTGCCCGTGATGCACTCCGGCCAGGAATTCGACGCGATCTTTTTCGATTTTCTGGCGTCCGCCCCGGCCATAGCCCAATTGACGGCGGTGCAGTTCCCGCTGCACGAATTCGAAGTCCATGGGCACACCCGCGGGCACACCGCTGATCCACGCAATCAGCGCCTGGCCGTGCGATTCCCCCGCCGTGACGAAGCGAATCATGGAAGGTTCGCCATTCTATCGGACGCAGCACACCCCGTAAAGAACAGGTTGCAGGGGGCAGGTTGCAGGTTTTAGGTTTAAACCTGCAACCTGCCACCTGCGCCCTGCAACCTACTCCCTTGACGTGCCCGGCTCCGGCCAGTAGGCTGTTTCCGAGTTCACCGCGCTCGAGCGACATCCGACGGCGACCGATGGCCACCAGCGATCCAAATCTCATCGAGCCCAATACGTTTTCGGTGACCGGGGCGCTTGCGGAGGGAGCCAAGCGGTGGGTCCTGCACGTGCAGGAATACGCGCTGCTGTCGGCGCGTACGGTAGCCACCCTATTTAGCCCTCCGTACTACGTTTCCGATGTATTGGATCAGATGGACATCATCGGCGTGGGCTCGCTTCCGATTGTTTTGCTGACCGGCTTTTTCATCGGCGCGGTCATGGTTTTGCAAACGGCGGCGCAATTCGAAAGGTTCGGGCAGACGGCGCTCACGGCGGACGTGGTTTCCCTCGCGTTGGTCCGTGAACTCGGTCCTTCAATCACCGGCTTGCTAGTGACGGGACGCAATGCTTCGGGGATGGCCTCGGAACTCGGATCGATGATCGTCACCGAGCAAGTGGATGCCATGCGCGCGATGGGCACCGATCCGGTCCGCAAGCTTGTGACCCCGCGCATGGTGGCGACGGTTCTAATGCTGCCCCTTCTGACGGCCATGGCGGATTTTCTGGGATTGATCGGCGGGTACATCGTGGCCGCCTTCACGCTGCGCTTGGATCCGGTCCTGTTTTGGACGCGCGCCATCGATGTTTTGGAATTTTCCGACCTAATGCAGGGGCTCGCCAAACCGCTAGTTTACGGTTTCATCCTCGCCACGGTCGGATGCTATCAGGGGTTAAATGTGAAGGGCGGAACACAAGGGGTGGGGCGGGCAACCACGCAGGCAGTCGTTACGGCTTCCGTGTTCATCCTCATTTCGGATTTCTTCCTGACCAAGCTGATGCTGTATTTGGCCGGCAACATTTTCTAGTGGCCTTCGTGGCGCGGGCTTCAGCCCGCGGGTTTTAATTTTTTCTGAGCAGCAGAAACCTCACAGGCTGAAGCCTGCTCCACAAACCCCGCGCGCCGCGAACATTTCCATCTATAATCGCTGGGATGAATGCGCCGCCGGTTCCCAGACGGCGTGGACGCATCCTTTGCGAATGAGCGCGCCCGCAGCCAGCGAACCGGTTGTCTCCTTCGAAGATGTGAGCATTGCTTTCGACAAAGGCAACGTCCTGGACAGCCTTTCCTTTTCCGTCGCTTCCCGCGAAACCAAAATTCTGATTGGAGAGAGCGGGTCAGGTAAAACGCTTATCCTGAAATTGGCCGCGGGCCTGTTGCAGCCCGACTCGGGAACCGTGCAGCTTCTGGGCCAAGATCTGGCACGCATGACGGAAAAGGAACTACTCGCATTCCGCAGGAACATCGGCTTCGTGTTCCAGGAGGGCGCGCTGTTCGATTCCCTGACGGTCGAAGAAAATGTAGCGTACAGCCTGCGCGAGGAGCATGTGAGCGAGGAAGAGATCGAACCGCGCGTGCGCGAATCCCTGCGATTCGTGGAAATGGAAGGCACGGAAGGGGAACTGCCTTCCGAACTTTCGGGCGGCATGCGGCGGCGCGTCTCCATCGCCCGCGCGCTGATCAGCAAGCCCCACGTGGTTCTCTACGATTCGCCCACAGCAGGCCTCGATCCGGTGACTTCGCAAACGATCATCACGCTGATCCTTCGCCTGCGCGACACGCAAGGCGTCACTTCGCTGATGGCCACGCATCGCTTGCAGGACGCCTTCGGGCTGGCCAATTACCGGTTTGACGGCGCCACCGGCCGGGTCGTGCACGCCGCGCCCAACGGGGCCTCGAGGCCCCCTGTCGCGGCCACGAATTTCGTCGTGCTTCGCGACGGTAAAGTCTATTTCCAGGGAAGTCCGCCGGAACTCGCGGATACTCGCGACGCGTACTTGCGCCGCTTTTTGTTGTAACTTAGGGAGAGCCGTACGGCGATTCGTCGAGGAGGGGGCACCGATGGCGCAACACAAACAATTGACGTGGACCGAGCTTCGCGTGGGATTGTTCGTCCTGGCCGGAGCCATTCTGCTGGCCGTGGTCATTTTCTATGTGACCGGGGGCGGCGGATTCGGACCCAAGTACCGACTGCGCGTGTTCCTGCCTGAAGTCGACGGACTGACCGTCGGCGCGCCCGTCCGCGTGGACGGGGTCGACGTCGGCAATGTGGAACGAATTGGAATTGCCGTCCTGAAGCCCGGCGAGCCGAGACCCAAGGATCGGAACGTGGAAGTCGATATGCGCATTCAGAAGACGTATGAATCGTATATTCGCACGGATTCCACGGCCGGGCTCATCACGGAAGGATTGCTCGGCAACCGCTACGTGGATATCGACCGCGGCTACGTGGGAAGCATCTTGACGAACAATCAGGAAATCCCCGGCCGGGAAGAGACGGCTCTGAAGCAAGTGGTCGAGCGCAGCGCCGACCTGATGAACGATCTCAGCGCCATCTCCAAACAAGCCAGCGCCGTGCTCTCTGATGTGCGCAATGGCCGCGGCTCTCTCGGTAAATTCATCGTGGACGAAACCGCCTACGACCGCATCAATCATACCCTTGGAAATATCGACCACGTTATGGCGGACGTCGAGGCAGGGAAGGGAACGCTGGGAAAACTCGTCACCGACGACGAAATGTATAACCGCGTGGATTCCATCGCGGGCCGCGTCGATAACGTGCTCGAAGCCGTCCAGAATCAGCAGGGCACGCTCGGAAAACTTGTCTACGACACCGGTATCCACGAAAGCGCCAAGAAGCTCATCGACAACAGCAACGCGTTTCTTACCGATGTGCGCGACGGCAAGGGCACGCTTGGGAAACTCGCCACCGATGACTCCCTCTTCACGCAGTACAAGCAGGCCGGCGAAAATCTCTCCAGCGCCACGGCAAGATTCAATTCCAACCAGAACACCGTGGGAAGATTTCTGGGTGACCCGAAATTCTACGACAACTACACCGCCCTGGCCGGAGACATGCGCCTGCTGATGGGGGATTTCCGCAAGGATCCGAAAAAATTCCTGCATGTGAAATTTTCGATCTTTTAAAAGATTCGTGTGAGCCGAACGGCTTCGTGTCCCTGGCAGCGGGCGAGGAAATATCTCCATCCGTTTGACTAGCCTTTTGGGCCGTTCACGTTGCCAAGTCCCGTAAGGGACGACAGATCGTAGCCCACCACGGAAGTGGTGGGTACGCAGTGCGCAAAAGACCAAGCCCCGTAGGGGCGGCACAGGACACGCCAAATGGGCCGCTACTGCCAGGTTTGGGAGGATTCGCGCCGAGTTCCTTCAACGTTCACGAGCATGGGGCAGGAAAAAGAATGCGTGAAACGTGGCCGCCAGCGTCATCACTGCCCCCGCGAAAAAAATTCGCCCCGGGGCAAGATGGGCGCCCGAGGACAGCGCGAAATAAACTCCCGCGGCGAGAAACACGCCGATGAAGGAAAGCAAATTCGCCGCCGCGATCACTCCGCCTTTCTGTTCCGGCGCCGGACGATGCTGGATGAGCGCATTGAGAGGCACAGCGTAAAATCCGCCGAAAAATCCGAGCAAACAAAGATCCACTCGCACCGGCCACACGCCAAGTCCGTGCCGTGAAACGAGAAACCCGAACAACGTCATCCCCAGCGCGCCAAGAGGAACCAGGCGGTATTCGATTTTGCCGCGAGATAGATAACCCGCGGCGAGACTGCCCGCCCCGATCCCGATTCCCACCGCGGCCTGCAAATAGCTGATCTCCGTTTCGTCCACGTGCAGCACGTCATGGCCGTACACGACGATCACGAATTGCAGCAGCGCCGCCAGAAACCACAAGTACGTGTTGCCCACCACCGCCCAGCCGAGGACGCGATCCCGCGAGATGATGCGAAGCTGGCCGCCAAGATCAGCCATCGGATTGACGCGAAATTCCCGCGCCGGGTCCGCGGCAGGCACGCGCGAAATGCCCAGGCTGGCGGCCAGGCCGGCCAGCGTCAGCCCCAGAAAAATTACGCCCGACCAAAAATGGCGCCCCCGAAACGCGTCGGCCAGAAACCCCGCGAACATGACCGCGGTGATGGACGCCGCAAACGTCCCAAGTTCGATGACTCCGTTTCCCCAGGAGAGCTTGTTTTCCGGAAGCAGTTCGGGCAAGAGTCCGTACTTCGAAGGGCCGAACAGCGCCCCTTGCGTGCTGATCAGAAATACGGCGGCCGCCTCCATCGCCAGATTCCCGGCTGCGAGCGCAGCGATGGCAAAAATTCCCACGCCAATCTCAAACAGCTTTGTGCCGATGGTGACCGAGCGCTTGCTGTAGCGGTCGGCAAAATATCCCCCGGCCAACGAAAATAAAATGAAAGGAATGGCGAACAGCGCGCCCACCAGCAAAATAAATCGATCGCGCACGGCCGGAGGCAAATTGCGCTCGACGATCAGGTAGATCACCAGAAACTTCAGTCCGTTATCGTTAAACGCCCCCTGAAATTGCGTAACGATCAGGCTCCAGAATCCAAGCCGCCAGTGGGAGGGAAAGCCGGGCGCTCTCAAAACCGAAACGCCGCCAGAGGCCGATTCGGTGTCGGCAGCCGCCGCGTCTTTGGGAATAGTGGACATGTGGTTGCGCGAGGAATCTCCGCCGGCCCTCCCAAGAAAAACCTCCGCGTCGATTGCTTCGCGGAAGGGGCGCCTTTTCTCCTCCCTCGCAGTGTAGACACGCAGCGCCCGCTGGGCAAGGCTTTGGCCTGCGCCGCGCCTCGTGTAGAATCTAAACCACGCCGGAGTGGCGGAATGGCAGACGCGGCGGACTCAAAATCCGTTGGGGGCAACCCCGTGAAGGTTCGACTCCTTTCTCCGGCACCAGAACATGTTTATCTTCTGCGTTAAATTCCTGGAAAGAGCGGTGGCACGCCGGAAAGACGCTGCGCGAGAATTATCGAGCGCAGCGCTCAGCTGTTCGGGGGCGTGAGCTCGTTTTCGACGCTGAGCATGATGATTTCCAATTCCTCGGTGATGGTCTGCTGGCGGAGCGAGTTGGATTGCCGCCGCAGGCGCTCTTCCTCTTCGCGGAGTTTGTTGAGGGCGCTTTCCATGTGGCGGAGCCGCTCATGGTTTTCGGCCATGAATGACTGGTAGAAGATTCCATAAAAAAGAGCGAACAGGTATTGCTCGAAAAGGAGCGGACGCAGCTCCGGCGCGGGCATGTTGAGGAGCGGGGGGAATTCGAGCCTCTGGCCTGGCTCCGGCTTGGGAAAGTCGAACGGAGAGGAAACTTCCACACTCGTCCCTTCGCCTGCGAATTTGTTGTGGATGATCCTCCAATCCAAAGCAGGGAACTGCGTCAGAGTCTTCGCGAGTTCCGTGATGACCGCGGGAATTTCCTCGGCGACGCTCGGGCCATCGAGCGACGCGACGACGCGCTTGTCATCGAGAAATTTTAGCGCCAGCTTTCGGCCGACCACGATCAGCTTGGGGGGCGTGGGCGTGGCCGGCTGGTCCTCGAGCGTGCTTTGAATCGTTTCGTTAAATCCGCCGCAAAATCCGCGCTCGGACCCGATGAGAACATATAGCCGCGCGCCCTCCTCGCCCGCGGTCGCCGGCGGTCCATGGAACTGTTGAAAATCCGCCAAGGTCTCCTCGACCGAATGCAGCAGTTCCTGCTGGGTGACGGTGAAGCGGGCGATCTTGGTGATCTCCGCGAGCGAAAGATTCTTCATGGCGTTCAGGATGCCTTCGATGTCCCTGAGGGCGTGCATTCGGGAGTGCAGATCGGATAGCTTGCTCATGAGGCGCCGCCCTGTTTTTTCCAAGCTTCGAGCGCCCTGCGCCACTGTTCTCGCGGCGCCGCCAGGGTCAGGCCGGAGCTTGCCACCCAGCGGAAGAGGCTGGCGAGCGCCGGTCGGATGGCCTCGGGTTTGAAGTCATCGAGCAGCCCGTCATTGAACAGGACGAGCCATGCCATTTGCCATTCGATGGGCAGGGGAGAGAGGCGATCCTGTTTCAGAATCTCGCGCAGAATGCGGCCATGCTCGATCTTTTTCTGCATCGAGCGCTCCAGCTTGGCCCCGAAACGCGTGAACACTTCCAGTTCCAGGAACTGAAGGTAATCGAGCTTCATGCGTCCGGCCTCTTCCTTGATTTCGGGCGGCTGCGCCTTGCCGCCGACGCGCGAGACCGACCGCGTGACGTCGATGGCCGGGAGGAAGCCGGAGGAGAACAGCGTGGTGTCAAAATAAATTTGGCCGTCGGTGATGGAGATGAGGTTGGTGGGTATGTAGGAAACGATTTCGCCTTCCTTGGTTTCGATGATGGGAAGCGCGGTCATGCTGCCGCCACCATGTTTGGGCGCAAGACAGGTGGAGCGTTCCAGCAGGCGCGAGTGCAGGTAGAAAATGTCGGCAGGATAAGCCTCGCGGCCTGGCGGCCGGCGCAACAGCAGCGACAGTTCGCGGTAGCTCTTGGCGTGCGCCGTCAGGTCGTCATAGACGATGAGCGTGTCGCGCCCTTTCTTCATCCAGTATTCGGCCACCGCGCATCCGGCAAAAGGAGCGATGTATTGCAAGCCGGCCAGAGCCGTGGCTTCGGCGACCACCAGCACGCTGTACTCGAGCGCCTTGCTGTCCTTCAGCATTTGAATCGCATTCAGGATGCTGGACCGCTTTTGACCCACCAGCACGTAGACGCAGAGCACGTCCTTGCCGCGTTGGTTGACCGCGATATCGATGGCCAGCGAACTTTTCCCCAGACCGTTATCGCCGATCAGCAATTGGCGTTGGCCTTTTCCGATGGGCACGAGAGTGTCGATGATCTTGTTGCCCGTGAGCAGAGGCCGATTCACAAAATCGCGCGCTACGATTGGCGGCGACCCGATATCCAGATCGCCGCTGGCTTCGAACTTGGGATCGGGTCCTCCGTCGAGGGCCTTGCCGAGCGGGTCCACAATTCTTCCGAGCAGGGCATCTCCACAGGGAATCGATAGGCTGGTTCCGGAGTGATGCGCGATGGTTCCGGCGGTGAGGCTTTTCGTTTGTTCCAGGAGAATCGCTCCCACCAGCGCCTCGGTGAGATGAAACACCACGGCCCGGCTGCCGTCTTCGAGCCGAAGCACCTCATCGATCGAGGCCGAGGGCAGTCCCTCGATCCAAACAATTCCATCCCCAACCGAGAGAACTTTGCCGCGCTCGACGATGCGCGGAGCGAACTGGTAGTTTTGCAGCCAGTTTTTTTGCTGCCGGAGCAACGAAGAGGACGTGCCGGCGTCACTCATGGTTCCTCGTGGCGGAAAAATAGTCGAGCTCATCGCGAAGATTCGCGCGCACCACATAAGACCCGAGCAGGATTTCCAGTCCCGCCAGCAGGCTCCCATCCACCCCGAACTCGATGGGCGAATCCGCGCCCAGCTTGTTCTTGAGGACCGCGGCGAGCGTCTCGCGCTGCGTCTCCGTCAGCGCATAGGCCGACCGCACCCGCACCGCTGCCCGACGGTCCCCGGATTGCGAGGCAGCGGAGGAGAGGCCCTCCGCTCCGTCCGAGGAGAGTTGCCGGGCGGCCAAATCCACGATCTTCGCTTCGAGTTCCGGGCAAGCCACGTCCTTCAAGACGCGCGATGCGAACTCGAGCGCCTGCTTCAGGGCCTCGCGCTCCTCGTTCATCCGCCGCTCCGCGTCTTGTTTCTCCAGTTGGGCCACGGCCTTTTCGCGCTCCTCCGCGACCAGGGTTTCGGTCATCTTCAGTTGCTTGCTCCGCTCCTCGCCAATTTCTTTTCGAAACTCTTCTTTCTGGCGCTCCTTTTCCAACTCCCATTCCCGCAGGCGGCCCTCGTATCTGGATTGCAGCTCCTGCGCCTGGCGCTTGGAGGATTCGGCGTCCTGAAGCGTTTTTTCGACGGCCGCCCGGCGCGCCGCGATGGCCCGTTTGACCGGAGCGTAGAACAGGCGCTTCAGCACCCACACCAGCACCACGAAATTTATCAATTCGAGTACGAAAGTGGTCCAACTCAGTTCCACGTCTGCCCCCGTCCTATGGCTTTACCAGATACTGAATCAGCGGATTGCGGAAGAGAATGATGAGCACGACCACCAGGCAATAGATCGACAGCGACTCGATCATCGCCAGACCCACGAACAAGGCGCGGGTGATCGCGCTTTCCGCCTCCGGTTGATGCGCCAGGGCTTCCAGCGCTTTGCTGATTGCTCTCCCCATGGCCAGGGCCGGCAGCATGGTTCCCAGCACGATGCCTAACCCTGCCACAATGGTGGAAATCGTCACGAATGAATTGATGTCTCTCAATTTGCACCTCTTTCCTTTTCTCGACGGAGTCCTTGAGCTTGAATGCCTCCGGCGATGTAAATCAACGCCAGCATGCCGAACAGATAGGCCTGGATCACTGCCTCGACCAGATGAAGCATCAAGATCGGAACCGGAACTAAGAAACCCGCGACCAGGACAATGAGCGCATAGCCGATCTCCAGGCTCATGACGTTGCCGAAGAGACGCACCGCCAGAGCCAGTGTGCGGGTGACTTCGCTGATCAGGTGGAAGGGAAGCAAAATCGGGCTTGGAGACAGATAGTGCTTCAGATACGCCTTCCATCCCTCCGCCTTAATGCCGAACCAATGAACCGAGAGAAACACGAGAATCGCCAGGCTCGAGGTGACCGAGAGATCGGACGTCGGCGAATGCAGGCCAGGGATGATTCCGGTCAAATTCGCAAGCAGGATGAAAATCCAGAGCGTGGCGATAAACGGAAAGACCAGATCGGTTTTCCCCGGCAGCACCGATTCGATGGCGTCTTCCATCGTTGAGACGATCCCTTCGAGGACGATTTGATAATTGCCGGGATTCTCGCGCAGCCTCCGGGCGGAGAGCCACGAGGCCAGCGCCAGGAACAGCATGAGCCCCCAAGACGTGATCACGCTGCCCGAGATCACGACCTGGCCGATGAATGGCAGCGCGAATAGGGCATGGCCCGGATTCATCTCATCGCTCCCGAACGAACAGATAAACATCCATTGCCCCGACAAAGAAACCGAGCACGATCAAAGTCACCGTCCAACTGGAGGAATAACCTTTCATCCGGCTGTCCAGCCAGCAGCCGAGATAGGCTCCCGCGACGACTGGCAGCACGAAGAGCAGCCCCAGCGTTCCCAGATAAATCGTGTTGGACAGAAGAGTGCGCCGTGCTCTCTGGGCTTTTCGGATGCGGCTGACCTGGGTCTCGACGCTCGCCTTCAACTTCTCGTTGTCGATGTTGTCTTTCATAGTCCAGGCGTCCGCTTGAGTGCATAGAGCCGCTTCATGATCTCTTCATCCAGCCGGTGCAGGCTGCGCTTGATGTCGCGCAGGCCCTCTTCCTCCTGCCGAATCTGGCTCTCCAGCGCTGCGGATATGTCCTCAAGGACGGCGCTGCGCACGAATCTTGTTGTGGCGATGCGAAGCTCGTTGTTCATGAAGTAGAGCACGCCGCCGGGCAGAGCCAGATACTCGATATTGCCCGCCGAATCCTGGAAATGCGCGAGCCCGAAAACCAGGACCGTCATCCGCCGCGAAGCGTTGGCGAGAATCCCAAAACTGCCGGAGGCGTCGCGTCCCGTGAATCGAACGACATCCGGAATCCACTCCGAACGCGTCTCGCTCATGAGATGGAGCCGGAATGTCTTCATGGTGACAGCTCCGCGACCGAACCACGCATATAGAACTCGTCCTCGGAAATCTTGTCCAGCTTGCCCGCAATGATCGTCTCGCAATCCGTGACCGTCGCGTCGAGCGATACGGACGCGCCTTTGATTCCGGTATGTTCCTCGGTGACGTGAAACGGCTGCGTGAGATAACGCTGCAACTTCCTGGCTCGTTCCACGATCTGCCGGTCTTGCGGGGCCAGCTCCTCGATCCCGAGCATGGTGATGATGTCTTCAAGCTCGCGGTAGCGTGCGATGTGTTCGCGCACGGCCTGGGCGACGGAATAGTGCCGGTCTCCCAGGAAGTAGCGGTCCATGAATTTGCTCTTGGATTGCATAGCGTCGACGGCAGGATAGATTCCCTTGGCGGCCTGGGAGCGCGAAAGAATGACCGTCGTGTCGAGATGGCTCAGAATGCCGTTGACTGCCGGGTCCGTCATGTCGTCGGCAGGGACATACACCGCCTGCACGGAAGTTACAGCGTCACGCTTCGTTGAGAGAATGCGGTCCTCGAGTTCCGCAATCTCGGTCATGAGCGTCGGTTGATAGCCGACCGCCGCGGGCATTCTGCCGAGCAGCCCGGAAATTTCGCTTCCGGCCTGCACAAAACGATAGACGTTGTCCATCACCAGCAGCACTTCGTTATGCAGGGAGTCTCTCAGATATTCCGCATAAGCGAGAGCCGAAAGCCCGACCCGGAACCGCACGCCGGGAGATTCGTCCATTTGCCCGAAGACAAGTAAAGTCTGCGGCATCACGCCGGTGGACTGCATTTCGTGCCACAGTTCGTGGGCTTCGCGGATTCGTTCGCCGACGCCCGCGAAGACCGATACGCCGCGATGAAGTTTCGCGACGGAATGCATGAACTCCATGATTAGAACCGTCTTGCCGACGCCGGCGCCGCCGAAAAGCCCGGCCTTTCCGCCGCGGATGAACGGGCACATCAGGTCGATAACCTTGATTCCGGTTTCCAGAACCTCGCGTTTACCGGAGGATTCGTACAACGGAATCGGGGTTCCCAAGATGTTCCGGAAAGCTTCGGCCGCAAATGGCGGGCTGTCGTCGATCGGCTCGCCGAAAACGTTCAACAAGCGGCCCAGGCACGCCGGCGACACGGGCACCTGGATGGGCGCGCCGGTGTCGTAGACCGGCAAGCCGCGCTTGAGTCCCGCGGCCCGATGCAGCGCGATGGCGCGCAGATGGTTTTCGTCAACATGCTGATGAACCTCCAGCAGATAGCGGTCGCCGTCGGCTCGAGTCTCCAAGGCTTGATGAAGCGGGGGAAGGGCTTCGCAATACACGGTCACCACAGGACCGTGAACATCTCTGATGGCGCCGATGGTTTTGTTCGCCATGCTTCGTTCTTCTCCCTGCTACCGATTTTAATCGGCAGGTTAGACCGTCTCTGTGACGAAGATCACGGGGTGGGGGTGGATGAGGTTTAAGCCGGGGCAGAAAACACGGTGGTGAATCACGCGCTTTTCATTGGGAGTGTTTCAAATCGGCGCACTACCGCTTCGCGAATCTTAGAAAGCCAGATGCTGGTATTCCTCACCATCCTCGGAAGGCTTACACATTTCCTTGTGCACCTTCACCTGTGCCACATCTAACTATTAGAAAGAACAGCAGGTTAAAGGATGGATTAGGGAACTCGCATCCAACTGGAATCGGGATTGTACTCCGCCATGGTGGAAGCGATCTTGGTGGTATTGGGGCCGAGATCCTTTTCATAGACCACGCCGTCATGGCTGACGAGGAAGGTTTTCACGCCTGAGGATCGATACTCCGCGGGAAAAGCGACGAAGGCGAATCCGCCGGTCATTTTATTATTCACCAGATATTTTCGCGCGCCGCCCTGCGCATTCGGGCCTTGTTCCATGAGGATGCGGAAGTAATACCCGTGCAGCGGCTTGTGCCCAGGTTGATCGTAACAAGCCTCGGCCAAATACTGTCCTATGGGGCTTGCTTCATTTTTTTCGCCGCCCGGCCAGTAAAGGCCGTCGTGCGTGCCCTTGTCGCTGTCAAAGCGCGGTGCGTATTCGGGGGGCGAGCCCGAGGGTCCGTTATCGTAGTACTCATTTTCTGCTTCGCTGAGCCCATGGAGAACATCGCTAGCATTCGTTTCGTTCTGGCCGATGCGGCGATAGAGAATTTCCTGTCTGCCGAGCGAGGCGTCGAAATACCAGACGCCGTCCTTTTCAACGAGTGGAATTGGCAGTGGCCAATTCTCGGCGCCGACGTAAAGCGTCGTCTCGTGGTCGGGTTCCTTCACGAGGCGATGCATCTGATCGTAATTTTTGACGAAGACATCGGTGTCCGCGCGGCGATCGGCGGCATTATCCGTCCAGAAAATCAAATCTCGAGAATCCGGACCGAGGATGATGAGCATGCCGTCTTCGTCGTGCTTGAGGGCAGCCTGATACAACGCAGTGACTGCCTCCTGCGGCGAAGAGAAGGATTTCCGCGGGGGAGTCGATTTCGCTTTCGCCGCAGAGGATGCCTGGGACGGGGCAGCCTGCGCGCTCGCCCGCTGCGGCGTCGCCACAATGGAGACGGACACAAACAGGGCGACAAGAGCCGCAGTCGTGAGCCAGCGCGACGATAGGACAAGCTGGCCTGACGCAAGTGGCATCCGTACTCCTCTAAAATTATTATTCTGAATTGATTTCGTGCGTGCAAGAAACATAAGAAAATCCTAAATTTTAATTAGCGCCGTCCCCCACCACCGTGGCCGCCGCCTCCGCCATGAAACCCTCCGCCGCCGAAGCCGCCACCATGAAAGCCGCCTCCAAAACTGCGCTGGCCTCGGGCAGAGAAATTTCTGGCTGAGCCGCCATATCCATACCGGCTAAACGCGCCGGAGCGAAGGCCCTCACCATCACGTGGCGCTACGTACCCGCGAGAGAAACCATAGCCAGGCCGTCCGGGCCGGGCAAAGCCGGGGTAACCGTGATAGTACCCATATCGGTTGAAGAACGCGGGGCCGCCTCCCCAGTATGGGCCGCCATGGAAAAAGATTCCGTGGTTGTACCAGTCGAGGCCCCAGCCGCCCCAACCCCATCCATATCCCAGCCAGGGGCCAAGGCCAAAACCAACGCCGAAGTAAAGACCGGGTCCATCCCACCAAATTCCCGGGACGTCGACCCATCCTGGCCACGGCTCAATCGGATAGCCGTATACTGCCCAAGGGTCGTAAGCCGGAACGAAAACCTCTTGGGGACGCGCCGTCTCGATCGAGATGTATCCGTGTTTGTCGGTCACCTTGATCTGATCGTTGCTTTTGAGTTTGCCTTCCTTTTTTGCGGCGCGCCGCATGGTCTGGATGCCATCCATCACGTCGTTCGGCTGGTTCGAATAGGCATCTCCTAGTTCGGAAGTCCAGGAAAGATTGGACGCCATATTTTGCAGCACGGGAGGGAATTCCAGCAGCGCCTTAACACTGGGGTCCCAAGTTTGTTGGTCGGCTTGGCTAGCGATTTGGCCGGGTGGAAGATCGTGACGAGCCGCCAGCCAACTGTTGGCTTCCGTGATCTCCTCTGGAAATCTAGAAGCGGCCAAGACAGAGGCGATAAGCTGATCGGGATACAGCGCAATCGGGGCGACGAGCTGCTGCAACTGTTGAGGATTCTCAAGCTGATAGGTTTGCTCTGTAGGAGCCTGCGGAGGTTCCTCGGCTTGCCGTCCATAGCATACGTTTGAGGCGCCGAAAACCACGGCAACTGCGATGATCGCTAGTGTGGCACTGCTTGTGAAAGGCCTCATATAACGCCTCACACTAACTTGGATGCTTGCACTTCACCGCGAGGTGCGCAGTCCGAGTCGCTATTTTGTGTTTCTCTACTGGTTTCGCCTGGCGAAGAGAAACGCAACGCGGGCCGTCGACGGGGCGCGATGAGATTTTTCATCCATGTGGATCGAATTGGATCTCACTCGATCCAGGGAATCGGCAAGCTCACCTAAATTTTCCATCGCCCTTGGCGAAGGATCGAAGCACGCTACTTTTCTTCACTGTTCGATATCCAAGATGATCCTATTGCGAGGCGACCACCTGAATCGCATTGACTAGGGGGTTGCCGGCCGTTCCTTGGCTAAACTGGATGGTGACGGTTCCGCTGCTGGTAACCGTAAACGTCTCGTCGACGGCCTTGAATTCGGCCCCCGCTGCGGCAAAGATGTCGAACTTGGAAAGAACCGTCGCGCCATCGATCGCCACGTTGAAGACGCGCTTGCCCTTGGACGACCAAACCGGCTCCGCGAATTTGAGCGTGACCGAATACGATCCCGCCGGCGCGGGAATGGAATAGCTGAATGACGATCCATAGCGCGAGGTCTTATACAAGGTCGGGTCAGCGGTATTCGTGATGGTGTTGGTCACCGAGTAAGTGCTGCCGCCTGAAAATTCCGTATCCGCCTTCCAGGCTTGCCCCAAGGAATCCGTGTAGGCCGGGCCGCCGGAATTGATTCGCACGGGAGTGAAGCTCGGGGCGGGATTGACTGTCAGTGCCGCTGTTGCGGACCCGTTGAGCGTCGCGGTCACCGTCGCCGGAGTCGACACTGTAACGGCTTTGGTGGTGACTTGGAATGTGCTGGAAGTGGTGTTGTATGGAACGGTGACCCCACTCGGAACCGTGGCCGCTGCGTTGCTGCTCGCCAGCGCTACGAAGGTTCCGGCGGCTGGCGCGAATCCGTTTAGGGTTACCGTGCCGGTAGAGTTGGCTGAGCCGCCCACGACACTCGTTGGATTCAAGGCCAAGGACGTCAGTCCAATGGCGGCTGGGTTCACGGTAAGTGTTGCTTGGGCCGAACCGGAGGCATTGGCGGTGGCCGTTGCCGTGATCGAACTTGTTGCGGACGAGGTGACTTGCTGGGAGGTCACGGTAAACGTTCCGCTGGAGGAGCCGGCAGAAATCGAGATGGGTTGAGGCGGCACCGTCGCTGCGTTGGTATTGCTGCTCGCCAGAGTCACTTGAACCGCGCTGGAGGTCGAAGGGACCGGGCCGCTCAGCGTCACCGTGCCGGTCGAGTACATGCCGCTTCCCACCAATGTGGTCGGATTCAAGGAGAGCGACGAAACGACGGGAGAGCCGGAAGTTGACGGCGCCGGAATATTGTATGAATCGGCGATCACTCCGTTGGTTCCCCCGGCCGTCGCGAGAGACGCGCGCACATACTGAACGGTCACCCCATTCACCGGATCCACCGTCACGCGCAGGTGCCCGGAATTCGGGAGAACTTTGAGCGTGAACACGCCATCCGCGGTGTATTCACCGAATCCGTAGCCATAGGTTGCGTCAGCGGCCATGGGGACTTCCTGATACACGACGCCGTCGCGCTGCTCGTGCGCATATTCATGGTCATGCCCGTGAAAAAAAGCCGTGACGTGGTTGTTCACCAGCAACTGATGCACCGGGACAGTCCATAAACTGTTCACGTCGGTCCGGTTGGTATTGAAGGCCCAGGTAACGCCGTCGTCGTTGTCCCCGCCCCATTCGACGTAGGGAACTGCATAGGCGCCGCCCCTTCCGTAATCGTCCAAC
>Ga0335078_10005075_pt1 | contig 19458 bp, 15 predicted proteins | sample Lox_Sample_32_FD_206711 | JGI IMG/M metagenome (GOLD analysis project Ga0335078, IMG submission 206711) | Soil microbial communities from Loxahatchee National Wildlife Refuge, Florida, United States - Lox_Sample_3.2 | ecosystem: Environmental > Terrestrial > Soil > Wetlands | place: USA... | reverse complement strand
GCGGTCGAGCTTGAGGCCGGCCTTCTGGATATAGGGCACGAAGATCACCGGGCGACCGGATTCGAACAGGACGCCTTCGTCGACCACTTCGACCGGCGCTGATTTGTCGCGGTCGGGCTGACCGACAACGGCGAGATCGAAGCGCCGCGCGATGCGGCCGAGCCGCTCGGCGGCGCCGGCGATGCTGGCGTTGACGGAGCGCGTCTCGTAGGAGATGCCGGCGCGCTTGGCCGCCTGCTCGAAACGCTCGATCGCCGCACGCACCGCCTTCTCGGCTTCGACGCGCTGCGATTCGATGAACTGGGGCGGGATGCCGCCCATGACTGAGCCGGGAATGACCGGATCGTAGACGAAGGCCATGCCGAGCACGTGCGCGCCGAAGGCATCGGCCACCGAAATAGCGAACTCGCCGGCGGGGTCGTGATTGCCCAAGCCGAGATTGACGACGATGTCTTTGATCATGATCGCTTCTCCTCACCGCGCCGGCGCATGCACTCGGACGATCGAGGCCGGTTTCAAGACAAGGGCATGCGTAAGCCTATTGCTTCAGTTGTGAACATTGGCGGCTGTGGCGCTTCCCGGCTTTGACCAGGGTCAAAGTCGGTCCGCACGGCTGCGCCGCCAATTTGCATGACAAACGCTTACTTCTTCTTCCCATCCGGGCCGAATTGCTTGAGATAGGCCCAAAGATCGCCGATTTCCTTGTCGTTCTTGATGCCGGGGAAGATCATCTTCGTCCCCGGAATCTTGGCGCGTGGATCCTTGATGTACTCCTTGAAGGTCGCCTCGCTCCAGACGATGCCGGAGCTCTTGTTGGCGTCGGAATAGTTGTAGCCGGGAGCCGTACCGGAATGGCGGCCATCGAGGCCGTTGAGTTCGGGGCCGACTTTGTTTTTTGCCCCCTCGCCGATGGAATGGCAGGGGAAGCATTTCTTGAACGACTGCTCGCCGGCGGCCACGTCCTGCGCCTGCGCCGCCTGTGTCATTGCCGCCACGGCCAAGGCCGCCGTCGCCAGTGCTATTTTCATCGGTTTTTTCCTTTGAGACTTGACGTCGCCGCCCATAGGGCCGATGCCGCCCGGCATGCCCCGGTTGCAGAGGGTTTTGCCAGCCCTATGTGTCAACCGTCAAATGGCTGATATCGTTGCACCCGGGTAACGCATGATCCCGAAAAGCATGTCCTCGACGTGATCGGGGATGGATACGGGTTTTCGGATAAGATCATGCGACGGGAGATGCTGCCGGGAGTTGTCACAATGTCGGTGCGGATGCCCGAGGCGGACAGCGCGGTGCTGGCGCGGCGCGACAAGATCGTGGCTGCGCTGCGGACCATGGTGCCGGGCGAGGGGGTGATCGCGTCCGAGCGGGAAATGAGGCCCTTTGAGAGCGACGGGCTCACCGCTTACCGCCAATTGCCCATGGTCGTGGTGCTGCCGGAGACCACCCAACAGGTGGCGCAGGTGCTACGCTACTGTCACGACGAAGGCATCAAGGTGGTGCCGCGGGGGGCGGGGACATCGCTGTCCGGCGGGGCGCTGCCGCTCGCCGACGGCGTGCTGCTCGGCATGGCCAAGTTCAACCGCATCCGCGAGATCGACTTCGACAATCGCGTCGCGGTGGTGGAGCCGGGCGTCACCAATCTGGCGGTGTCGAACGCGGTCGCCCATGCCGGCTTCTATTACGCGCCCGATCCGTCCTCGCAGATTGCCTGCACCATTGGCGGCAACATCGCGGAGAATTCCGGCGGCGTGCACTGCCTGAAATACGGCATGACCACCAACAACGTGCTCGGCTGCGAGATCGTGCTGATCACCGGCGAAGTGCTGCGCATCGGCGGCCGCCATCTCGACTCGGAAGGCTATGATCTGCTCGGACTGGTTACCGGCTCTGAAGGGCTGCTCGGGGTGGTCACCGAGGTAACCGTGCGCATTCTCAAGAAGCCGGAGACGGCGCGCGCCGTGCTGATCGGTTTTCCGTCGAACGAAGATGCCGGCGAATGCGTCTCGGCGATCATCGGCGCCGGCATCATTCCTGGCGGTATGGAAATGATGGACAAGCCGGCGATCCACGCGGTCGAGGAATTCGTCCATGCCGGCTATCCGCTGGACGTCGAGGCCTTGTTGATCGTCGAGGTCGATGGGCCGCGAGCCGAAGCCGACGATTTGATCGAGCGCATCGAGATCATCGCCAGCAAATGCCATGCGGTCTCCGTCCAGGCGTCGACCTCCGAGCAGCAGCGGCTGCTGTTCTGGGCCGGGCGCAAGGCGGCGTTTCCAGCGGTCGGCCGCATCTCGCCGGACTACTACTGCGTCGACCCGACCATCCCACGCAATAAGCTGCCGCTGGTCCTCAAGCGCATGAGGGAGATGTCGGAGAAATACGGGCTGCGCTGCGCCAACGTATTTCACGCCGGCGACGGCAACCTGCATCCGCTCATCCTCTACGATGCCAACAAGCCGGGCGAACTGGAAAAGACGGAAGCATTCGGCGCCGAGATCATGAAACTCTGCGTCGAAGTGGGCGGCGTCTTGACCGGCGAACACGGCGTCGGGGTGGAGAAACGCGACCTGATGCCGTTGATGTTTTCCGAGATCGACTTCAACGCGCAGCAGCGCGTGAAGTGCGCCTTCGACGCCAAGGGTCTGCTCAACCCCGGCAAGATGTTTCCGAGCCTGCACCGCTGCGCCGAGCTCGGCCGCCTGCACATTTCCGCCGGCAAGCTGCCGTTCCCGGATATTCCCCGGTTCTAAATGACCGACACGTTGAAACCGCGCGACGCAAAGGAGGCCGAGGAGGCCGTGCGCTGGGCGCTCGGCAACGACAAGGCGTTGGAAGTCGCCGGGCAGGGCACAAAGCGCGCCGTCGGGCGGCCGAGCCAGACCGATCTCACGCTCGACCTGTCGGGGCTTACCGGCGTCGCGCTGTACGAGCCGCAAGAGCTGGTGCTGTCGGCCCGGGCCGGAACGCCGCTTGCCGAGATCGAAAAACTGCTCGACGAAAACGGCCAGCAGCTCGCCTTCGAGCCGATGGATTACGGGCCACTGCTCGGCGGTCAACCGGGGCAGGGCACCATCGGCGGCGCCATCGCGGCCAATCTGTCCGGCCCGCGCCGAATCAAGGCCGGCGCCGCGCGCGATCACTTCCTCGGCGTGACCGCGGTCACCGGCCGCGCCGAAACCGTCAAGTCGGGCGGCCGGGTGGTGAAGAACGTCACCGGCTACGACCTGTGCAAGCTCATCGCCGGCTCCTGGGGCACGCTGGCGGCGATGACCGACGTCACGGTGAAGGTGCTGCCCAAGGCGGAGACGGAAGCAACCGTGCTCGTCGAAGGCCTCGACGACGCGCGCGCCTGCGCCGCCATGGCTGCGGCCATGGGCTCGGCCTGCGACGTCTCCGGCGCCGCGCATCTGCCCGACCATGTCGCGTCCTATTTCGACGGCCTGCCCAATGCCGAAGCGGCCACCGCGCTGCGGCTGGAGGGCTTCGCGCCGTCCGTGAAACATCGGAAGGAGGCGCTCGCCGCGCTGATGAAGCCGTTCGGCCGCGTGGCGCTGCTCGAGGATAAAGACTCGCGCGCGCTGTGGGTGAGCGTACGGCAGGTGAAGCCCTTCGCCGCCGCGGCGGCGCGTCCACGCCCGCTCTGGCGCATCTCGACCGCGCCGGCGCGCGGACACGAAATCGCGGCGGCGATCACGCCGGCGGCGCAGATGGTCTACGACTGGGCCGGCGGCCTTCTCTGGGTGGCGATGCCGTTCTCCGACGAGCCGGGCGCCGCCGCGATCCGCGCCGCGGTCAAAAGCGTCGGCGGCCATGCGATGCTCGTCCGCGCGCCGGCCGGCGTGCGCGCCTCGGTCGATGTCTTCGAGCCGCAGGAGGCGTCCTTGCGCGCCTTGAGCAAGCGCGTGAAGGAGAGCTTCGATCCCAAGGGCGTGCTCAATCCCGGCCGCATGTGGGCGGGGGCGTGACATGGGCGAGCCGATCACGATCGACAACGTTTACGCGGTGCTCGAAGAACTGCGTGCGCGCCGGCCGCTGGTGCATAACATCACCAATTACGTGGCGATGACGGTGTCAGCCAACGTGCTGCTCGCGCTCGGCGCCTCGCCGGCCATGGTACACGCGGTCGAGGAGGTCGAGGACTTTGTCGCCATCGCCGATGCCTTGGCGGTCAATATCGGCACGCTGTCGCCGCCTTGGGTGACGGCGATGCACCAGGCGGTGGCGCGCGCCCGCGCGCTGGGCAAGCCCTGGGCGCTCGATCCGGTCGGCTGCGGCGCCACCGCCTATCGCACGCAGGTTGCCGGTGAACTGGCGGGATTGAAGCCGAGCGTCATTCGCGGCAATGCCAGCGAAATTCTCGGTCTCGCCGGACAGGTGGGGGCGGGCGGCAAAGGGGTCGACTCGACGGCTCCCGCCGAAGACGCGACATCCTCCGCTGTGGTTTTGGCGCAGCGCACCGGCAGCGTCGTGGCGGTCACCGGCGAGACCGATTATGTCAGCGACGGCGCGACGCTTGTTGCCGTGCATGCCGGCCACGCGCTGATGCCGCTGTCGACCGCGCTCGGCTGCTCGCTCAGCGCCGTCACCGCAGCCTTCACGGCCGTGCGTCCGCCGCGCGAAGCCGCGGTCGCCGCGCTCGCCGTATTCGGCGCGGCCGGCGCCGTTGCGGCGGAACGCTGCCGCGGGCCCGGTCATCTGCCGGCGGAAATCTGCGACGCGCTGCATCGGATGGATCGCGCGACGCTCGCGGCCCATGCGCGGCTGTCGCAGTGAGTGGGACCAGAGCCGCATGCAGACCAATTTCACCCTCGCGCAACTCGCCGATCCGCAGATCGCAGAAGCGGAAAAGATCCTGCGCGCCTGCGTGCATTGCGGCTTCTGCACCGCCACCTGTCCGACTTACACGCTGCTCGGGGACGAGCTCGATTCGCCGCGCGGGCGCATCTATCTCATCAAGGACATGCTCGAGCAGAGCCGCCCGGCGACGCGCGACGTGGTCAAGCACATCGACCGCTGCCTGTCGTGCCTGTCCTGCATGACCACCTGTCCGTCCGGCGTGCATTACATGCATCTGGTGGACAACGCCCGCGACCACATCGAGAAAACCTACAAGCGGCCGCTCGCGGACCGCGCGCTACGCGGCCTGCTCGCGCGCGTGCTCACCAATCCGGGGCTGTTCCGCCTGGCGGTGGTCGGGGGATTGATCGCCAAGCCCTTCGCCCCGGTGCTGCGCGTGCTCGGCTTGAAGCGGATGGCAGCCATGCTGCGGCTGACGCCCGCCCACGTCCCGTCGCCGGCGGCCGAAACGGGAAAAGTCTATCCGGCGCAGGGTGAGCGCCGCGGGCGGGTCGCGCTGCTTGCCGGCTGCATCAACCCGGTACTGGCGCCGTCGACCAACGAGGCCGCCATCCGCCTGCTCAACCGTCATGGCATCGAGGTGGTGGTCGCCGCCGGCGAAGCCTGCTGTGGGTCGCTCGTCCATCATATGGGCCGCGAGGAGCAGGCGCTGGCGCAGGCGCGCAACAATATCGACGCCTGGACGCACGAAATCGAAGGCGCCGGGCTCGACGCCATCCTGATCACGGTGTCCGGGTGTGGAACCGCCGTGAAGGATTACGGCTTCATGTTCCGTACCGACCAAGTTTATGCGGCCAAGGCGGCGCGCGTTTCCGCGCTTGCGAAGGACGTCACCGAATACCTCGCTACGCTCGACTTGCCTGCTGGCGGAGCGCCGCGCCCGCTGAATGTCGCCTATCATGCCGCTTGTTCGCTGCAGCATGGGCAGAAAGTCACGCAAGCGCCGAAACAATTGCTTTCCAAGCGCGGCTTCGTGGTCAAAGATGTGCCGGAAGGGCATTTGTGCTGCGGCTCGGCCGGCACCTACAACATTCTGCAGCCGGCGCTGGCAGAAAGGTTGCGTGAGCGCAAGATCGCCAATATCCAAAGCGTGAAGCCGGACGTGATCGCGGCCGGGAATATTGGCTGCATCACGCAGATTGCCGCCGGCACAACCATTCCGGTCGTGCATACCGTCGAACTCCTTGATTGGGCGACCGGCGGTCCGGTGCCGGATGGTTTACAGGAGATCGGAGCGCAGGCTCCAGAGCTGACGGGCGAAGCGGCCCAGTGAGTGAAGGGAATCGGGAGAAGTTGTCATGGCAAAAAAGGCGAAGAAGTGGAAATCGAAAGTGAAGACGACGAAACGCGCCGCTGCGCGCAAGCCAAAAGCGAAAGCGAAACGCCCGGCCAAGAAGCCGGTGAGCAAGACCAAAGCCGTCAAAGCCAAGACCAAGAAACCCGTCGCCAAGAAAGCGGCGCCAAAGACGAGCGCGCCGTCGAAACCGGCGAAGTACAACATCCTGCTGATGGGCGCGTCCTACGGATCGCTGCTGGCCTCGAAATTGCTGTTTGGCGGCCATTCGATCCATCTTGTCTGCCTGCCGGCGGAGGCGGACCTGATCAACGCCGAGGGCTTCAAGGTGAAGCTGCCGGTGCGCGGCCGCGGCGAACCGGTGCTGCTCGAATCGCGCAAGCTGCCGGGCAAGGTCACCGCCGGCCCGGCGACCGGCGTCAATCCATCGGACTACGACCTGATTGGCCTGTGCATGCAGGAGCCGCAATACCGTTCGCCCGGCGTGCGCGAGCTGCTTGATGCGGTCGGCAAATCGCGCGTGCCTTGCATGTCGATCATGAACATGCCGCCGCTGCCCTACATCAAACGCATCCCCGGCCTCGACTACAGAGCGCTTGAGGCAGCGTACACCGACCCGCGGGTGTGGGATTCGGTCGATCCCAAGAAGATCACGCTCAACAGCCCGGACCCGCAGGCGATCCGTCCACCGGACGGGAAGGCGAACGAGTTGCTGGTGACGTTGCCGACGAACTTCAAATGCGCGCGTTTCGAGAGTGAGAAGGACACGGCGATCGTGCGCCAGCTCGAGAAGGACGTTGACGCCGCGCGCTTCGACGCGCCGGAAGGCAAGATCGAATTGCCGGTGAAGCTGAGGGTCTACGAGTCGATCTTCGTGCCGCTCGCCAAGTGGGCGATGCTGTGCGCCGGCAATTATCGCTGCATCACCGCGGACGGCATGCGCACGGCACAGGAAGCGGTGCATTCCAATCTCGAGGAATCGCGCTCGGTCTACAATTTCGTCAACGACCTGTGCGTGAAGCTTGGCGCGTCGCCGGACGATCTGGTGCCGTTCGAAAAATACGCCGCGGCGGCGCAATCGCTCACGCGTCCGGCGTCAGCTGCGCGTGCGCTCAACAACGGTGCGCCCAATATCGAACGCGCCGATAAACTGGTGCAACTCATCGCCCGGCAAAAAGGCCTCAGCCACCCGACCCTCGACGCGACGGTGGCGCTGGTTGACAGCCGACTCGATGCCAACCGCAAAAAAGCCGCCGCAGCCTGAGCATCCGCGACGGTATCCAAACGCTGGCGCCTGCCTTGCCTCGGCAGGCGCCAGATTTTCTTTTCCGCCCTGATACTTAGCGTCCCGAATCAGGGGTTATTCACAGCCGGCCGGCGCGACGCGAGCTCGGCTATGGGCCGGTTCGGATTCCGGTACAAAAAATAAGTACAAAATATAATTTGAAGCCAAAAATAGTGACTTTGCCGCAACAGTCCGCTGCTTTCTGTCAAAAGAAGCCTGAATCGCCTAAAAAGGCAGCAGTTGCCACCGTTTTCAGCTTGCTGTCTCAGCCACCCAAAGATGTAAATTTGCGCGTGAAAGCACGCCGTTTTGCTTACCAGTGGATTGCCGCTGGGTTGGTTGGCAGCGCGACGGGCAAATTGCATCGGCCGAAAGCCGATCGAACCGAAAAAGGGGCAGGGTCTATGAAAAAATTTGTTACGTCGGTAGTTGCGGCGCTCGCTCTGACTGCGGCTGCGCCCGCGTTTGCTGCCGATATGCCTGTGAAGGCCAAGCCGGTCGCGCCGGCCGCCGCGCCGTCGCCGTGGGACGTCGCCTTCGGCACCGCGTTCACCACCGACTATGATCTGCGCGGCGTGTCGCAGTCGAACCACAAGCCTGCGGCGCAGGGTTATTTCGAACTCGACTATACGGCCACCGACTGGCTCAAGCTCTATACCGGCGTTTGGGGATCGAGCCTGTGGACCGGGTTTGCCGATGCCGAGTTTGATATCACGGGCGGCGCGCGGTTGAGCTGGGGCAACTTCGGCCTCGATCTCGGCCTCATCTACTATTATTACCCCGGCGGTCTGAACGCCGCGGCGGGCCTCTACAACGACAGCTGGCTCGAAGGCTACGTGAAGCCCTCGTACAAGTTCAACGATTGGCTGACCGTTGGCGGCGTGTTCGAAACCGCCTTCAACAACTTCAACAACAAGACTTGCGCCCCGGGCGCATGCGTCGGCGGCACCACTTGGGTAGGCGATGCGGGCCACTACTACGTGTCCGGCAACGCGGTCATCACCTTGCCGTGGCATCCCGTCGCCGATGTCACCCTCTCGATCAACCCCGAAATCGGTTACGAGTGGTATAGCTCCGGCGTGAACGCCAACCTGGGCCTCGTCAGCGACACCTATTGGGACGTCGGCCTGGACATCAACTACAAGGCGATCACCCTGGACCTCCGTTACTGGGGTACGGATGCGAAGCCGAACGTGGTCATCGCGAACCAATGCGGTCCAACTGCGACTGGCAGCGCCAACCTCTGCGGCGACCGCTTCGTAGCGACCCTGAAATTCGACACCACTCTGTCGGCTCTCAAATAAGCCAATCACTGCCTCTTTGGCTTGACCGGGCGGCGGCTCTCCAAAGAGCCGCCGCTCTTCATTTGTGGCCGGCCGTCCGCTTGTGCGGCTGCTACGCAGCCGGCGCCAGGTTGCCCTCGCGCACGGCATAGTGGTCGCCCTCGCGCGTGAAGATGAGGCGCCGGCGATGGAATGCGGCGAGCGTCGACCGGTGACCGATCGAGACGATGGTCGCGCCGGCGAGCTGTTGTTGCAGCAGCCGGTAGAGCACGGCTTCCGACGGCTCATCGAGCGAGGCGGTGGCCTCGTCGAGGAACAGATAGTCCGGCGCGTGCAGCAGGGCGCGGGCGATGCCGAGCCGCTGCTGTTCGCCGAACGACAGCATGCGGTTCCAGTGCGCTTCTTCTTCGATGCGGGTGGCAAGGTCCGGCAAGCCGACCGCGCTGACGAGTTCGGCGACACGGGCGGCGTCGAACGTCCCCGGCTCCGCCGGATAAGCGACCGCGGCGGCCAGCGGCGCGATCGGAAAATACGGCCGTTGCGGCAGGATCATCACCCGGGCGTTTTTCGGCACCGTGATGGTGCCGGCGCCGAACGGCCAGATGCCGGCGAGCGCGCGGAACAGGGTCGATTTGCCGGCGCCGGACGGCCCACTCACCAGCACCCGCTCGCCGAGCGCGATCGAGATGTCGTCGGCGTTGAGCAGCGGCACGCCGTTCGGCAGCCGCACTGCCAGATCCTTGATCGACACGGCGGCGGCCTCGCCCGGCGCAACGCCGATCACCGGCGGCGTCACCGCCACCGCGCGGGCGTTGGCCACCGACTGGTCGAAGCCCGACAGTCGCTCGATCACCGCGCTCCACTCGGCGAGACTGCGGTACAGGCTCACGAACACCGACAGGGCTTCCTGCACGCGGCCGAACGCGTTCGCCGTTTGCATCAAGCCGCCGAGCTGGATCGCGTTGGCGAAATAGGCCGGGCTCACCATGACGAAGGGGAACACCACCGACGCCTGGGCGTAGCTGGCGGTGAAGAAGGTGAGCTTCTTCTGTCGCGACATGATCGCGAGCCAGTTGGCCACGACATTGCCGAACCGCGTCAGCAGCCGGTCGCGCTCCGCGCGTTCGCCGTCGAGCAAGGCGATCTGTTCGGAATTCTCGCGCACCCGGACCAGATTGAAGCGGAAATCCGCTTCGTAGCGCTGCTGTTGGAAGTTGAGCGCGATCAGCGGGCGGCCGATCAGATGCGTGAACGTGGTGCCGATGCAGGCGTAGATCAAAGCCGCCCAGAGCAGGTAACCCGGAATGTCGAAGCCGAGCCCGAACACGTGCAGCGGCGCAGCCGCCGACAGCGACCATAGAATGATCATGAAGGAAAACAGCGTGACGCAGGAATTGAGCAGTTGCAGGCCGATCCCCAGCGTCAGCGCGATGAATTGCGCGATGTCCTCGGAGATGCGCTGGTCCGGGTTGTCGGCGGCGTCGCCCAGGAGCTGCATGCGGTAGTGGTTGGCGCCCTCCATCCAATGATCGAGATAGACCGCGGTCAGCCAGCGCCGCCAGCGGATCTGCAGCCATTGATTGAGGTAGAGCTGATAGACGGCGAGCAGGATGTAGATCGACGCCAGCACGCAAAAATAACCGAGCTGATAGACGAAGGCGTTCCAATTGTGGTCCTGCAGCGCATTGTAGAAGCGCGCGTTCCATTCGTTGATCAGCACGGTAATGCCGACGATCGAAAGCTCGATGGCGATTACCGCCGCCAGCAGGACGCGGCCGGGCCAGCGGTCCTCGGAGCCGAAATAGGGGCTGGCAATTCGCCACACGATGGCGAGCCTCAAGAAAATTCCTCTCACGGACGGTCTCCTGTTTGGCCGGGCTTAAGGTGCGCTGCGTCCCACGTCGAAAACTGCTGGCAGCGACTCATGGCGACGATACGGTGATTGTGCCTAAATTTACTCACAGGCACGACCGACTCGGCACGAATAGAGGAAAAATATCAATCATTTCAATGTTTAGTTGTCGCCGTTTAGACAAAAGTTGATTGGCTATTCCCCACTGCTTGGGCGGTATCCACCGGCGCATCCGCGAAAAAATGCACCGGAGAATTGGTGGAGCCTTGCTTCCGAACATTGGCGCATCCTAGTGTGCGTCCGAGAGGACAAACGCACGATCGGCATCTCGTTTCGATACCGCGAAAGGCGGTGGCCTCAAAAAAAATCTAACGTCGAAAAAGGTCTCGGGAGGGTACCAATGGCAGCAGACTTGTTTTCAAAACGCATCGATCGCCGCACGGTGATCAAGACCGCAGCGCTTGCCGGCGCGGCGCAAATCGCTTCGCCTTTCGTCATCGCCGCGCGCGCGGCCGATGCTATCAAAATCGGCATGGTGGACCCACTGACCGGAGTCTATGCCGCTGTCGCAAACAACGAGGTGCTCGGCGCCAAGTTCGCCGTCGAGCAGATCAATGCCAAAGGCGGCGTGCTCGGCCGTCCGCTGGAATTGCTGGTGGAAGACTCGGCGAATGACGTCGGCACCGGCGTGCAAAAGACGCGCAAGCTGATCGACCGCGATCAGGTGCAGTTCATCATCGGCGACGTCAACTCCGGCATCGCCCAGGCGATGGCGCAGGTCACGGCCGAAAAGAAGGTGTTGCACGTCGTTTCCGGCGGCCATACCGACGGCATCACCGGCAAAGACTGCAAATGGAACGTCTATCGCGTCTGCAATACGACGCGCGCCGAGGCCAACTCGGTGTCCAAGCTGCTGTTCACCAAGTACGGCAAGAAGTGGCACTTCATCACGCCGGACTACGCCTTCGGTCACACCTTGCAGCAGGCCGGCGAAGCCAACTTGAAGAAACTCGGCGGCACCATGACCGGCAACGAGCTCACCCCGCTCGGCACCACCGACTTCTCGGCTTATCTGATCAAGGCGCGCGCCGCCAACCCGGACGTGCTGCTGGTGCTGCCGCAAGGCTCCGACATGGTCAATTGCCTGAAGCAGATCGCCCAGTTCGGCATCGACAAGCAGATCCACGTCGCCGGCCTGCAGCAGGAGCTCGAATCGCTCGAAGCCATGCCGCCGGAGGCGCGGGTCGGCATCTGGATGTTCGAATGGTACTGGAAGCAGCCGGGCGTGCCGCACGTCGAGCAGTTCGTTGCCGACATCCGCAAGCGTAACGGCGGCAAGGTGCCGACAGCACGCCACTGGTTTGGCTACACGTCAGTATGGACGTACGCGCTGGCGGCGAACCAGGCAAAAACGCTCGACGCCGTGAAGCTGGCCAAGACGCTGAGCAATTTCGAGCTGCCGCCCGAAGTGAAACTGCAGCCGAACAAGGTCTATTACCGCGAGGGGGATCACCAGTTGATGACCACCGCTTTCGTTGGCCAGGCGCTGTCGAAGCCCGCTGGCGACCCGGAAGATCTGTTCCAGGTCAACGCCATGGTTGCTGGCGATCAAACCAATCCGCCGGCGAGCGAGACGGGCTGCAAGCTGCAGTGGCCGGCCTAAGGTAACATCCATCCGATGAACGCGCTTGGGGAGTTTCGACTCTCCAAGCGCCTCCCGTTCATACGCCGGTTCGCGGACCCGAGTGTCGGCTCATGCTGCAACTTCTGCTGTTCAACGTCACCAACGGGCTCATCATCGGCGCCTTCTACGTGCTCATGGCGCTCGGCCTGTCGTTGATCCTTAACCTCAGCAACGTCATCAATTTCGCGCACGGCGGCTTCCTCGTGGTCGGCGGCTATATCGCCTACACCATCACGCCCTACGTGGGCTTCTGGGGCGCGCTGCTGATCGCGCCGCCGCTCACTGCCGTCATCGGAATCGCTGTCGAACGGGTGCTGATCCGCCCACTTTATGGGCGCGACCCGCTCTACAGCCTGCTGCTGACGTTCGGTCTTGCCTTCATCTTCGAGGATGGGACGCGCTTCATTTGGGGGGCGCAAGGTAAGCCGGTCACGGTGCCGGCGATTCTGGCGCAGCCGTTGAGCAACGAGTTCTTCTTCATCACCGGCTATCGCCTGTTCATGGTCGCGACAGTGGCGCTGGCCGTAACGCTGCTGTTTGTCCTGTTGCGCTATACGCGCCTCGGCATCCGCATTCGCGCGGGCACGCTCGACCTCGAAACGGTCTCCGGACTCGGCGTCAATGTCGGCATGCTGCGTTCGCTCAATTTCGCGGCCGGCATCTTTCTTGCCGGTCTCAGCGGCGTGCTCGCGGCCGGCCAGCTTGGTCTGGAACCGACGATGGGGGCCGGCCTTCTGATGCCGAGCTTTATCGCCATCATCGTCGGCGGCGTCGGCAGTCTCACCGGCACGCTGCTGGGCGGGCTGTTGATCGGCGTGGCCTCCGGCATCACAGCGGTGTTTTTGCCGGCCGCCAGTGAAGCCATCATGTACGTGTTGATGGCGGTTGTTCTGCTCATCCGCCCGCGCGGACTGTTGGGCGAAGAAGGCATGATGACATGATGGAGAGTGACACCGCCCGCAAGCTGGCCGTACTCGTTTGTATTTGGGCGGCCTTGTTGCTTGCGCCCTATTGGATGCCGCCGCTGGGCGGCTATACCGCGCTTGGCACCCGCGTCCTCATCCTCGGACTGGCCGCCATGTCGGTGAATTTTCTCCTGGGTTTCACCGGCGTCTTGTCATTCGGCCATGCCGCGTATTTTGGTCTCGGCGCTTATGGCGCGGGGCTGTCGTTGAAATTTCTGGCGCCGAGCACGCCACTGTCGTTGTTGGCGGGCACGCTGCTGGGCGGCTTGGCCGGCGCCATCTTGGGTACGCTGATCGTGCGCCGGCGCGGGGTCTATTTCGCCATGGTCACGATCGCCTTCGGTCAGGTCTTTTATTACATCGCCTTCCAATGGAGCTCGCTGACCGGCGGCGACGACGGCCTGCGCGGCTTTTCCCGTCAACCGATCGACCTCGGCATCTCTAAGATCGACATCTTGTCGAATTCGAATAATTTCTATTTCTTTGTGTTGTTTTGCTTCGCCTTGGTCGCGGCAATTATGGGTTTTATCTTGCGGTCGCCGTTCGGCCGCACCATGCTGGCGATCCGCGAAAACGAACGGCGCGCCCGTTTCCTCGGCATCCCCGTCGAGCGTCACATCTGGATCGCATTTACGCTGTCCTGTTTTTTCATGGGATTTGCCGGCGCCCTTTATGCGCTGCTGAATAATTTCGCCGATCCGAAAGGGCTCCATTTCAGCCAGTCGGGGGACTTTGTGATGATGGCGGTCATGGGCGGAATGCGCAGCTTCTGGGGTCCGCTGCTGGGCGCCGTCGTGTTCGTGGTCCTGCAGGACTATCTTTCGAGTGTGACCGTCAACTGGATGTCGTTTGTCGGCCTGTTGTTCGTGCTCGTGGTCTTGTTCTTTCCGCGCGGACTGCTCGGCGTGGTACGGCGCAAGGTGACGTCATGAACCTTTTGCGGGTCGAAAATGTCTCCAGGCATTTCGGCAACCTGATCGCCGTCAACGACATATCGATGACCGTCGAGCCGGGCGAATTGCGGGCAGTGATCGGCCCCAATGGCGCCGGCAAGACGACCTTTTTCAACACGATTAGCGGCTTTCTGATGCCGACCTCGGGTCGTATCGTCTTCGACGGCGAAGACATCACCTCGCTGTTGCCGGCGCGCCGCGTTTGGCGCGGTATCGCGCGCACCTTCCAGATCACGGAGGTGTTTCCCGAACTGACGGTGCGCGAGAATCTGCGGATCGCGGTCGAATCCGCTTCCGGCTTTCGCTTGCGGGTTTGGCAGTCGCGCGACGACGACGGCGAAGTCAAGGCGCGGGTCGTCGATCTGCTGGAAATGAGCGGCCTGACCGAAAAGGCCGATCGGCTGGTCGGCGAACTCGCGCATGGCGATCAGCGCGCGACCGAGATCATGATGGCGTTGGCGCTCAAGCCGCGGCTGTTGCTGCTCGACGAGCCGACGGCCGGCATGGGCGATCAGGAAACCTATGACATCACCCAGCTGATCCGGAAGCTGCACCACGACCAAAAACTGTCGATCGTGCTGATCGAGCACGACATGCGGGTCGTCTTCCATCTCGCCGATCGCATCATGGTGCTGGCCGAAGGCAAGATGCTGGCCGAGGGAACGCCGAAGGAAATCGCCGCCAACGAGGTGGTGCAGGCGGCCTATCTGGGGAAGGCCGCGGCATGAGCGACATCGTCCTGCAAGCGGAAGGCCTGCACACCTTTTACGGCAAGAGCCACATCCTGCATGGCGTCGGCCTGGAAGTGCGCGAAGGCGAAATCGTCACGCTGCTCGGCCGCAACGGCGCCGGCAAGACCACGACCTTGCGCAGCCTGGTCGGCCTCACCCCGGCGCGCGAGGGCGCGGTGCGCATCTTCGGCCACGCCACGACCGACTGGCCGCCCTATCGCGTCGCCGCGCTGGGCGTCGGCTACGTGCCGGAAGGCCGCCGCATTTTCCCGAACCTGACGGTCGAGGAAAACCTCAAGGTGCCGCTGGAGCGGCCGGGCTCCTGGACCATCGACCGCATCTACGAATTGTTTCCACGATTGGCGCAGCGCAAGAACAACAAGGGCCGCCAGCTTTCCGGCGGCGAGCAGGAAATGCTGGCGATCGCCCGCGCGTTGTTGCTGAACCCGAAGCTGCTGTTGCTCGACGAACCGAGCCAGGGTCTCGCGCCCTTGATCGTGCAGGAAGTGTTCAAGGTGGTGACCTCGGCGCGCCAGCAGGGCATTTCCGTGCTGCTGGTCGAGCAGAACGTGCGCGCCGCCGTCGAAATCGCCGACCGCGCCTACGTGCTCGACGACGGCAAGGTTGTTTATGCCGGGCCCGCCGCCGAATTCGCCAAGGACGAAGAGCGCGTGCGGGCCCTGGCCGGTGCCAGCGCCGAGAACTGGGAAGGTGCGCCCACCTGATCGCTTTTCTGCGCTTGGCCTTTCTGAAAGGCTGATTGACGATGTCGGACGCAACTTCGGCACTGACCGCGATAGAAGCCGCCGAACGGATCGCCAGCGGCGAACTGAGCGCGGAAGAGTATGTCGGCGCCTGCCTGCAACGGATCGCCGCCCTCGAACCGGCGGTGCGCGCCTTCGTCCATCTCGATCCGGGTCACGCGCTGCGCCAGGCGCGAGAGCGCGACGAGCACCGCCACGCCGGCAAGCCGCTCGGCCCGCTGCACGGCCTGCCGGTGGCCATCAAGGACATCTTCGACACCGCCGATTATCCGACCGAGTGCGGCTCGCCGCTGCTCAAGGGCCGCCAGCCGGAGCGCGACTGCACCGCGGTGGCGCGCTTGCGGGCGGCCGGCGCCGTGATCATCGGCAAATCGGTGACCACCGAATTCGCCTATTTCCACGCCGGGCCGACGCGCAATCCGCACGATCTCGAGCGCACGCCCGGCGGCTCGTCCTCCGGCTCGGCGGCCGCGGTGGCAGCCGGCATGGTGCCGCTGGCGATCGGCTCGCAAACCAACGGTTCGGTCATCCGTCCGGCGGCGTTCTGCGGGGTCGTCGGCGTCAAGCCTTCGCACGGCGCCATCTCGCGCCATGGCGCGCTGATCCTGTCAAAGGCGCTCGACCATGTCGGCGTCTTCGCGCGTACGCTCGGCGATGCCGCGCTGATCCTCGAGGCGCTGGCCGGCTACGACGAGAACGACACCGACACGCGCCCTGTGGCGGCGCCGGCCTTTCTCGAAACGCTGCTGGAAGAGCCGCCGCTGCCGCCACAGCTTGCCTTCGTGCGCACGCCGGTGTGGGGCAAAGCCGATGCGCAAGCGCGGGACGCGTTCGAGGCGCTGGTGCAAGAACTGGGCGATTGCGTTGCGGCCGTCGATCTACCCGACGCCTATGCCGCAGCCTGGGACGACCAGCGTGTCGTCATGTATACCGACATGGCGCACAATTTTGGCGCGCTGGTCGAGCGCGGCGGTGACTCGTCGAGCCAGCAGATACGCGATCTCGTCGCCGAGGGCAGCCGCACCAACGCGCTGCGCTATCTGGCCGCGCGGGATAACGCGGCGCGCTATGCCGCCGGCATCGGCGACATCTTCAAGCGCTACGACGCCATCCTGACGCCGTCCGCGCCTGGCGTCGCGCCCAAGGGCATGGCCACCGGCAATCCCGCCTTCAATACGATATGGACGCTCACCGGGCTGCCGGCGGTGTCGCTGCCGCTGCTCAGCGGCGAGGGCGGCATGCCGCTCGGCGTGCAGCTCGTCGGCGCGGCCGGTGACGATGCGCGGCTCTTGCGCACGGCGAATTGGCTGGTCGGCAAGCTTGCCTAAGCCGGCGGCGCGCCGAGATTCTCCTTGAAGAAGGCGATGGTGCGGCTCCAGGCGAGATCCGCGGCCGCCTTGTCGTAGCGGTTCGAAGTGTCGTTGTTGAAGGCGTGATTGACGTCCGGATAGACGTAGATCGCAAAGCGCTTGTGGCCGGCCTTGAGCGCGGCCTCATAGGCCGGAATGCCGGCATTGATGCGCTGGTCGAGCCCGGCATAGTGCAGCAAGAGCGGCGCTTGGATCGATTTCACCTGGCTCGCCGGCGGCTGCGCGCCGTAATAGGCGACCGCGGCCTTGATCTCGGGCGACAGCACGACGATGCGGTTGACCATGCCGCCGCCCCAGCAGAAGCCGACGGCGCCGACCTTGCCGGTCGACTCGGCGTGTTGCTCCAGGAACGGCACCGCCGCGGCGATTCGATGCGCGGTCTCGTCGGCATTGAGCGTGCCGATCATGTCGCGCGCTTTGTCCTCATCCGCGGGTGTGCCTCCGAGCGGCGAGAGCATGTCGACGGCGAGGCTGAGGAAGCCTTCGAGCGCGAGACGGCGCGTGATGTCCTGGATATGCGGATTGAGCCCGCGGTTTTCGTGGATGACGATCACCGCCGGGCGTTTTTCTTTCGCTTTGAGCCGCGCCAGATAACCCGAAATGCGCTTGCCGGCGGCATCGTAGGACACCCTGTCGATGGCGAGCCGGGCATCGTCGGGCGCAACCGTGGCGCCGCGGGCATAATCGTTCTGCAACAGCGGCAACAGCGCCAGCGCCGCCGCGCTCGAGCCGGCGATCTCCGCCAGGCGATCGAGGAACACGCGGCGGCTGAGGCCGCCGTGCGTGAAGCTGTCGTAAAGGTCGATGATGCGCTGATCCATGCACGCCTCCGGCAAAGCGTCGTCAAATCTAGCACACCGCATTGCGGCGGAAATTGCGTGGCAGGCGCAATGAAAAAGGGCGGCCCGAGGGCCGCCCTTCGTGGTCGTTTGGACCGGGCGATCAGTACATGCCGCCCATGCCGCCGCCCGGCGGCATCGCCGGGGCCGGCTCCTTCGGCAGCTCGGCGACCATCGCCTCGGTGGTCACCAGCAGACCGGCGACGGAGCCCGCATCCTGCAAAGCGGTGCGCACCACCTTGGCCGGGTCGATGATGCCGGCTTGCAGCATGTCGACGTATTTCTCGTCCTGGGCGTCGAAGCCGTAGGTCTCCGACTTCTCGTCCAGGATCTTGCCGACGACGATCGAGCCTTCGACGCCGGCGTTCTCGGCGATCTGGCGGATCGGAGCCTCCAGCGCCTTGAGCACGATGTTGATGCCGGCCTGCACGTCGTGGTTCTCGTTCGACAGCTTGCCGACCGCCTTCTTGGCGCGCAGCAGCGCGACGCCGCCGCCCGGCACGATGCCTTCCTCGACCGCGGCGCGGGTGGCGTTGAGCGCGTCTTCGACGCGGTCCTTCTTCTCCTTGACCTCGATTTCGGTGGCGCCGCCGACCTTGATCACCGCGACGCCGCCGGCGAGCTTGGCCAGCCGCTCCTGCAGCTTCTCGCGGTCGTAGTCGGAAGTGGTTTCCTCGATCTGCGCCTTGATCTGCTGAACGCGAGCCTCAATGTCGGCCTTCTTGCCGGCGCCGTGCACGATCGTGGTCTTTTCCTTCTCGATCACGATCTTCTTGGCGCGGCCGAGCATGGCCGTTGTGACGTTCTCGAGCTTGATGCCGAGGTCTTCCGAGATCAGCTGGCCGCCGGTGAGAATGGCGATGTCTTCCAGCATGGCCTTGCGGCGATCGCCGAAGCCCGGAGCCTTCACCGCCGCGACCTTCAGACCGCCGCGCAGCTTGTTGACGACGAGGGTGGCAATGGCTTCGCCTTCCACGTCCTCGGACAGGATCAGCAGCGGCTTGCCGGTCTGCACCACCGCCTCGAGCAGCGGCAGCATGGCCTGCAGGCCGGAGAGCTTCTTCTCGTGCAGGAGGATGTAGGCGTCCTCGAGCTCGGCGATCATCTTCTCGGCATTGGTGATGAAGTAGGGCGAGATGTAGCCGCGGTCGAACTGCATGCCCTCGACGATCTCGACGTCGGTGTCGAGCGACTTGGCTTCCTCGACCGTGATCACGCCCTCGTTGCCGACCTTCTGCATCGCCTGCGCGATCATTTTGCCGATGGTGTCGTCGCCGTTCGAGGAGATGGTGCCGACCTGGGCGACCTCGGCGGAGGAGCCGACCTTCTTGGCGCGCTTCTCGATGTCCTTGACCACGGCGCTGACGGCGATGTCGATGCCGCGCTTCAAATCCATCGGGTTCATGCCGGCAGCAACCGACTTGGCGCCTTCCGTCACGATGGCGGCCGCCAGCACGGTGGCGGTGGTGGTGCCGTCGCCGGCGAGATCGTTGGTCTTCTGGGCGACTTCGCGCACCATCTGCGCGCCCATGTTCTCGAACTTGTCCTCGAGCTCGATCTCCTTGGCGACGGTGACGCCGT
>Ga0335078_10005074_pt1 | contig 19472 bp, 18 predicted proteins | sample Lox_Sample_32_FD_206711 | JGI IMG/M metagenome (GOLD analysis project Ga0335078, IMG submission 206711) | Soil microbial communities from Loxahatchee National Wildlife Refuge, Florida, United States - Lox_Sample_3.2 | ecosystem: Environmental > Terrestrial > Soil > Wetlands | place: USA... | reverse complement strand
GACAAGGACTTTGAGGTAATAGCCCACGTCACCGGCCAGCCCGTTGAGCGCCTGAGCGCATAGCAATGCCCCGCCACCGGCGGATACGCCAGCGAGCCCCAATCTCCTGCCGCCTAAGCCGGACAGCGGCAAATGAGGATGTCCAAGCAAGGTCGGCGCGCGGGAGTGGGTGTTATGCGTAGTCGGCGGCCACCCGGCGGGCGGCGCCGTCGACGGTGATGACGCCGCCGTGCGGGAGGATCCACTGCGGGCGGGTGTGACCGAACGGGATGCCGGTGCACACCACCGCGTCCGGGCTGTACCGGGCGATGACCTCGACGACCACATCACGCTGCTCGGCGCGCAGCCGGGCGCGTTCCTCGGCGGATGGGTGGCGGGTGAAGTCAGATACTGGCGGGCGGGCTAGCAGGACCGCATCGACCGCCGCGAGGATGCCGCGCTCGCCCAGCGACCGGACGATCCACCCCACGTTGCGCGCGGGCGGTAGCTCTTCTGAGGTCTCGATGATGAGCACACCGCCGTTGAGGACGTCTGGATCGAAGGGGAACCGCCCGGCGGTGAGGATCCATTCGATGACCTCAATGCAGCCGCCCCAGGTCCGGCCGGTCACCGACCGCGCGGGGCCGTGCCAGCTCCACGGCTGGGTCGGTTCCCGTTCTCCAAAGGAGCTCAAGGCGCGCGGGTCACCCCACTCCACCCCGACATCCTCCGACTCGCCGGGGTCGGTGATCTCCAGGGTCTCACCGGTGAGGAGGGCGGCTCGCAGCGACCGCGCATGGACGTCGTCGACGCCGGGCCCGGGACCAAGATGCACCTGAGACGAGCCGCCGTAGAAGCTTGCGATCCCGTTGGCCCACAGCCAGTGGTGCAGGTTGGTGTTGTCGCTCATGCCCAGGAACGGCTTGGGATCACGCCGGGCCAGCTCGGCGTCCAGGTGCGGGATGACGGTGATCTGGTCCTCCCCGCCAATCACCGCCAGGATGGCGCGGATCGCCGGATCGGCGAATGCGGCGTTGATGTCGGCGGCGCGGGCCCGCGGTGCCGCGCCCACCGTGCGCGTCGTTGGGTACTCGACCGGAATAAGGCCGGTCACCTCGGTAAGCCGCCGCATCGCCTGTTCATGGACCGCCGGAAAGGCGCCGGCCGCCGCGAACGACGGTGACAGAACGGCGATGCGCTCGCCGCGGCGCGCCTTGGGAGGATGAACCAGTTCGTGCGCCATGCGCGTCATCGAACCACATCGCCCACACGCACCGTCCCTCACCCGGCCCCTGGCGCCGGAGGCGAGTCGGCCATCGATGAGAGCTGCAACCTAAAACTGCGACCCTTGAGGTTCACAGATCCGGCGCAGTCTGGGAGCGGAGCGGCGAGCGCGCAGATCGGTGCGATCTGGATTGGGTCCTTGCCGGCGATTTTGTTCGCGAGAAGTAGCCGCGAATGTTCGGGGCTGGGACCGCACGGGGGAACCGTGATCAGTGTTTGTGAGTTCTGACCGCACCTGGCACGCGCCTTGGGCCGGGGTGTTCCCCGCCGCGATGAGTTCCGGCCGTGGCGCGCGTCTGTTCTGGTGACCGTCGTAGAGCGTCGTACATTTGCTGCCCGGCACGAGACACCACGGAGGACACCATGCCGACCGCACCGGACGACCCGGCCGCTGCGCTGTCCGGCCGCCCGCCCGTCGTTGACCTGGCCACCTGGCAGGCCGCCCGTGACGAGCTGCTGGTCCGCGAGAAGGCCCACACCCGCGAAGGCGACGCCATCGCCGCGGCCCGCCGCCGGCTGCCGATGGTGGAGTTCGACCCGACGGTCGAGGTCACCGGCCCGGACGGGCCTGTCCCGTTCCTGGACCTGTTCCAGGGCCGCGACGAGCTCGTGGTCTACAAGCACATGTGGTGGGACGGCGCGCCGCACCAGGGGCAGTGCGAAGGCTGCACCACCACGGCCTGGGTCCTGAAAGACGCCGTCTACCTCAACGCCCGCGGCGTCTCGTTCGCCATCCTGACCACGGGCCGCTGGGACGAGGTGGCCCCCTACGTCGAGTTCATCGCGCCGCGATCGGTGCAAGGTTTCAGGCGGTTGCTCCTCGACTTTCACGGGACCTCGGCGTCGCCGCAGAACGCGCTCTAAGTAGCCGCGTTCCGCGCGTTCGGCGGCTGTGCAAGCATGACACCCGGGGTGTACCTCACAGGAGCCTGACTGCGCGATCGCGACCCCGCCGGCCAGAGTACGACCACCGCGCGGGCGGCGGCTAGGATCGCGCCGTGATCAACGGAATACACGCGATCGTGTTCTCTACGGAAGCTGAGAAGGTCCGCGCGTTCTTTGCAGACGTCATGGGCATGCCGTCGGCCGACGCGGGCGGAGGCTGGCTCATTTTCGCTCTGCCCCCGGCCGAGCTTGCCGTTCACCCAGCTGACGGCGCCGGCCATCACGAGCTGTACCTCATGTGTGACGACATTCAGGTCACCCTCGCCGAGTTGCGGGGCAAGGGCGTCGAAGTGGCCCGGGATGTCTCCGATCAGGGCTGGGGGCTTCTCGCGGCAATCCGCCTGCCAGACGGCTCGGAGTTCCCCATCTACGAGCCCCGGCATCCGTCGCCTCTTCGAACATGACGGGATCCACTCTCTTGCCGCGAGGAGAGCACCAACTGTGATTTGCGCCGCGACAGGGGTTACTCGTTCGCGAGGTCTTTCCACGTCCTGCCGCTGCGCACGCTTCCTGGCTGCTCGGCCACGATGTCCGAACCCGGCCGCGCGTGGTCATCACGGGTCTTGACCAAAATCCAGCGGCGCTCGCCGGTGCGGGTCAAGGCGAATCCTCCGGCGAGCTTGCTGCCGCGCAGCAGGACGGACAGATGGCCAGGCTCATCACGGATGACCTCAGCGTCGCCCTCATCCCAGATGATCACCGCGCCGGTACCGCGTTCCTGCCCGGCCCGGACCCCCTCATAGTCCCCGGCGGCCAGGGAGTGATCCCCGGCCGGCACGGCCAGCCGCCGGATCCGGGGATCCAGCGACGGCCCTTTGGGAACCGCCCACGAGCGCAGGACCTCGCCGATCTGGATCCGGAGATCGAAATGCAGCGTCGTCGCGTCGTGGAGCTGCACCACAAAGCGGGACATCGTCACGGCGCGACTTTACAGCCGGGCCCTGCCGCCGGGCATCACCGGCACTGCCGCCCTGCTCAGGAGCCAGCCGCCGTCGGGCCATGATCAGGTCGCCGACGGACAGCCCGACGGCGGCCCAGCGGGTGGTCTGCATGACGACCTTGAGCAGCAGGCGCGTCATCTCGTCCTCCCGGGGCACCAGGACGTAGGACATGAAGGCGCCCATGATGGTCCCTGTCAGCTGCTTGCCGGGATCGACCGGGACGATCCGGCCCAGCGCCTGCCCGCCCGCGGTGGTGAACCTGTCTCCGGCTCGAGGCTCCGGAAGGCCTGCCAGCTCCCGGGGTGAGCGGCGGCCGCGGTTGTCGATCCAGTCATAGGAGTATGGCGCGAGCCTCACTTGCGCGACCCAGGGCCACACCACCTCGGCCGGAGCCTGGACGCTCACGCCCCGCCATGCCTGCAGCCGGGGGGAGGAGACAAAGCCGTCGCACGGGTAGGAGCGCACGACTTCGTGCTCGCTCACGCCCCACCGGTCACCGATCACGCATCCATCTTCCCCCACGCCGGCCAGGCGCCGGACCAGGACCGCCCCATCGGGCGGGACGAGGGGCGCCGCGCTATGTCGTAGGCGGCCGGTTGAGCGATCGTGAACAGCCAGGCACGCACCGGGGCCGGGCTGGCGTCATCATTCTTGGCCTGCCGGCAGAACTTGAGGAAGGTCTCTTGCACCATCTCTTCAGGTATGAAGGCCTGCCCGGAAAAACCTCGCCAATCCAGCGAACCGGTCGGCTCCCTGGCCCCGTAGGTGCAGCGTCATGGGAACCACAGACCAGGGAGCGCACATGGCGACGACGTCTCAGCAGAGCGACTTCGACCGAGTCAAGCGGTGGGGTAAGGAGTTTCTTCCGGCGCTGTGGTGCCGGTCGCTCGTCCTGGTCTCGTGCGGATTGCTGGCGGCCGGCCTGCTGACTTCCTGCACGTCGCACAGCACTGCGGCCGCGGCGCCGCACCCGCGCCCCGCGACGGCGGAACGGGTTCACTACGACCTCACCGGCCAGCCGTACTTCGAGACGCCCGACGGGAACATCACCTGCGGGTTGCCCTTTTTCCATTGGTCAAATCTCTCCCCGCCCTCGGCGGCGGGCAGCCAGCAGGCCGTCATCTGCCGGATCAAGAAGTACACAGTGCCGCCGCCAGCGGCCTGTAAATCCCGGCAGGACGGTGGAACCCCGCCAGGTGTCCTGATGGAGCCGTACCAGTACGCAAGCTTCACGTGCCTAAACGTGCTTGACGACCAGGACATGATTTACGAACCTGCCGCTAACGGCGGCGCCGCGCAGCCGCGGAACCCCTACCATGCGCACAGCGGCCAGGACATAAACCTGGGGCCGGTCATCTGTTTCGTCCAGACGTCAAGCGTGGACTGCACCTCAACCACCGCACCCCGCACGTTCCACCTCGACCCGGACAGCTTCCGATCCCCGCTCAGCCCAGCAGATTCGGTGCTGGCGGCGGAGAACCGCGGCTCGCCCGACACCCCAGCCAGCACGGCCGTAGTCCGGCCGTCCACTTATCAATCGGGCAATAACACGGTGTTCAGCAACATCACATGGAACCAGTGGGACTCGGCTACGGCCACTGGCACCGCGACGTACAGGTTCAACACCTGCACGCCTAACTGCGCGGCCGGGAACTACCAGACCGACCAGAACGTGACGATATCGTTCACCGACCCGATGATCGTCTGCGGCCGGTGGTTCTTCACCGAACTCACCGTGCACGATCCTGCCGCGCCATCGGACAGCGGCACGATCATGATCGCGCCGGACAGCTACGACAGCATGACGACCCCCGACTGCCTGCCGCCGAGCACCGGTTAATGCTCCGGCTGGTCCGAGTTTCACGCAACTATGACGGTTCATGCCCGGGGAGGACGTTATGGGGAGCGGCGTGCGGCGATTCCGGCCCGGTGTGCTCGCAGTCGTCACTGGCCTGGCAATGGCCATCCCGGGCGTAGCTGCCGCCGCGCCTGCGGGGCCGCACCAGGACCCGTTTGCGCTGACCGTGCCGCTGAAACCCTGCCAGCCGGACACCAGTCCTCCGTACTACCCAGTCACCCTGCGCCCGGCGGCCACCCAGACGCTTGGCATCCCCGGCTACCTGATGCCAGCCGGGATGAGCTACTTCGGTATCGGCACTCAGGTCGGCTCGCCCTACCTGAAGAACAGCCTGCTGGTCGGCGACAGCTCGTTCCAGTGCACGTCAGACGGCTATGACCAGAGTGCGACGCTGAACTGGGCCCAGCTGACCTCACCGAGGGACCCGGCCGCGAAGATATTCACCTGGTTTTCCACCAAGGCCGTGAAGCAGCAGGTCGTTATGTGCGAAGCGCTGATCGACGCCGGCGAGACCGCCCAGTTCGACGACTACGAGCAGGTGAACCCGATCTGCGACCAGCTGAACGCCAGGCCGTCGCATGCGGTCGACCTCCCGGTCGCCGGGACGCCGCTGTCGATCGGGTACGCGGTCTACCCGGCGGACCAGCCTGTGATGCCGGGACCGGCGCGCTACCCGACCCTGGAGGTCAGCATCTTCGAGTACACCGACCCGCTGACCGGCACCCCGCCCAACCCGCCGGTGCCGATCACCAGCATCGACTGCGCGCTGCCTTTCGCCCAGCAGGCATCCTGCCTCGAAACCCTGGCCGAATGGGTGCAGACCCAGCTCACCAGCTTCTACGGCACCCCGGCCGTCCAGGCAACGCGTGCAAACGCTGCGCTGCGAGCGCAGATCCAGGAGGACCCCGATCCGGCGCCGCTGCCGGCCGGACCCGGCGGGGCGACAGCCGCGACGGCGACCGGGTGCACGGCCCCGCTCAACGAGGGCATCGAGTCAAAGCTCGCCGAGCTCAAGCCGATCCCGCTGCAGGCCGCGCCGCGCAAGGGCGAGTCCGGCGCGATGGCCAAGGTGGCCATCGCGGTGGCGTTCTCGCCGCTGGAGTTCCACCTGTGCGAGCAGGGCCTGCTGGGCGCGTCGATCGATCCGGGCGCGTTCGAGATCGGGCTGCCGTCGATGACGGTGCGCGATGAGAATCAGCAGCACAACAAGCTTGGCCCGTTCGTCTACAACGCCGAGTCGCACGGCTGGGATAACAGTCCCCAGATCCCTCGCGGCCAGGACCTGGACACGCACTATGACGCCTCGTTCCGGGTGGAACTGGGGCCGCAGGTCTCAGCCACCCTGGATCCCGCGAAGATCGCCGCTGGCGGGGCGCCGGACATCGCCCTCAACCTGATCACCCTCGTCCTGCAGGCCCGGCCCCAGGAGGTCACCCTCGTGAAGAGCCCGGACGGCCGGGAAGCGCTGCAGATGGTCGACTCGCCCCAGCTGACGTTCTCCCTTGAGGTCTCACCCAAGGAAGTCGAGCAGCAGGTCAGCGACGACGAGGCAGCCAGCAAGGAGCCCGCGACCGAGCTGATCAACGACGCGTCCGAAGAAATCGCCTCACAGGACGCAGTGGCGATGGAAGACGAGATTGAGGCGACGGCCGGCCTGAGCGGCTCCTTCCCGCTGAACACGATCGTCGCCGTGGAAGGGGAGATACGCGACGTGGTACTAACCACGTTCCAGGACGACCCGGCGCTGGCCAGCGTCGAGGCCCAGGCCGTGGCCGAGGGAGCGCTGATCCAGGCGGAACAAGATGACAGCGAGGCCGAACAGCAGCTGGAGCAGCTGCTGGAGAGCAGTCCCGAAGAGGACGTCAGTGCCCTGCTCGGCGATCTGGAGGCGGCGGGAGCATGAGTCTTCGTGTCAGCTTCCTTCCCCTGCTCGCCGCGGTGTGCCTGACGCTGGCCGCCTGCACGGGACAGCCCAAGCCGCCGCCGGGCCCATCGCGCGGCCCGTCCCCGTCCCCGTCCCCGGTCCAGTTCGGCGCACCCAGGGCCTCGGTCGTCGCCGCGACCACCGCCGATCCGGGCGTGCTGGCCAAGATGACCGTGACGCTGCCGCCGCGGACCGAGGTGCCAGCCGCCGTGCACGACCTGCTCGCAGTGGACGTGACGACCCGGGTCAGCGCGCTCGCCACCTACGGGTCCTTCACCTCGGGTGGCCGATTCTCCATCGCCGGGCGGGTGTCGCCGCTAACGGGCGCCTCGCGCACCGCGCTGATCCGGCTGCGCGGCCCGGGCTACGACGGCCGGCATCAGGCCGCCGTCGACCAGGCCGGTTTCGTGGCCGCGACGCTTACGCTGCCGAAGCTCCCGCCGGGACGGTGGTACGTCGCGATCGAGGACCTATCCCAGATCCATCCCGGCCCGGACGGCCTGGAGACCGGCTACGCCCTGCTCGATCTGGCTATCTACGATGTCCGCTAATCGGGTGACGGCATGCGCGTCCGCGCGGAAACATGCAGCTACCAGCAAGGACGCAGGGAGGCGCCAGAACGGCGGCGACCGCAAACCGCCGGCCGGCTGAAGTCCTTGGCGCGCCAACATCACAGCGCTCCGATGCAGCGTAAGCCTCGCGGTGCCGGAAATCGATTCCCGACATGATCAACTTCTGCCCGCCGGGCACCGATCACGGGCCCGGAGGGTGCCGGAAAACGTGTTGCGAAGCTGGGGTGTCAGCAAGTACGGGCAGGCCGTTTCTCATACAGCCGCCGCCATAGGGCCCGCGCCCGTACCCGAGGGCGAACTGGCCCGTTGTCCAGACCGGGCTCCCGGGCGGACGGATGAGAAACCTGCCACGTGCCCAGACGGCCTGGGACTCCCCCAGCTACGGCAAGCCGCCAGCCCCTATATGACCAATTTCTTTCAACGGGCTGATTTCCTGGAGATCGGTCCTCGCCTGTGCGACGGTTGCAGGACTGACGCCAGCAGGCTGACCGGGCCCCGGGCCGACGTGGTACCTGGCCAGCAGGCCCCGGGAAGACACCGTTATCTGTGCCTGCCGCCGCTAGTACCTGGGTCGCCGTCCGGCTCACCCCCCCCGGCCGGACGGCGGACCCAGACGATCCCCGCTCGCTCCCGTATGACGCGCCGGGCCGCGTACCGGTTGTCAGCTCCCGCCCCCGGCGGTCGCCTTCCTGACCAGGCCGGGGTGCCGGTAACAATCGGGCCTTCACCCGCAGGCGATTGACCCGTCCGGGTCCAGGCCGAACCTCTGCAATCGCTCCGCTTCTTCGCCCTGGCCCCGCTGCGCCAGTAGCTCAGCTAGCTGATGGACGTTCCCGTCGCCGGCGTCGGCGCAGGCGCGCAGGATCTGCTCGGCCTGGTCCAGGGCGCCATCGTCGGCCAGCAGATCGGCCAGCCACTCGGCGGCGAACCGGTCGCCGACGTCGGCCCGGGCGCGCAGCCCGTCCAGGTCCCCCCGCTCGGCCAGCAGGTCGAACAATTACAGATCGCCGATTTAGCGCGGCTTAGAGCCGGCATCACCCGCGTGGCTGATCCCGCGCATATCCGCCAGCTATGTGCGGGGAGCCGTACCAGAGGTTCGTCATTGCGGGAGGTCGCCGGCATCGTCCGCCCGGTCCTGGTCAGCCCAGCGCGTGCGTGATGTCGGCGGGATCGTAGTAATGGCGGAACCGCGCGATCTTTCGGTCGCGGATCGTGAACACCATCACCCACTGGTGCTGATAGCGCCGCCCGGTCGCACGCGCAGTGTTGTGGATGCGGCCCTGAACCACCACGCGGTCACCGGCAGCGGTGAACACCACGTCCTGCATGGGATGCCTGAGGTGACACCGCGGCGAACTGCCGGAAGTAACCGGCGACCTGCTCCCGGCCCCGGCGGCGGCCCGCCCATGGCCGCGATTCAGCATGACGCTGACCGGTCCCTGCCAGTCGACATCATCAGTCAGGGCCGCCAGGATGCTATCCGGGACGGCCCGGCAGACTGGTTGCATGCTCTGTCGGCGATGACGCGCCCATGGCGCGCCCGGCCTGGTTGAGGTGATGGCGGTGCGGACGTGGCTGGAAGCGGCAGAGGTCGCCCACGGCGTCTTCCGGGTCAGGTCAAAACGGGTCAACTGTTACCTGGTCCGCGACGGCTCCGCGCTGACCCTGATCGACAGCGGCCTGCCCGGGCACTGGCCGGCGATCAAGGCTGCATGCGGCACGCTCGGCCTGGACCTGCCCGCCATCGAGGCGGTGCTGCTCACCCACGTTCACTCCGACCACGCCGGCAGCGCCGAGCGGGCCCGGACCGAGGCGTCCGCGTCCATCAGGCTCCATGGTGATGATGCTGAGCTGGCGGACGGCCGCACCCGGCGCAAAAACGAGCGGCCGCTGACGGTCTACCTGTGGCGTCCGGCCGCCCTCGCCACCGTCTGGGAACTGGTCAGCGGCGGGGGCCTGCGGATGCCGCCGCTCGGTGGCTACACGCGAGTCGAGCACGGGGATCAGCCGGACGTGCCCGGGCGCCCCGCCGTGATCGGCCTGCCCGGCCATACCCGCGGCAGCGTCGGGTTCTTCCTGCCTGATCGCGGCGCCTGCTTCAGCGGCGACGCCCTGGTCACCCTCAACCTGCTGACCGGCCGGCGTGGCCCTCAACTGCTCGGCGGGGCGTTCATGGAAGACAGCAGGCAGGCTCTGGCGTCGCTCGACCGGCTTGCCGGACTGCAGGCCGACACGCTGCTGCCAGGCCATGGTGATCCGTGGCACGGATCGATGTCTGACGCGGTGACCTGCGCCCGCCAGGCCGGTCCCAGCTGACCCCTGGCAACGAACCCGCAGCTTTCCGCCGCGCGTCAAAGCGGCCTGCGCGACGTGCGTAAGGGCTGGTGAAAGGGCGCGGACCAAGATGCCCCGCGCAGGCCGACCGCCACCAGCTCCCCTCCACGGGAGCCCATGGCAAGCGGCGGTCTGATCGGCACAGAACGGCCAGATCTGAGGGCCTCGGCCGATGATTGCCGATAGAACATGAGCCGTCCCTAACCAGCGTAAGAAGACGATTGTCAAGCGATCCGGGAAGACTTCGGTTGCTGGTGCGGTGATGGTCGTGATCTGGGGTTTTGCTACGGGTGGCGCCGGTGTTCACGGAGTGGCGCCAGAATGCGGGTCCGGGGGACGTGAGTGCGGGCATGGCGGAGTTCCGCGGCGGCATGATGGTCGTGGTACCGCGCGGTCGGGTGCCCGGCCACCTGGGTCTTCTCGCTCCACGTAGTGCAAGCGGGCTCGGCGTGCCCGGCATGATGCGGGCACGCCTGCTCCTGCAGCGTTCAACCGAGCTGGTGAGAAAGCTCCAGGCGACCGGGGGAGAGCTGCCCAGGGTTAGGCACGGGGTTGGGTCCCCGACGGCCGTGCGGGCTTGCTCTCCCCCTCATCGGGAGGAAGGTCTAGGCGCTCATATATCGGGTGGTGGCGGGAAGGCGCTGGTCAGGCTGCCTCCGCTTGGGTGTGCGGGTCGTCGCGCCGGCTGGCGGGGCCGGAAGCGACGGCAGGATCCCAGCTGGTGTCGTGGACGACGATGCAATAGATCCAGCGCAGCAACGAGGCGGCGCACGCGACGCGGGCCTTGGCGCGCCGGGCGCGGGCCGCGGCCTGCGCCGCCTTGCCCTGCTGCGGTCCCGCGTCGGCCGCCGCGGTGTCCGCGGCGCGGGTCATCGCCTGGTACTTGGCCGCCATCACGGGGTTGAACTGGAGCATCGGCCATACCGCGCGCCAGACCACGAGCCGCAGGCCGGGCCGGCCGCGGCGGGAGATGTGCGCCTGCCCGGCGAAGGCCCCCGAGGCGTTGTCGGACGGGGACATGCCGGCGTGCTTGACCAGCGAGGATGAGTTGTCGTAGCGGTGCGGGTCGCCGGTCTCCGCCAAGATCGCCGCCGCGCCCACGGCGGTCAGTCCGGGGATGCCCGCCAGCCGGGACAGCCCGAGCTCATCCAGCACCGCCACCATGTCGGCCTCCACCGCGCCCAGCTGGGCACGGGTACGCTGCAGGTCACCCAGCTCGTCGGCGACCCGGCGGAGCAGGCCGCGGCGGGAGGAGACGACCACGCCCTCGGTGCCGGTCAGCGCGGCGAAGACCCGGCGGCTGATCGGGCCGTGCGCCTTCTGGCCGCCCCAGCCGGGGACCGCGCCGCGGACCAGGGCAGTGAATTCCTGTTCCCCCATCGCCGCCAGCTTGCCCGGATCCGCGCCGCACCTGGCCGTCACTACCTGCAGCGCCGCCAGCCAGGTCACCGATTCCAGCGGCCGGGCGCACGTCTCGGTCACGGTCGGCCACGCGACCGACAAGAAGTCCCGGATACGCTGCGCCGACGCGGTCGCCGCGGTGATCAGCTGAGCCCGGCGCCGTCCCAGGTGCCGCAGGTGCGCCCAGGTCTCATCCAGCTCCTCCGGGACATAGCAATGCAGCTCGACCGCCAGCCGGGCGATCATCACGCAATCGGACTCGTCAGTCTTATGCCTGGTGAAGTCCTGCTGCTCGCGGGCGATATGGGATACCAGCGGCTGGATGCACACCAGCGGCAGCCCCCGCTCCGCGCACAGACGCTGCACCTGCAGCCACCGCGGCCCGGTCGGCTCGCACGCCACCGTCACTGGCCCGAACCCCTTCGCCCGGGCCTGCCCCACCGCCCAGTCCAGCGCCGCACCCAGCCGGAACGCCTTCACCCGCACCGTCTTGCGCGCCAGCACCCGCACATCGTGATCGATCACCGCCAGCGCCTGCTTATCCTCGGCCAGGTCGATGCCGATCACCGCGCCATCGCGCGGCAGCAGCTCCCGCAGCCGCTCCCGCCGCGCGTTCCGCCGCCGGTCTCCCCGCGTCATCCCGCTGCCGCCGCTACCCTTAGCCACAGAACGTCCTCCTCGCTGCGTTTGGGACACCAAGCCCGTACTACCGCACCAGGAGGACGTTCCTGTATCAACCTCATCTCCGCAGGACAACCGCCTCTAGCGCGTCGTCCTATTACTACGGCGGTTCACGCTCTGGCTGAGATCGCGGTCCGTGACCCATTCCGGCGTGAGCTGCCGCCTGGCGGCCGTGGCCGCCAGGCGGCAGGAACTCCGGCCCGGCTGGCCGGGAATCACGTGATCATCGGGGCGGGGCGGATGTACGCCCTGTACGCGGACCTGGCGGCGGAGAGCGTGGCGCATGGATTCGTGAACTATCGCGCTACACAGCTGCGGAACCCCGGGCTGAGGGAGTCCTATTGGCGTCATTTTCTTGCCGCGACGTCAGTCTCGCCCTGCGCGGCACCAGGGGGAAGGGGAGGAAGCCCTGCTTCAGCCAGTCCGGCCGGGTCCGGTTCGTGAGCCGTGCCAGTACCGGGCTGGGGGGCCAGGAGCAGGACCAGCGAGCGCGGCCTGACGGTCAGGTGATCGCCCGTGCCGATGTATGCCGGGCCGGCCGGCGTGCCCGTGTGGACCGTGCCGACGGTGCCGGTCGTGTCAGTGGCGCCAGCCGTGCCGAGCGTTGCGGTGTCAGCGCTGAGGTCGAAGCTGTCCAGTTCGGTGCGCCAGGAGCATGGCTTGCCTGTCTGGGGGATGGTGAAGGTGACAGGCCGCGGCGATCCGTTGACCAAGATGAGTACGTCATCATCGAGCATGGGCTGGCTGTGTGCGTCCAGGTCTGGTGCGACCGTGCCGTCGACGTAGGCGGCGACGGCTTTCCTGCCCGGGGATTGCCAGTGGGAGACGGTCATGGGATGGCCCTTTGGGGTGTACCAGACGACGTAGCCGGGATCGGCCAGGTAGCGGTCGCGGCGCAGCACCGGGTGCGCCCGGCGCACGGCGATCAGCCGGCGGGTGTAGGCGGTCAGGCCGGCGTCGGCGGCGTCCCAGTCGAACCAGGACACCGGGTTGTCCTGGCAGTAGGCGTTGTTGTTGCCGCCCTGGGTGCGGCCGAGCTCGTCGCCGCCCAGGATCATCGGCACCCCGCGGGACAGCAGCAACGTGGCGAGCAGCGCGCGTGACTGGCGGGCGCGCAGCGCGAGGATCCGGGGGTTGCCGGCCGGGCCTTCCGCGCCGCAGTTCCACGACCTGTTGTCGCTGGTTCCGTCCTGGTTGGCCTCGCCGTTGGCCTGGTTGTGCTTGCGGTTGTAGGAGACCAGGTCGCGCAGGGTGAACCCGTCGTGCGCGGTGATGAAGTTGACCGACGCGGTTGGCCGGCGGCGAGCCGGGCCGTACAGGTCCGAAGACCCGGCAATCCGGGTAGCGAAGTCGGGCAGCACCTGCTCGCTGCCGCGCCAGAAATCGCGGACGGTGTCGCGGTAACGGCCATTCCACTCGCTCCATGGGGCCGGGAACCGGCCCACGCCGTAGCTATCCGGCTGGCCGATGTCCCACGGCTCGGCGATCAGCTTGACCTGGCAGATGACCGGGTCCTGCGCGACGATATCGAAGAACGCGGCCCGCTGGTCGAAATCACCCCGCTGCCGGGCCAGCGTGGTGGCCAGGTCGAAGCGGAAGCCGTCCACGTGCATCACGCTGACCCAGTAACGCAGCGAGTCGGCGATCATGCGCAGGCACGCCGGGTTGCCGGCGTTGACCGAGTTGCCGGTGCCCGTGGTGTCCACGTAGCGGCGCAGGTCACCGGGCACGAGCCGGTAGTAGCCGGGGTTATCCAGCCCGCGGAAGCACAGCGTCGGGCCCAGGTGGCCGCCCTCGGCCGTGTGGTTGAACACCACGTCAAGCAGCACCTCCAGCCCGGCCGCATGCAGCGCCCGGACCATCGCCTGGAACTCCGCGACCTGCCCGCCCGCACGGCCGGCCCGCACCGCCGCGGAGTAGCCGTCGTGCGGGGCGAAAAAGCCGATGGTGTCGTAGCCCCAGTAGTCGACCAGGCCGCGCCCGGCCAGATCCCCGGTGGTGACGAACTGGTGGACGGGCAGCAACTCGACCGCCGTCACCCCGAGCCCGGCCAGGTACTCCACCACCGGCGGGCACGCCAGCCCCGCGTACGTTCCGCGCAGCTGCGCAGGCACGTCACGGCAGGCCCGGGTGAACCCCTTGACGTGCAGCTCATAGATGATCGTGTCCCGCAAGGGCGTGCCGGGCGGCCTGTCGCCACCCCACGCGAACGACGGATCAGCAACCAGCGACCGCGGCACCGACGGTGCCGAATCCAGGTCGCTGCGCCCATCGGGGTCACCCGGCGGATAGCCGAGCACGCTGTCCCCCCACACCAGCTGACCCGCGGTCGCCTTGGCATACGGGTCAAGCAACAGCTTCGCCGGGTTGCACCGCAGCCCCCGCGCAGGGTCATACGGCCCGGTCACCCGGTAGCCATACCGCTGGCCGCTGCCAACCCCCGGCACGAACCCGTGCCAGACGCCGCCATCGAACCCCGGCAGCGGCAGCCGGGTCTCCACGCCACCCTCATCGAACAGGCACAGCACCACCTGCTCGGCTATCTCCGATACCACCGCGAAATTCGTCCCGGCCTCACCAGGCGTAGCGCCCAGCGGCCACGGCCGCCCTGACCAGACCTCCATGCCAGCTCCCGCACATCCTGCGCCGCCACGGCGACTGCTGCCGGTGCCCAGCGCGTCGCGGTGTTCCCGCCGCCATCAGATCCGCTAGCCCCTGTGCCGATCAGCGCCCCTGTCGCCGTTTCTCCTGCATGGCTCCTTCCTGTTTCCTTCGCTCACTGCCCTCAATCCTGCCCTCCCGCCGTCGGCGCTGGAGCTTCAGACGCGGCCAAGATCGGGACCGGCTACGACACATGGCCGCCTTGACAAGACAACCCTGCTGGCGTGATCGGGACCTAGGTCCCATCGACTGGTGGCCATCGCTGCTGGCCGGCCCACTTGCCCCAGGCCCACCTGGGTATGAGGTGAAAGCGATGGCTGGCTACGACACCTCCGTCGTCAGAGGGCAAAGGCAGGAAGTGATGCGAGGTGAAGCGCTGCGGAAAAACGCACCTGAAATGTTGCCGGACGCCCGGGAAGGCCGAGCACAGGCCGCCGATAGTCCTGTAACCCAGAGTTACCTTTGCGGGCATGTGCACCAGTCACGAGACCAGGCCGAGCAGTGCGCCAGGGCACTGGCTGCGCGGCTCAGCTCAAAGCCCATGCCGTCTGATTACTACCTGGGCTGATCCCGGGGAAGGGCCATATCTGGGTGACCGTTCCTCTGCCGGCACCGGATCCGCCTGCGCGTAGTCTCCGCTCGCGGGCACGTCTTCCTGACCACCGGCCTGTCCGATCTTGTGCTCGCCTGCCGTGAGCATCGCGAGCACGGATCGATCTTTCATGTGGCGATCGGTCGCCGCCATGACCGCCTGCGCGGATTCACGGTCGCTGCCGCTACGGCTCAGGGACCCGGGGTGGAATTTGAAGGCCGACCGCCGTGCCTGGGGTAATGGGCACAGATTCGGCGTGCCAGATGTCGCGGCAGTAGTCGCGGACTGTCCGGTCGGAGGAGAAGAAACCCGAGCGCGCGGTGTTCAGGATCGACATCCGGGTCCACCGTCCCTGATCGGCCCAGGCTGCCCCGGCCCGGTCGTGGCAGTCGATGTAGGACCGGTAGTCGGCCAGGACCATGTACTCGTCCCGGTCGAGCAGTGAAGCGATAACCGGCTCGAATGCCTGGCGGTCGCCGCCGGAGAAGGCGCCGGAGGCGACTGCGTCGACGGCTGCCTTGAGTTCGCCGTCGCTGTCGTAATAGGTCCGCGGGGAGTAGCCCGCTTGCAGGAGGGCGGCGGCCTCCCCGGCGGTGAGGCCGAACAGGAAAAAGTTGCCGGCGCCGACCCGGTCGCGGATCTCGATGTTGGCGCCGTCGAGAGTGCCGACGGTGACGGCCCCGTTGAGAGCTAGTTTCATGTTGCCGGTGCCAGATGCCTCCTTGCCGGCCAGGGAGATCTGCTCGGAGATATTGCCGGCCGGAACTACCAGCTCGTTGACCGAGACGTTGTAGTCAGGCAGGAAGACGACCTTGACCCGGCCGGCGACGTCCGGATCGGCGTTGACCACGGATGCGACCGAGTTGATCAGCTTGATGACGCGCTTGGCCTGCTGGTAGCTGGGCGCTGCCTTCGCGGCGAAGATGACCGTGCAGGGCGTGACGGCGGCGGCCGGATCGGCCTTGATCCGGTGGTAGAGGGTGACGACATGCAGCAGTTTGAGGAGCTGGCGCTTGTACTCGTGCAGCCGTTTGACCATCACGTCGAAAACTGAGCCGGGGTCGACGGTGACCCCGGTGACGGCATGGGCATGGACGGCCAGGTCGAGCTTGTTCAGCCGCTTGACCTCGCGCCACTGCTCGCGGAACTCGGCATCGCCGGCGAACGCCTCCAGCTCTTGCAGCCGGTCCAGATCGGTCAGCCATTGTTCGCTGCCCAGCCGGGCGGTGATCAGGGCCGACAGGCGCGGGTTGGCCAGGCGCAGGAACCGGCGAGGGCTGACGCCGTTGGTCTCGTTCAGGAACTTCCCGGGCCACAGGTCCGCGAGGTCGCGCAGCGTCGTCTGAGCCAGCAGCCGGGACTGCAGCCCGGCCACGCCGTTGACGGCGAAGCTGCCCAGGGCCGCCAGGTTGGCCATCCGCACCCGGCGCTCGGGGACCTCCTGGATCAGCGATACCCGGGCGATGCGCCCGCCATCGCCCGGGTACCGGGCGCGCACGTCGTTCAGGAAGGAGTGATTGAGCGCGTAGATGATCTCCATGTGCCGGGGCAGCAGCCGCTCGAAGATCGGCACCGCCCACGTCTCGAGCGCCTCGGGCAGCAGCGTGTGGCAGGTGTAGGCGAAGGTACGGCGGGTGATCGACCAGGCCTGCTCCCAGCCGACCCCGTTCTCATCGACCAGCAGCCGCATGAGCTCGGGTATCGCTAGCACCGGATGGGTGTCGTTGAGCTGGATGACGACCTTGCCGGGAAAAGCCTCCCAGTCGCTGTTGCGGAACCGGAACCGGCGGATGATGTCCCGCAGCGAGCAGCAGACCAGGAAATACTGCTGCTTGAGCCGCAGCTCCCGGCCGGCTGGCGTGCTGTCGCTGGGATACAGGACCTTGGTCAGGTGCTCTGAGCGCATCCGGGCCTCCACGGCCTCCGCGTAGCGACCGGCATTGAACAGGTCCAGATCGAACGACTCCCGGGCTGCCCGCGCCTGCCACAGCCGGATGATGTTCACCGTCTCGGTGCCATAGCCCGGGACCAGCATGTGACTGGGCTCGCCGCGCACCGTCTCCCCCGGCACCCAGCGGGCCCGCAGACCACCCTGATCATCGTCCACAGGCTCGGTATGGCCATAAAAGCCGACTATCTGGCGATCGTCAGGGGCGGGGAACTCCCACGGGTTGCCGTAGAAGGCCCAGTCGTCGGGATGCTCAACCTGAAAGCCATCCTCGAAGGCCTGCTTGAAGATCCCGAGCTCATACCGGATGCCATAACCCACCGACGGGATGTCCAGGGTCGCCAGCGAATCCAGCAGGCAAGCGGCCAGCCGCCCGAGCCCCCCGTTCCCCAGCCCCGGCTCCACATCGCGAGCCTCTAGAGCATCAACGGAAACGCCGAAGCTGGCAAGCGCCTGACGGGCCAGGTCGGCGGTGCCGGTGTACAGGACGTTCTGGCGGAGCTGGCGCCCCAGCATGTACTCCGCCGACAGGTAATAGACAAACTTCGGGTTGGTCACATAATGCGCCTCGGCCGTCCTGGCCCGCCGCTCCGCGAGGCGGTCACGGATGGTGACAGCCAAAGTCCAGTAGGCGTCGGCCAAGCTCGCCGACTCAACCGTCGTTCCCCTCTCGTAACACAGGTTGTCAGCGAGGTCTTGCGCGAAGCCAGCCACCGTGCCGCCTGCCCGCCGCGCCCGCGGTCTCGGACCTATAGAACTCACCAGCCGAATGTAACCCCAGCACAAGCCAGACAGGCCACACGCCTGCCTGCCGAACGGGACCCGGTGACACGCACGCATGGTACGCGGCTAGCCAGCGCACGGGCTTGCCGGCCCGGCACGCTGACAGTATGCGTGCAGCCCAGCTGGTCGGCTGCTGACGCGGGGGTCGTCCCAGGCCGGCGCGATCGGAAATCGTCGCCACCGACCCGCCGTCGATCGCGCTGCCGCCTCCGTCGCCGCCCGGGCCTTGATCGAGGAGAAGGTGGGTTCGATGCGAGCGCTTTACCTGACCTGGGCCAGGACGGGTTTCACGATCCTTTCCGCCGTGCTGCTGACCGGCTTGGCGCTGTCGGGCTGCGCGTCGTCGCACGCGCCGCCGGCGCCCGCGACATCGACAGCGGCACCGGCAACCACACCGGCACTGTCGGTCACCCCGGGTCAGCCGATGACCCCGGCGCCCCCGGGCGGGCCGGTCCCGGGCGGGTTCACCGCGACGTCGGTCACGTTCGTCTCGGCGCAGCAGGCCTTCGTCCTCGGCACGGCGCCTTGCTCAAGCGCGGTGTGCACGTCGATCGTCCGCACGCTTGACCGGGGCGCGAGCTGGCGCGGGCTTCCGGCGCCAGTGGTCCCGCTGTCCGCGCCCGGCGGAACCGGCGTGTGGGGCATCCGCTTCGCGACGCCTGAGCACGGGTTCGTGTTCGGTGACGGGCTTTGGGAGACCTCTGATGGCGGGCAGCACTGGGCCAGCGCGGCCTACCCGGCGGTTCGATCCTGTCCCTGGCCGCCATCGACAGGCAGGTGCTGGCGCTGACGGCCACCTGCTCGGTGCAAGCAGGCTGCGCCCAGCCCGAGACGTTGTGGCGCCGACCGCTGGCCGGAGGCACGTGGAGCCAGGTCACGCAGGTGACCGCGTCCGGGGCCGCCGATCCCACCGACATGATCGCCACGCAGGCGGGCATGGCCGCGGTGCTCGACGGCCACGATGTCGTGGTCACCAGTGACGGCGGTATCACCATCACGCGGCACCTCACCGCGTGCATGACGGCAGCCCCCACGCCGGAATCCTCGGTCGCGGTGATCGCGCCGGACGGGCTGGCGCTGATGTGTATCGGCCAGGGGTTCATGGGTCACACCGTCAAGACGGTCTACACCAGCAGCGACCTCGGCGCCACGTGGGTCAAGATGGGGATGCCCCCGACTGCGGGCGACGGCGGCGCCATCGCGGCGGCTAACCCCCGCCAGCTGGTGATCGCCACGGCCAGCGCCGCGAGCTGGCTCGACTATTCAGGTGACGGCGCCGCGCAATGGCGGACGGTGGTTCGCGCTCACCTTCAGATCGCGGTCCGCTGACCTTGGAGCTGAACTCGTTCATGAACGCGGCGATCCCCGCCTCGCAGGCGGTGCCCGGCAGCCACAGTCCGGCCGCCCCGGGCACCACCGCGACCGCGGGCTGCGGCGGGAATCTGTGATGGTTGACCTAGGGTACGCCGACCAGCACACTGGCGACAGGATCTGGCGGCCCCGGAAGGGGTGAATCGCGTTGAAGCTGGTCACGTACGCGTCGGATGGTGCCGAGCACCTGGGGGCGCT
>Ga0335078_10005073_pt1 | contig 19474 bp, 13 predicted proteins | sample Lox_Sample_32_FD_206711 | JGI IMG/M metagenome (GOLD analysis project Ga0335078, IMG submission 206711) | Soil microbial communities from Loxahatchee National Wildlife Refuge, Florida, United States - Lox_Sample_3.2 | ecosystem: Environmental > Terrestrial > Soil > Wetlands | place: USA... | reverse complement strand
CTGCTTCTCCGCATCGGCGGGGCGATTCAAATCAGTAAGCACGCGAGCGTAGTCCACGCGGGCTTCCGCATAGTCGGGTTTCAAGCGGAGGCTCTGCTCCATCTGAAAACGAGCCTCGGGAAGTTGGCCTTGCGATGCCAGCGCGCGCCCAAGATTCAATCGCCACTCTGCAATGCCGGGTTGGATACGAAGCGCGGCTCGGAATTCCTTTTCCGCCGAGGCTCGGTCGCCGACGCCCCACAGAACCAGGCCCAGATTGTTGTACAACTCCGGCACTTCAGGACCCAGGCTGATGGCCTTCTCGATCGCGGCCTTTGCTTCCGCCGCTTTGTTCTGCTGCCACATCGCCCATCCGAGCCTTCCCCAGGCTCGCGGGTCATCGGGCGCGAGCTCGGTCGCGTGGCGCAGTTTCTCTTCCGCCAGCGGCCACTGTCCAGCTTGCATCAGCGCGTCGCCCCATTCGAGCAGCCGGCTTGCCGATTGCGGATCGCGTTTGGCAGCCTCCTCGAAGTTCTTCACAGCCGAGGCCGCATCGCCGGCGGCGAGATAGCCCTGCGCCAACTCCGCATAGTATGACGGACCTGAGGGATGGTACTTGTCGATCCGCGATGCCAACAACGGGAGGCCGTCTTTCAGATTGCTTTGCTCGCGGACCTGCGCGACGGCGATTAACAGCTCATTGTCATTGGTCGATGCGGGCTTGGCGGGATAGTACGGCGCCACTTCGCCCAGGTAAGGTTGCGTCTCGGGACGTTCGGGTTTTTCGGCCAGCAAATCTCCCGAAGGCGGACGGCGAGAGATGAAATGTTCCGTCATCACGATATGGACCGCGTCGTCGGTTCGCCGCTTGGGCATATGGCAGCCAACGCAGTTTGCTTCGCTCGTGTGGGGAACCGATGCCGATAAGTGCGTAACGTCCTGATGGCAGCCGAGACAAACCTGGTTGTAGTGCGCGGTGGCCTGCTGCCCTCGGGGGATGTCGTGAGGATTGTGGCAGGTGGTGCATCCGAGTTTGCCGGCGCTCTTCAGGTAGCATTGCGATTCGCGAAAACGATAGCCGCCCTGCGCCACTTCGAAGTTATTGAGATTTCCCTGCGCGCGATTGAAGATCAGTTCGTAATCGGAGAGAGGCTGACCTGGCACATACGAGAACGGCGCACGATCGAAACGCGCGACCGCGTGAGGCAGCTTTTCATTGGACGTCTCGAGATGGCACTGGAGGCAAACCTCCATTTTGCGCTCCGGACTCAAGCGGGCCGGATTCACGATGGCCGCGCGAATCTCCTCCGCGGGCGCGCCCTCGGAGGCTTTGTCGACGTGGTTTTGTCCGGGGCCGTGGCATCGTTGGCAATCGATGCCCTCGGGTAACGGCTGAAGATACGTCGACTGCGTTACGTCTTTGTGCTCGCCTTCCGGAATTTTCGGATAGCCGTTGTGGCAAGCCATGCAGTCGTAGTAGATCGGGCGCACCGATCCCGCATAATCGGGCCGATCGTAACCTGGATTCATCGCCCAATAGCCACCCTTCTCGGCATACCAGCCGAGTGGCAATTCCTGGAGAGTGTTTTGTTCCGTCAGGTGCAGGAAAGACTTTGCATGATTGCCAGAACCGAGCACGTAATCCACGCGCTTCTCGTCCACGTTGGTTTGCTTGCCGTCGAATCCGATCTGCCAGCGGCGCTGGAACCACGCACCATCGCGTTGAACCATTTCAAAGAAGGTGTCGGACGCGGCATGATGCCACGGCTTACCGGGTGTCGGCCAGTTAATATCGTCCTCGGTCCGGACGCGGCTGAAAGATCGTCCCATGCCAGTCTTGCGATAAGTAGCTGCGACGTCCCCGTGACATTGCTCGCAGACCGACGGATCGGCATAGCGCGACGAAGCCGCATCGCTGCTGAGCTGATTAGGCGCACGCCGCATGTGCCACCACGCTCCAGCCCCTGCCAAAGCGCATACGAGCGCGGCGCCAAAGACAGCCATTCGTAACATTTTGGAATCCATCTACATCTTCGACGAGGAAATCAGTGACACGGAGGAAAGTCGATTTAGGCCTCTATTCACGGCCCGAATCGTTCATTGTACAGCCGCGCGGGCCGCTTGACCATGATTCACTTTGATTGGAAGTATCAACAAAAACCGATTGACCGGCGCTGTGCGTTTGGGATAGATTCCGACACAAGGTTAGTCCGCCCGAGGGGAGTTTGAAAATTTGCGAAAGGGAGTTGAGGTTAATGACCATTAGAAACATGAGGGCCGTGGTGCGCGCAAAGTTCGCGATGCGCTGCGTTAGCGCAATCGCTTGCCTGCTCCTGTTCACGCTGGCCGCCTTCGGCCAAGGCGATAGAGGTTCAATCACCGGATCCATCACCGATCCGCAGGGCGCTGCCACTCCGAACGCATCGATCGACGTCAAGAACACGGCGACTGGCGAAGTGTTCCACGGAGGCACGTCGTCCACCGGTAACTATGTGATTCCGGTACCGGCGGGTAACTACGAAATGACCGTGACCGCGCAGGGCTTCAAGAAGTATGTCCGCTCCAATCTTGAAGTGCAGGTGGCGGAGGCGACTCGCCAGGACGTTAAGCTTGACGTTGGCGGAGTGAGCGAAACGGTTAACGTGACCGAACAAGCGCCGTTGATGAAGACGGAAAGCGGCGAGGTCAGCCACACGATACAGACCGACCAGATTGACCAGCTTCCCCTTCTGACAACCAACGGCAGCGGGGGCGCGACGGGCATGGGCAACATTCGCAATCCATTGCAGCAGATGCTCATTCTTCCGGGCACCGCCTTCGCGAACGATAACACGGTAGTAGTGAACGGGCTTCCCGCCAATAGCGAGAGCATTCGAATCGAAGGACAGGACTCAGTCAGCAACATTTGGAAAATGCTGCAGCAGAATAGCCAGGGTGGAGTGGACGCCATCCAGGAAGTAGCGGTTCAGACCAGCAACTTCGATGCGGAGTACGGGAACGCTGCCGGCGGATATTTCAACATGACCATGAAGTCCGGCACCAACAAGCTCCATGGCAGCGCTTACGACTATTTTGTGAACGAATTTCTGGATGCCGGTGAGCCCTTCACTGACCGATGCGCCCAAAGCGGCGCTTACTGCGGGCCTACCGACGACCGGCAGCACATCCGCAACCGTATTCGCCGCAACGATTACGGCGGCACTTTCGGTGGTCCGATTTACATCCCCAAAGTGTATAACGGCACGAACAAGTCATTTTTCTTTGTCAATTTTGAACAATTCCGCCAGAGCAACCTGAACTCAAACGTGACGGACACTGTCCCGACGGTGCCATACCAAAGTGGCAACTTCCAAACGGCCGAGTGTGTCGCATACCTTGGCGGCGCAGTCGGTGGCACTGGCGGCGCCTGTATCCCCTGGCCGACTGTGACGAACTTGGCGACCGGGAAGCAGGCAGCGGACCCAGCGGGAACTCCACTGATCGAAGGCCAAATCTTCGACCCCTACTCCACTCACCTCGTCGCCGGCTCGCAAGTTCGCAATCCTTTCCCGAACAATACGATGCCTGCAACCTCCTTGGATAGGGTTGCGCTGGCGATTCAGAAACTGCTGCCGCAACCCAACGTGCCCGGCGTAATCAATAACTACGATGTTCCGGCCTACACCAGCCTCCAGCACACCACGAACTTTTCGACCAAGCTGGATCATTCCATCAGTCCCACCATCAAAGTTTCGGGATATTATTCACAACTCAAGACATATTCACCCAACGTGGACGGCGGCATCCTCCCTCTGGCTCTTGGGGGCGCCGACACCGACACTTGGAACCACACCGCCCGGTTCAACTACGACCAGACCATTAGTCCGACAGTGCTTTTCCACGTCGGCATTGGCTATTTCGAGACTTCGGAGCCGCACGTTGCTCCGCCTTTCTCCCAGGCCAGCCTTGGGCTGACCGGGTACCAGGCCAACAACATCATGCCCGATATCAGCGGCATCTATAGTTTTACGGGTGGCGGTTATAGCCCCGGCTTCGGCGCGATCGGTTCGACCTTCAGCGCAACCGCATACGAGGAAAAGCCCACAGCCAACACCAGCTTGACGTGGGTCCACGGCAATCACACATTCAAGTACGGAGCGGACTATATCCAGGAAGGCTACCCGGTGCCGAGCTTGTGGCGCGCGAACGGAAACTTCACCTTCAACGCTGCCGAGACCAGCAACCCGTATCAAAACGGGCTGGCGCTCAGCTCCGGGCCGAACCCGACCGGTTTTGCCTACGCCAGCTTCCTCACGGGTCTGCCTGACGTATTGCAACTCAACGCTCCCACCGACAGCAAGCTTGGTTATCACTCCATCGCTTTCTTTGCGCAGGATAGCTGGAAGGTGAGCCGTAAGCTGACGCTAGATTACGGCCTGCGTTACGACTACCAGACGTACATGAAAGAACAGTACGGGCGCATGCAAGACGCATCGTTCAATACCTTAGATACCGAGCTCGGCCGGGATGGCGCGGTGCTCTACGGAGCTTCCTGCAAGTGTCAGTTCTCGCACAATTATCCGTACGCTTTCGGCCCACGCTTGGGAGCGGCCTACCAGATCAACTCGAAGACTGTCCTTCGCGGCGGCGCGGGCGTTCAGTACGACGTAGAGGAAGCGCCAAACGGCGTCCTGTATAGCGCGGCGGATTACTACACCATCAATCCGAACGGTTATGGAATCAGCCCGATGCAGAACTCTTCGAACCCGGCGATGAACGGCCTTCAAGGTGGCAATCCCTACGCACCGGGCAACCCTTACGGCAACCCCCCGGTGGTTTGGCCTAACTTGAACCAGAACAAGTATCCGTTCCCGAACAACGGCATCTTGGCCCCGACGCAGGGCGCATCGCCGTTCGTTTTCTTCGACCCGAACAATCGTCCGGGACGAATCATAACGTGGAGCATCGGCGTACAACGCCAACTGCGGAGGGACTTGGTTGTGGAAGTCAGCTACGTGGGTAACCGCGGCGCGTATTTCCCTGCTCCCAACATGGATCAAATCGCCTCAAATTCGCTGACGCCGGGGTATCTGATGGCGAATTACGGACTCAACATCAACAACCCCGCCGACGCGCAGTTGCTCACTCAACAGGTCAGCAGTACTGCCGTTCAGCAACGTTTCCCGCAATTTGGGCTGGTGAACGTGAACGGCACACCGACCGTCCCCTCCGTCTACCAAGGTTTCCCCGCGAGCCAGACATTGCAACAGGCGCTGCGCGCTGTGCCGCAGTGGGGTGGTGTGTCGCCCTGGCTTGGGCCGCCATTGGGCAAAACCTGGTACGATTCGCTACAGGCGCAGGTAACCAAGCGTTTCTCACATGGTCTGCAGGCTTCCGGCAACTTCACCTGGGCCAAGGGTGAGATAATCGGCGCGGCTTCCGACAGCACCTACTATATGGGTAGCCAGGCTCTGACCGGGGACATCTACAATTATGCGGACAACAAGCAGTTGAACCAATACGTCAGACCCTTGGCGACAATCATCAACTTTACCTATACGACTCCGAAGTTCGCCTCTGATAAGAAGTCAATGAGAGTTCTGTCGCAGGTTGTGAGTAACTGGCAGCTTGGAGCGGTCCTCATCTACCAGAGCGGTGCGATGCTGGGACTTCCGCCGTCGAATAATTCTCTTACCCAAGAGCTGGGCAGGACAAATCCATTGGGGTTCACCAACAATTTTGGGAACAACTTCCAGAATTATGTGGCCGGGCAGCCTCTGTTTACCCACGACCCCAACTGTGGATGCTTCAACCCGCAGACGACGCAGATTCTGAATCCATCCGCCTGGACCGACGCCCCCATCGGACAGTGGGGTGGCACCGCGCCATTCTTGAACAACTTCCGCTGGCAGCGACAGCCTACCGAAAATATGAGCTTTGCACGGAACTTCCCAATCGGCAGGGAAGGCAGATACGTCTTCCAGTTCCGGGCCGAGTTCTTTAACATCTTCAACCGCCTGTACCTGTCGGCGCCATCGCTGACGAATCCCACGCTTCCGATCACCACAGCCCAATATTTGGGGAACACCTACAACAGTGCCGGCTTCGGCAGTATGGCCACTCTCAACGGAGCTGGCGATCAGCCGCGCAACGGTCAGCTGGTTGCGCGATTTACTTTCTAACTCGACTCAATCCGTACCTGAAGACGCCGGCGGAGGTTTTTCCGCCGGCGTTTTTGCTCCAGGTCTATTTTGCATACGATAAGCTGGAAAATGCCGTGCGGTCCCGCTCCGTTTGTCTATTCATTCTGACGTTGACTGGGTTCGTGCGTGCGCAGGACGGAGCGGCGCTGTATCGGGAACGCTGCTCGTCGTGTCACGATTCGCCCACGGGACGTATTCCTTCCATCGGCGCGATCAAACAAATGACGGGCGCCGCTATCTACGCGGCTCTCACCAACGGTGCGATGAAATCGCAGACCAGCGGTCTGTCGACACAGCAAGTGCTGTCTCTTCTCGTGTATATCGCGCCGACCGGTGACTTAAACGCAAAGCCTGCGTTTGAGAAGAGCTGCACCGGGAATGCCAGCTTCGAGGCTGGTAAGAGTGCGTGGGGCGGATGGAGCCCGAGCGTCACCAATTCGCGCTTTCAGGACGCGAAGGCGGCGGGGCTTACGGCAGCCGACGTTCCCCGACTCAAGCTCAAATGGGCATTTAATCTCGGCGTGGTGGGACAGGCTCGCGGCCAGCCTGCCGTCGCCGCCGGCCGCGTATTTACCGGCACGCTGGCTGGGGACGTGTACGCCATCGACACGGTGAGCGGGTGCATCCAGTGGGCCTACAAAGCGACGGCTGGCATACGCTCCGGCGTTACGGTCGGCGAAGCCAAGGGCGTGCCTGCGATCTTCTTCGGGGATCGCAGCGCGGTGATGTATGCCCTGAATGCCGCATCCGGCGAATTGCTATGGAAGGTGCGCCCGGTGGAACATATCCTCGCGTCGGTCACGGCCACGCCACAGTTCTACAATGGCGTAATCTACCAGGGCTTCTCTTCCCTCGAAGAGTCGCTGGCGGCGGACCCCAAGGCTGTCTGTTGTTCGTTTCGCGGGAGCGTTGCCGCGCTCGATGCAGCGACTGGCCGTACGATCTGGCAAAGCTTCACGATCGCGGAGCCGGCGAAGGCGCTGGCGAGCGGTAAGGGACAAGGACCCTCGGGAGCCGCGATTTGGTCCACACCAACGATCGATGAACAGAAGAAGGCGATCTATGTCGCGACCGGGGACAACTACTCGGATGCGGTGACGGACACGAGCGATGCCGTGCTCGCCTTCGATCTGAACACGGGGAAGCTGCTATGGTCGCGCCAGCTTAGCCAGGGCGATGCCTATAACGGAGGGTGCTCAGCCCACGGGCATCCAAATTGTCCCCCCGAGGACGGGCCCGACTCCGATTTCGGGCAGCCTCTCATTCTAGTGGAGCTCGGCCGAGGTGCCGGCGGAGTCAAGCGCGCGCTGGTGATCGCTCAGAAGTCCGGGATGGTGCATGCTCTCGATCCCGACGCCGAGGGAAAGGTTCTATGGCAAACTCGCGCCGGGGCGGGCGGCCTGCTCGGCGGCAGCCAATGGGGTTCGGCCGCGGACGCGCAGCGCGTGTATGTCGCGATCTCGGATGTAGTCTTGCACAGCGTCCCGGACGCCAAGGCTCCGGGCGGAACCCGCATCGCACTCGATCCGAAGAAGGGCGGCGGGCTGCATGCGATCGATCTGAAGTCGGGGAGGATTGTTTGGAGCGCCAACCCGCCGATCTGCCCGGCCGCTCAGGTTATCTGCTCGCCTGCGCAATCCGCGGCCGTTACTGCCATCCCGGGAGCGGTATTCTCGGGCGCGCTCGACGGGCATATGCGCGCTTATTCCAGTACCGACGGCAACGTGATCTGGGACTTCAATACGGCGCGCGACTTGCCGACGGTCAACGGCAAACCGGCGCGCGGCGGATCCATCGATGCGACGGGAGCAGCCATCGCGGGCGGCTTGTTATTCGTCGAGTCGGGCTACAACCAGTTCGGCGGGATGCCCGGTAATGTGCTGCTGGCATTTTCGGTGGACGGGAAGTAGCCAGCGCGGGAACACACCCCTCAGTAGAACGGAGGCGCAGTCACATCACGGGTCCACGATAGCCCGAATATTCTTTCCTGAGCCTGCTTCTCGATTCCCCAAGCGAAGCGCCATGCCTTGCTCTACAAGCCGAACATCCTCCGCGGCAAACGCCAGACCGCCGGTGGACATCGCTACATAGTCCTCCGCCGTCCAGTGAGCTTTCATGACGCCCGCCTCCGAATGCCGGGTCACGCCTTCGATCATATGGGTGAGCTCATGCGCGAGGACGTAAGCCAGCAGGTGCGCTTGCATGTCCGGGGCGACGGTTGCACGAACGCGGTCGTACAGGACCTGAATATCCTTGCTGCTACCCGGACTGCAGAACGCCAACGCTCCCGGCATGAGGCTCTGCGGCGTTTGAATACTCAAGCGGATATGAATAATATTCCGTTCACGGCATGCACGTCCGCTGCTCCACTCAATTGGAACCGACACGCGAGCGAGAATCTTCGAGGCCTCGAGTTGCGCACGGTAGACAAGGGTGGGTTCGGCGGGACGATCCATGCAAACAATTACGGATTGAGCCGTTTCGGCCGAGGACCGCGCCGGCTTCCCCATGGCGGGCTTTCCCATCACGATGAGACCCGCTGCGAATACAACTGCGGCCAGCTTCATTCTCCCCTCCGCGGATATAAATGACGCATATGACTAATTACGACCGGCGAGCAAGCACTGGACGCGAAATGTGCACCTGCGATTCGGCTCACCCAAACACGACAGTCTGTACAATGAGACGCGGCGCCGGCTAAAAGGAACCGAACTCTACCTGAATCCCGGCTCTGGTGATGTTACCGGCATTCCGGCAAATGGTTACGCAGCAAACTCCGGGATGATGTTTGCCGATGAGCCAGTGCGGACGATTCTTGCGCGGAATTGGTTGAAATCGTATCTCAACGGCGGGATGCCGGCCGGCGCGAAAGGACTAATTGTGACTGGGATCTTAAGACGAGGATCGAGAGGCGATGACGTCAAGCAGTTGCAGGCGCAACTGAACACCCAACTGGATCCGAGCCCTCGGTTGACGGTGGATGGCGCTTTCGGCGCTATCACTCAGGCCGCGGTTCTCAGGTTTCAGTGCGACAACTGGCTGGTGGAGGACGGCGAAGTTGGCCCATGTACGTGGAATGCATTGATGGGCACCGAGACCTACACGCCGATTCTGTACAACGTCCCGTTCATCCCGCAGCCGACCCGAACCACGTGCTGGGCCGCGAGTACGGCGATGCTCACCCGTTCCAACGTCCCCGCGGTAATTGCCCGGACTCCCTCAGACCTCGTTTTGGCTGATGGTAGTTTGAAGAACTTCTCGGAGTCCGACGATCCGGTTACGGGCTCTACCCGCTTTGCGCGAGCCAATTTTCTCACGCTGCTGGCGTCCGCGGCGTCGTGGATGCCACGCGGACTCGTTGCCATGCTGAATCGCGGCCCCTTAATGTTCGACATGCTCTGGAACGCGGCGGATTACGCCGAGGGATTCGCAAGTCCTGGGCACATGATCGCAGTGGTAGGCATTCGCGGCGACGACGATCAATCCGGGGAAGGAACCACACTAAGGATCTACGATCCCTGGCCGCCAAACCGGGGGAAAAAATACTCGGTCGGCTACGAGAAATGGATCAACGAAGTGCCGACTCGCACCTATCACATCTATCAGAAGACGTAGGGACTGCTGAAAAAGGCGTCGAGACGAGTCTCGACGCTGCACGCAAAGTGCGTGCGCCACGCAAGTCGTGCCGCGCGAATTCAGCTTCAGAAATGCGCTAATGCCCGAGTGAGTTCCGCCGCCGGAATCTCCGCGCAGCCGGATGCGTTCTGTCCACACCAGAGCGGCGAAAAACCGCCGTCGCCCAACTTCTCCGCCGCGGCGCGCAATGGCGCGAGCGCTGATGATGCGAGGGGGAACGCGGGCGCGATTTCGTTCATCGCGCCGAACTCCTTGATCAAACGATTCACGATGCCTCGCGCCGGCCTGCCGGAGAATAGACGGGTAAGCGCGGTGTGCCGCGCGGCCTCGCTCTTCAATACCGCGCGATGAACGCCGCTGGTGGTCGCCTCCGGGCAGATCAGAAACGAAGTTCCGATCTGCGCCGCAGCCGCGCCCAACGAGAGAGCCGCGGCGACCCCTTTTGCATCTGCGATTCCTCCCGCCGCGATGACCGGAACCCTGACCGTCGTTGCGATCAGTGGCACGAGAGCAAATGTCCCCACCTGCGTGCCGATGTCATCGGTAAGAAACATCCCCCGATGGCCGCCGGCTTCGAACCCTTGCGCGATGATCGCGTCAGCGCCCCGCGTCTCCAGCCACAATGCTTCATCGAGCGTGGTTGCGGAGGAAAGTACGATGCATCCGACGGCTTTGATTCGGTCCAACAACCGTTGCTCCGGCAGTCCGAAGTGGAAGCTGACAACAGCCGGCTTGAACTCCTCGATTAAATCGGCTGCCTCGGCGCTGAATGGAGCACGGCCCGGCCCGGCGTTTATCTTGCTCAAGTCGATTCCGAACTCCTGGTAGAACTTCGAAAGCGCGGCGCGCCATGCGGCTTCGCGCGCCTCGTCCGGCTCCGGCGTAGTGTGGCAAAAGAAATTGACGCTGTACGGTTTGTTGGTCGCGGCGCGGATTTTGGAGAGTTCCCCGCGCATCTGCTCCGTGCTCAGCATGGCGCAAGGAAGCGAGCCAAGCCCTCCTGCATTCGACACCGCTATCGCCAGCGCGCTGCCTTGCACTCCAGCCATCGGCGCCTGAATGATGGGCAAGGCGATACCCAACCGCTCTTGAAACGCGCTCATTGCCGCCCTCCGTTTGAAATCATTTTCTTTCCAACCATTTCTTTTCCAACCCCCATCGCGTCCCATGCGGCCATCGCGCAATGGACTGAGAATTTCAGAGCCTCGCGGGACGCTCCATCCCGCGCCTGAATGGCAAGCCCGTCGATCACGGTCGTGTAGAAAGATGCGAGTGCCTTGAGATTGAGACTCGTGGGCAACTCGCCTTCCTCAACACCGCGGGCGAGCCGCTGTTCGATGAGCTTGCGCCGGCGGGCGCGGAGCAAGCGGAGATAATCCTGCACGCTCTTGTTGGCCGGCGCGATATTGATCGCCCCCAGAACCAGAAAGCAGCCGCGCGGCTTACCCGGCTTCGAAAACGCCGCGACCGCCCCCGCGAGCAGCGCCTCAATCGAGTCTCGGGCCGTTGGCCGTTCGGCAAGCGCCTGCATCATCGGCGTGCCCAGAGTGGAGCTATAAAGCTCGACGGCTTCGCGGAATAGGGCCTCCTTGGATCGGAAGGCCGCGTAAAAGCTCGGCGGCGTGATACCACCCATGGCTTGTTGAAGATCGTTCAGCGTCGCGCCCTCATAGCCGTAGGTCCAAAACACCTCCATCGCCCGCAGCAGGGCTTCTTTGCGATCGAAACTGCGCGGGCGTCCGAGAGTCGCCATCTTCTCTTTGTATAGTATCCACTATAAAATCCTTGACATGTCCGGCGGGGGTCTGCGAGACTTCTGTAGGGATCGCTACGGAAAAGGATGATCACGGATTCATATGCAACAGAATCTCAACGACTCTTTGGCGCTGCTCAGCCGGACGCCCCCCGCGCTCGACGCCCTGCTGCGCGATTTGCCCGGGACGTGGACTCTCTCTAACGAGGGCGAAGGCACGTGGAGCGCATTCGACGTCGTCGGCCACTTGATCAACGCCGACCGCACCAATTGGCTTCCTCGGCTCAGACGTATCCTCGAATTCGGGGAATCCCGCCCCTTCGAGCCTTTCCAGCGGCGGGCGCACCTCAAGACCAATCAAGGCAGGCCACTGGGCGAACTGCTCGATGAATTCGCCCGCGTCCGGCGCAACAGCTTAGAAGAGGTTCGCGGGTTGAACCTAAGCCCAGAAGACTTCGCGCGGCGCGGACAGCATCCCGCGTTGGGCGTGGCCACGTTGTCAGAGCTACTCGCGGCCTGGGTTGCTCACGATTTGACTCATGTGCACCAGATCTCCCGGATCATGGCCCATCAGTATCGAGAGGCGGTCGGTCCTTGGAAGGCGTACCTGGGAGTCATGCATTGCGCCGGGCACGGCGCACCGTAATCACGAGCCTCCTTCCGCTATCATGGCATCTTGTTCAAGACTCGCCATCGATTGATCGGGCCAGTGGCGCTGTTTGCCATCGTGGTTCTGTTTCATTGGAAGCTCACGCTCACGCGGCAATATACTTGGCTCGAAAATCCGGACATGGCGAATTTGGTGCTGCCATGGATGCAGTTTCAGGCGGGCGAGTGGCACCACCACCGCTTTCCTCTCTGGGACCCGAATAGCTGGTTCGGGCAGCCTCTGATCGGACAAGGCCAGCCGGGTTCGGCGTACCCGCTCAATTGGCTGCTGTTCCTCGCGCCGCTGAAGAATGGCTGGCTGCGAGATTCCACCCTCAATTGGTATTACGTGCTGGTGCGGTATTTGGCCGCGCTTTCGGCCTACGCGCTCGCGCGCGATCTGAACCGCAGCCGCATGGCTTCGATTCTTGCGGGATGCGTCTACGCGCTCGGCGGCTACGTCGCCGCAACGCCCGCTCCGCAGATGGTGAACGGAGCCGTCTGGACTCCGCTCGTCTTCCTCTTCCTGTTTCGCGCCGAACGCGGCGATCGCCCCTGGGCCAGCGCGTTTCTTTCGGGATTCTTCCTCGGCGTTGGGTGGCTGGCCGGCCACCATCAGATGAATCTCTACGTCTCGATCGCCGCGGCGGGAATGTGGCTCTGGTTTTGCGTTAGAGAGGCAAAGCTGAATCGAACGATGCTCAAGCTTGCCGCGGCATCACTCGCGATCGCGGTACTCGCCAGCGCATTCCAGACGCTTCCGATGGCCGAATACGGACGGCTCGCAGTTCGCTTCAGCGGCCCTCCGGATCCGCTGCGATTCAACCAGACCGTTCCGTACAGTGTTCTTGAGCAGTATTCGCTGAAGCCGCTCGGCATTCTGGGCATTTTCATCCCCGGCCTTCAGAAGGGTGCAAACGCTTATATCGGAATCGTCGCGCTGAGTCTTGCGGTGCTGGGTGCGATTCGCGGGCGGCAAGAGCGTCAGGTTCGCTGGCTCGCCGCGCTGAGCGTCGCGGGAATCCTCTTCTCGCTCGGGCCGAACGGACTGCTCAATGGATTGTTGTACGCGATCACCCCGATGCTCGATAAGGCTCGGATGCCCGGCGCGGGAACGGTCGTGTTTGCACTCGGCATCGCGCCGTTAGCGGCTTACGGACTCGATCTGCTCAAAGACTCATCACGCCGAACCAGTGGCGTTTTGGCGTCGATCGGTGGAACAATCGCCGCCACCGCGTTCGTTTTGACCGAAGCCAAGATCGATTTTGACGAGCGAATTCTGGCCACCGCCCTCGCAGCGTTGCTGGCTGCCGCTCTTTTCGCCGCAAGACCGCGATGGACCGGATTCGCCGCGCTGGGGCTGGTTTTATTCGAGCTCGCCAACGTGACCGATTATTTCCTCCCCAACCGCAGCGATCCGAATGCGACCCCCATTCTCAACGCGCTCAGCCGCGATCGCGATTTGGCCGACTACATTCGTTCGCGCGACGTGACCGGCCGCGTGATGTACGACGATTCGCTCATTTCCTATAACATCGGCGACCGGTACGGCCTTGAGGCCGTCAACGCGTACACCTCGGGGGTGCTGACCAAAGTCTGGGACATGGATGTGTTCTCGCACCGCAGTATGGATTTTTTCGGCGTTCGCTATTACCTCGGCAAAACGCCGTTACAGCCGGATCTGAAGCCCGTGTTCACCGGATCGACCGGCATCAAAGTATTCGAGAATCTCACGGCGTACCCACGCGTCTGGAGCGTTCACGCGGCGACTTCCCTGCCCGTTCGCTCCGATATTGTGCATGCCATGCAAGACCCCGCTTTCGACCCGCGCAATCGCGCTTTGCTAAGCGGCCCCGTGCCTCAACAGATCTCCGCGTGCGCCTCCGCGCATGACGATATTCAAATGCCCGTGCATGAACCCGCCTATGTGAAGATCGACGCGCACATGGGTTGCCGCGGAATCGTCATTCTCGCGGATGCAAGCTTCCCCGGCTGGCGAGCGACTGTGGACGGCAAAGCCGCGCCGATTCTCGAAGCTTACGGAAGCGTACGGGGCGTGGTGCTAGAAGCGGGGGATCACACAGTGAAAATGCGCTACCGGCCGTGGAGTGTATTGGCCGGAGCGCTACTAACCGCCTGCGCGGCGGGCGCGACACTGTTGCAGATGCTGCGCGCCCGCCGCCAGGTGTTGGCTGGAGGAATCTAGTTCCGTCGTTACTCTGACGGTGGAAGTTCGAGCTTCGTCTTCAGGTTTTCCAGCCTGTCCTTGGTCTGGCCATAGTTGACGAAGTCGGCGATCATCGCCGCCAAGTCGGTCGAGTAGTCGGCATTGGCTTCCAGATAGTCCTTGTACTCGGCGAAATTGTGATGAACCTCTCCGTTTAATGTTTCGATAACTGCGGAGGTGTACCCTTCTAGCTCATCCAGGTACGGCACGATCTCCCGGACGACCTTCTTCTGCCATGGCGATGCGGTGGGCGCTGCTTCTTGAAGCTTGGCCTCAGTGCGAACCAGAGTATTGACGTGATCTTTGATTTGGTTAATAGTCTCAGCCTGGAGTTCATGGCTAACTTTCATCCGGTTGAAACTCTCCATGGTCACCGCGTCTTCCTTGAGTTGGAATGACTGGGTCTTGGCTTCTCCAAGAAGTTTGGTGACCTGGGCGGAATCGGCCACCTCGGCCGCGAAGATGGCGGGCGTGGCTGCCAATAGAGTCAAAACAATCTTGCGTGTATTCATGCGGTCCATCCTTTCTCTTAACCCCTCGCTGTCGTGAACTGCTATTCCATAAGCATTCGAACAGCCATGTTCGGACCGATATGTTTGTAAGGAGTTTCACGTTGAACTCACTCGCCCGGTAAGGATACTGGGTGAAAACCCTCAGACTTATCGCGCAAAGGCGCGAAATCGGACAGGAAGTGTTAGCGTTTCGCCCGGCTTCGAAAGCAGTACTCCGCGTGGTCGTTGGCGATTCCCACGGCCTGCATCCACGCGTACACAATCACCGGCCCGACGAATTTGAATCCCTTCTTCTTCAATGCCGCGGAGACGCGCTCGGAGAGTTCCGTCTTCGCCGGAACGATACCGGACGTGTTGCGAATTGGCTTCCCGCCGGACAGCTTCCAGACGAAGCGTGAGAAGTTTTCTCCCGCGGCCTCCATCGCCACGTAGATTCGCGCCCCCGCGATGGTCGCTTCAATCTTCGCGCGAGAACGAATGATTCCCGGATTCTTCAGCAGTCGCTCAACGTCCTTGGCCTTGAACTTCGCCACAATCGCCGGATCGAAGTTGTGGAACGTCTCGCGAAACGCCTCCCGCTTGCGAAGGATTGTCAGCCAGGAGAGCCCCGCCTGAAATCCTTCGAGCATCAGCATCTCCCATAGCGCCCGGCCATCGTACTGCGGCACGCCCCACTCTTGGTCGTGATACTCGCGCAGAAGCGGATCGCTATCCGCCCACGCGCAGCGGCGTTTCTCGATGCTCATACCAACCATGATGGCTGAACTAGAATTGGAACAGCAATGAAATATACGGTGGTGCTCGAGCGGGAAGCGGACGGCGGATTCGTCGTTTCGGTACCGGTACTTCCGGGATGCGTTTCGCAGGGCGACACTCGTGAGGATGCAATCAGCAACATTCGCGAAGCCATTGAGCTTTACATCGAGGATTGCCGCGCTGCCGGGGATCGGGTACCAGAAGAAGACTCCGTTGAATACGTAGAGTTGACGGCTGACACTCACGGATGAAGCTTCCGGCTGACCTATTCGGGGCGCGAACAAGGCTCTTGAACGAGCAGGTTTCGTCTTCCAGCGTCAGAAGGGGAGCCACATGGTTCTGCGCAGGGAGACGCCTCATTCGCGTGTCATCGTCCCGGATCATCGTCAAATTCGACCAGGAACGTTGCGTCAGATTCTTCATGAGGCCGGCATAACGCCGGATCAATTGATCGAACTGTTACGCTGATTGAGCAGCGCTACTTCGCAGCGATCTGCGTCAACGCGGCATCCTGATTCAAGACCGCTTCCGCATCCGCTTCGGTGAACTCCTGCGTCTTGTTCGAGTGATTCATCGAACAAAACTTCGGCCCGCACATCGAGCAGAACGCCGCGTCCTTGAAGCCCTCTTCCGGCAGCGTCTCATCGTGGTACGCCTTGGCCGTCTCCGGATCGAGCGCCAATTCGAACTGCTTGTTCCAGTCAAACGCAAACCGCGCCCGCGAAAGCTCGTCATCGCGATCGCGGGCGCCCGGCCGGTGCCGAGCGATATCCGCCGCGTGCGCGGCAATCTTGTACGCGATCAGACCCTGCTTCACGTCCTCGCGGTTCGGCAGGCCCAGGTGTTCCTTCGGCGTCACGTAGCACAGCATCGAAGCCCCGTGCCAGCCGATCATCGCCGCCCCGATCGCGGATGTAATGTGATCGTAACCCGGCGCGAAATCCGTCACCAGCGGACCCAAAGTGTAGAACGGAGCCTCGTGGCAGATCTCGTTCTCCTTCTGCACTTGCATCTGGATCTGGTCCATCGGAATGTGCCCCGGACCCTCGATCATCACCTGCACATCGTGCTTCCAGGCGATCTTGGTCAGCTCGCCAAGGGTCTCCAGTTCGGCGAATTGGGCCCGATCGCTCGCATCGGCAAGCGAGCCCGGCCGCAGCCCGTCACCTAAAGAAAAACTAACGTCGTGCTTCTGGAAAATCTTGCAAATGTCTTCGAAATGTTCGTACAGCAGGTTTTGCCGATGATTTTTCACCATCCATTCGGCCAGAATCGCGCCGCCCCGGCTGACGATGCCGGTCACGCGCCGCGTGGTCAGCGGGATGTACTGCACCAGCACCCCCGCGTGAATTGTCATGTAATCGACACCTTGCTCGGCCTGCTCCTCGATCACCTCGAGCATGACGTTGATATTAAGGTCTTCCACTCGGCGGACCTTAGAAAGAGCCTCGTAAATCGGCACAGTGCCAATCGGCACAGTGGACTCCTGGATGATTGCTTTCCGGATACGCGGGATATCGCCGCCGGTGGACAGATCCATCACGGTATCGGCGCCGTACTTAATCGAATACTGGAGTTTTTCGACTTCTCCCTCGATATTTGAAGTAGTTGCCGAGTTGCCGATATTCGCGTTGATCTTGCACGAGGAGGCCACGCCGATGCACATCGGCTCCAAGTTCGTATGGTGGATGTTCGCTGGGATGATCATTCTCCCCCGCGCGACCTCGTCCCGAACCGTCTCCGGAGCCAGCCTCTCGCGCCGCGCCACGTACTCCATCTCTTCCGTAGTACGACCCTGGCGGGCGTAATGGATCTGGGTGCGGATGCTGTCGCCGGAGCGCCGGGCTACCCAGTCGTCGCGGAGAGCGTGTTCTCGCGTAACTTGATCTCGCATATCGCAGCCATTATACCGGTTTGGTCCTGAGTTCGTTCTCGTTTCCGAGGGCCTGATTCGGTAGATAGAAAAATTTGATTGGACCACGCGCTCAGGCGCAGCATACGCTTGATTATGGTAGCCTCTGAAACAGTAATGTCTTTGGCATCTGACGATATTTCCGTACTGCACAAAGTAAGCAGGATCGTGAGTTCGGAACTGTCGCTGGATGAAATGCTTGGGGAGATCGTTGGTTTAGCCGCGCGCATCTCCGGATGCGACGCGTGCCTGGTGTACCTGGTGGAGACCGGGACGGGAGAATTCGTCCTACGCGCCTCACTAGTGCCGCACGCCGCGGACTTGGGGATGCTTCGCATGAAGATCGGCGAAGGCGTCACCGGTTGGGTGGCCGAGCACCAGTCGCCGGTAGCGCTTTCCTCGCGAGCCTCGCAGGACCCGCGCTTCAAAATGTTCCCCGCCCTGGTGGAGGACACCTATGAGGCGTTCCTGTCGGTGCCGCTGATCAACAAGGGCCGGGCCATCGGCGTCATCAACGCGCATCACCGCGAGCGGCATGAGCATTCGGTGGAGGAGATCAGCACCATCCAGTTCATCGGCGAGCAAATGGGCAACGCCATCTCCAAGAGCTTGCTCGAGGAAGAGAACGCGCGCCTCGCCGCCGAGACCGAGGAGATGAAGCGGCAGCTCGAAACCCGCAAAGCGGTCGAACGAGCCAAGGGCATCCTGCAGCGCCGCCACAATCTGACCGAGGAAGAAGCATACCTGCGCATGCGCAACGAAAGCCGCCGTCTGCGCCGGCCGATGAAAGAGCTGGCCGACGCCATCATTCTCGCCGAAGAGCTGGCACGCAAGGACTCCAGCAGTCCGGAATAGCGCCTTCCGATCCTTAATGCCTCCAGGCAGAAAGCCGTCCAGGAAGCCCGCTAAACTGGTTATGTGAGTTCGCTCGCGCGAGCGCTAGTAATACTCGCGCTCGCTTCGCCGCGGAGCAGGAAAGCGGCGCAATTGAACAGGAGTCTCTGGCGCTTACCTTGCTGCGAGTTACCGCAGCCGCTCCAGGCATTCGCGAGAAGATCGCGCAATATACGGACAAACCCGGGAATGGCTCATCCAAGCGCTCGGGACGCTCGGAGATCGAGGGGATGTGCCTCTGATCGCGAACTATCTCGATGGACGGGAATCGAACATTGCGGGCGAGGCGATCGAAGATTTAACCGGCGTTAGCTTCGGTCCGCGGCCAGGTCCCGGACTCAGCAGTAATCTGTCGCCCTTCGCCCTGGCCGCGCGGGCTTGGTGGAAAACCCATAAGGACGGCTGGCCGCGCTGCGACGATTGCCGCGTTCGGTGATAGAAGAACTCATATGGCCTCTGGGACCATTTCGATGGCCCCGCACGGGCACTCTTCGACACACAGGCCGCATCCCTTGCAGTAGTCGTATTTAAACGCAAATCGCTGTCCCGGTCCTAGCTTGATCACCGCGTTGTCAGGGCACACGCCGTAACAGTTGTCGCATTCAAAACAGTTCCCGCAGGAGAGGCATCGGCGGGCTTCGAAGAGGGCATTGCTCTCATCCAGCCCGCCGACCACTTCATCGAAGCTGGAATGGCGGCGGATCATGTCGAGCTGCGGCTGCACTGTCTTGGGCGCATCGGTGTAATACCAAGGATTCAGCCCGTCAAAGGATGCGATGGCGTGCTTGCCGGGTGCGTCGAAGGTCGCTCCTCGCAGCCACGCATCGATGTTCCTCGCCGCCTTCTTGCCGTGGCCGATAGCGACGGTGGCGGTGCGCTCTGAGGGAACCATGTCTCCGCCGGCGAAGACTCCCGGCCGGCCGGTCATCATCTGCGCGTTGACCTTTACTACTCCATCTGCGATCTGTAGCCCGG